>Ga0210049_1000349_pt1 | contig 37614 bp, 30 predicted proteins | sample CryGeyCG2014_300_2_FD_183964 | JGI IMG/M metagenome (GOLD analysis project Ga0210049, IMG submission 183964) | Groundwater microbial communities from aquifer - Crystal Geyser CG06_land_8/20/14_3.00 (SPAdes) (version 2) | ecosystem: Environmental > Aquatic > Deep subsurface > Groundwater | place... | reverse complement strand
TACATATCAGATTATACAGTAAAAAATACCCGCTGTCAAGCTTTTTCAGCGGGTATTTTTAAATGGCGGAATGTCAAACCGGAAGGATGTTCTGCCTATAAGGCGCTTTCCAGAGCTAAGCTATTACGTTTTGTAACACTACCAGTGACGGTGGGGACACCTCTCTAAGAGGTGTCCCCATGTACATAATACTAAAGAGCGAAAGAGCTGGCTGTGAGCAGGGTTTAATACTTATTGCGCAGTGGCTTGTGAGCAGCGCATTAGAAATTTTTTGGCAAAAGTCCGCAAGGAATTACGGCGAGCTGTGAGCGGCGTTTCTGCTGGCCGCGAAACAGCGAGCCGTAAACCGCAGCGGACGGCAAAAAATTTCAGCGCTGCGAATAAGCCACGAACAAAAAACGAACGTCCCTGCAAACAGCCAGCTCTTTTGCTTATTTGTCATACCTTGAACCTTACTACATCAGAACCAAACATATCTTCAATCTGATGCACAAGCTCTTCTTTGGGCTCTATATAGAAGTCCCTGCCAAGCTCTAAGGTGGTCTTTCTACCCTCAGGCATGGTAAAGTCAATAAACACCGGCACCTGGCCGTGATGCTTCAGCAACACATCCTTTAAAGAATATAATGACTCTTCCTCTAATCCGGTTGAAAACAATTTTATCACAACCCCTATTGTGTATTTCTCCTGCGCCTGGTCAAGCGGAATTATTTCATCAGCGATTATCTTGGGCCGCTCCTCGCGCAGGCTTAACCGGCCCTTAACAAAAACAATGGCGTCTTTTCTTACATACTTGCCGTAACTCTCATATGTCTTTGGAAAAACAAGCACTTCCGTAGTGCCGTCTAAATCTTCAAGCATCGCAATCGCCATCTTTTCGTTACTTTTCTTGGTAACAGTATTTTTAAGCCGCGAAATAATACCGCCTATTGATACCACCTGATTATCCGTTCCTTCCTTTAACCTGGCAGTATTTAGCGTGCTGAATGTCTTTAAAACCTTTTCATATTTTGCCAAAGGATGGCCTGTTACATAAAACCCCAGCATCTGCTTTTCAAAACTCAACAACTGGCTCTCGGGCCATTCCCTTATATCCGGTATATCCTTATAATTCTGCTTAAACTCCGGCTGGGCATTGGTTATATTATCAAAAAATGACATCTGGCCTTTGGAGCGATCCCTTTGTATGTTACCGGCTATCTCCATTGCCTTGTTTAAGATCTCCATAAGCTGCGACCTGTATAATTTAAAACTGTCAAACGCGCCGCACTTTATCAGGCTCTCTAAGACCTTTTTATTCACAAGCCTTGAATCAATGCTTTCGCAAAAATCATAAAGCGACTTAAAATTTCCAAGTTTTTCCCTTGCCGCTAAGATTGATTCTATAGCGCCCTCGCCGACATTTTTTACTGCTGAAAGCCCAAAACGGATATTATTGCCTACTACAGTAAACTTTAATTCCGACTCATTCACATCAGGCGGCAATACCTTAATACCCATCCTCTCGGCCTCTTCCCTATAAATAACCACCTTGTCAGTATTGGCGCGCTCGCTTGTTAGAAGCGCTGTCATAAACTCTATCGGGTAATTTGCTTTAAGATACGCTGTGCGGTATGAAATCATCGCGTAAGCGTTTGAATGTGAATTATGCACAATAACACCATTTGCTATAAAATTATGCGTATTCTCTATTTCTAAATCAAATGTTTTTTCTCGGCCGATGTATTCCACGGACTTAACCCTATCCCAGACAATATCCGCATCTGCATATCTAAATAACCTTGCTGATTCAAAAAAATGCGCTAATTGCAGGATAGTATTTCGCCTAAAACCTTTTTTCTTTGGATTGTTCCATCCGGCAAATTCCTTCATGCAGATACCAGACAGCTTTTCTATCTCTTTCCACATTAATCCGGATCTATCTTTTTCTTCCTTAACTATTTGCTTTACCAAAACAGGCAAAGTATCTTTAGATTCTAAATTAGGCTGTATTTTACCATAATAGTTTTTTAACTGCGCTATTTGTGATTGTTTATCTATAATATATGGACAAATATCAAGTATAAACCTTTTAATACTGTCATAACCATATAGGTACAGAGCATATCCGATCTTTTTGCTTTGGGCTTGCTTGTATTTATAATTGAATATTTTTTTTACGCTACGGGAAACTATGCCAAATCTAAGCAGTATATCTTGCAATTGATGACATAATTTATGTGAACTTGAAGCATAAAATGGAATAGTATTATTTTTAGAAAAAACAAAGCCATCGCCGCTCCAAAGCCTGCCCACAAACAAAGCTAATTGTTCTTTATCCAAAGAAAATATCTCGTTCGGAATAAACTTATCGCAAGCTCCTTTATAATCCAGCCCTAATTTTTCTACCCATACTCTTGCTCCGCACTTTTTATTGGCTATGGCCTTAATAGCGCTGTTATAGTTTTCTTTGCAAAATCCCTTATTCCATGGTTCTTGATTTTTAAAAAACTTTGTATCCTTACCGGTACCGGCATAAACCTCAAAACGGCCTCTGCGTGTTGATATTTTTGGAATAGTATTATCAAAACATCCCAGGTTTAACACAAAATCATCTACTGCAATTCTGCTGTTATTGTAGTAATAAAATCCACTGGGATGACAAGTATTACCCTCTGAAAGCAGGCCGGCCAAAACAACTATCTTAAATGGTTCCCATCGCAAGCAACCGCTTGCAGGAACCACTTTTGGTAAACCTACGCGTTCGCCAATATGTAAATCGCCGAGATTCTTCCATCCATTAAAAGTAAAAAACGGATGATTGGATGTAGCGACTATTTCTCTGCCCAAAGATGTCTTTAATTTATAAACTGATTTGACTCCATTATTAATTACATCTTTTATTTTAACTTTAACAACTTTAAGATTATCGTCGATACCAAACGTATGTGTTATTTCTCCTTTTTTATCAAACAATTCTTTTGCGGTAACTATTTTTCCTGACTCAGCATCTATAATTTCTGTGGAACCAACTACGCATTTATTGAAACCGTAACCGGCAAAAAATTCTATAAAACCAAATACCTTTTCCGCCACATTTCTGTTTACACCATTCTTTAAAGCGCCTTCGATAAAATTAACGCGCATCTTTTCCATAACCTCAGGATACTTTTTTGCCATGGCCCGGCGCAAAGAATCCGCCTGGCTCATGGTAAATCCCGACAATGCGCTTGCGATACGCATAACCTGCTCCTGATAAACAACTATACCGTATGTTTCTTTTAAAATCGGCTCAAGCGCCGGGTGGTCATAAGTAATACGCACATGGCCGTGCTTACGTTTTATAAAATCATCCAGCATGCCGCTGCCTATCGGCCCGGGCCGATAAAGCGCCAACAGCGCTATAATGTCTTCAAATGTCGTTGGGCAGAGCTTTTTTAAAAGGTCTCTCATACCGCTTGACTCAAGCTGAAACACGCCAAAAGTCTGAGCCTTTGCAAGAAGCTTAAATGTCTTATCATCATCAAGGAGTATATTGTTTATATCTATATCTACGCCTTTTGTCTTTTTTACCAATTTTACAGCCTCTGCGATAACTGTTAAAGTGCGCAGCCCCAGAAAATCCATCTTAAGAAGTCCTATCTTCTCAAGAGAACCCATCGGGTATCCGGTGATAATCTGATCATCGTCGCTGACTTTGTATAAAGGTATATGTTCTGAGAGCGGTTTTTCACTTATCACAACGCCCGCCGCATGCGTTGAGGCGTGACGGGAAAGGCCTTCAAGAACCTTTGATGTATCAATAAGCTGGCGTATCTGTGAATTTGTCTTATATAATTTGGCAAGCTCAGGCTCAACATCAAGCGCCTTTTCCAGGCACATATCAAGCTCAGCAGGAATAAGCTTTGCTATCCTGTCAACATCCGCATAAGGTATATTCATCACCCTTCCAACGTCGCGCACAACAGCCCTTGCCTGCATGGTGCCGAATGTGATTATCTGTGCAACATTATCCTTGCCGTATTTTTGCACAACATAATCAATTACCTCGCCCCTGCGCTCATAACAAAAATCTATATCTATATCAGGCAAGCTCACGCGCTCAGGATTTAAAAACCTTTCAAAGATCAAATCATATTTTAGCGGGTCTATGTCTGTAATCCCCAAGGCATAACTTACCACGCTTCCTGCCGCCGAGCCCCTTCCTGGGCCAACAGGTATGCCTTTCTGCTTGGCGTAATTCACAAAATCCCACGCTATCAGGAAATAGCTTGCGTAGCCGCTTTTATTTATTACCGAGGTTTCCATGTCAACACGGGCTTTAAGTTGATCGTCTATATTTTTATATCTTTTAATGAGCCCTTCATCAACCAGGGCCCTTAGATATTTATCTCTTGCTATACCATCAGGCACCTTGTAATGCGGCAGGTAAACCTTTTTAAAATCCAACTCAAGGTTGCACCTATTGCTGATTTCCATGGTATTTGTCACTGCCTCAGGCAGCTCAGCGAACAAGGCCTTCATCTCATCAGGCGACTTAAAATAAAACTCGTCTGTCTGCAGCCTCATCCTGTTAGGGTCATCAAGCATTGCCTGGGTTTGTATACACAAAAGCGCCTCATGAGCATAGGCGTCCTGCTTTTTAAGATAGTGCACGTCGTTGGTGCACACAAGGCCCAGGCCCAACTTCTTGGCAACCTCAATAACATTTTTGCTTATCTTTTTCTGCTCAGGCAGGGAATTATCCATTATCTCTATGTAGAAATTCTCAGGCGACAGTATGTCCCTGAATTCGCCTGCGGTTTTTACGGCATTATCCATATCGTTGTTTGAAAGGTATCTTTGAACCTGGCCTTTAAGGCATCCGCTTAGGCCTATAAGGCCTTTTGAATACTTGGCAAGCGATTCTTTGTCTATACGGGGTTTATAATAAAATCCCTCGAGAAACCCTATTGATACAAGTTTCATAAGATTCTTGTACCCGGTTTCATCCTTTGCCAGAAGCGTAAAATGATGGAATTTTTCCTGGTTTATTGTGGCGATTTTGTCATGCCTTGAGCCGGTGGCTATATAAATCTCGCATCCTATGATAGGCTTGACGCCTGCATTTATACATGACTCATAAAAATCAATGGCGCCGAACATGTTGCCATGGTCGGTAATCGCCAAAGCCGGCATATGATAATCAGCCGCCATTTTTATAAGCTTAGGTAGTAGGCATGCCCCGTCTAAAAGGCTGTACTGGGTGTGGACGTGTAAGTGGACAAAATCAGAATGCTTCATTAAAAACTATTTTCCCATTCCCACTCGTTGGGCTTGCTGGAAGATTTTTCCTTCTGTTTTTATGGATGGCGCTATTACTATATCAACTTTGTGCATCTCTTTTATATTTTTCGCGCCTAATGAACCCATTGATGTCTGCAGGGCGCCCATAAGATTCTGGGAGCCGTCATCAAGCCTGGCAGGCCCGAATAATATCTCATCTAATGTGCCGGCAGTGCCAACGCGTATGCGTGTGCCGCGCGGAAGATTTGCATGCGGTGTAGCCATGCCCCAATGAAAACCCCTGCCTGGGGCTTCCTTTGCCTTTGCGAATGCAGAACCAACCATCACAGCATCAGCCCCGCAGGCAAACGCCTTACATATATCACCGCCTGTATTCATGCCACCGTCAGTGATTATCGGAATATACTTGCCTGTCTTTTTATAAAAATGATCCCTTGCTGTTGCGCAATCGCTGGTTGCAGTAACCTGAGGCACGCCTATACCTAAAACACCTCTTGTTGTGCAGGCAGCTCCAGGGCCTATGCCGATTAAAAGCCCGCTTGGGCCTGTCTTAAATAATTCCAGCGCAACCTCATATGTAACACAATTTCCGATTATCACGGGTATCTTCATACTCTTACAGAATTTTTTAAAGTCAAGCGTCTTATATTCTGTAGAAATATGTTTTACTGTGGCAACCGTTGACTGCACTATAAAAATATCAGCGCCTGCCTCCTGGGCAATTGCGCCGAATTTTTCAGCGCGCTGGGGTATGGCGCTAACAACAGTAGGAACTCCGGCCTTTTTAATCTGGGCTATCCTTTTTGAAATCAATTTTTCCTGTATGGGTTTTGTATAAAGGCCTTGCACCAGTTCTGTTGCCTCTTCAGGCGTGGCATGCGCAATCTTATCCAGCACTTCTTCAGGATTATCATATCTTGTCTGAACGCCCTCTAGATTCAATACCGCCAAACCGCCAAGCTTGCCCATCGCAATAGCAAAATCAACGTCCACAACGCCATCCATCGCTGCAGCAAGTATAGGCACGTTATATTTCTTATTGCCTATATTAAATGACGTATCAACTTCGTTTGGGTTAATCGTAACAGTTCCCGGCACAAGCGCTATCTCATCAAAACCGTAACTGCGCCTTGCGGTTCTATCCTTTCCTATGTACATTCCCATATGATTGTTCCTTTCGAAGGTTATTTTTGGCGGGTACAATATATTTGATTTTATATATTATATCAAAATTTGCGGTAAATGCAAACAAAATTTACACCCACTGCTCTATAGCATCCGGCCAATTTTCAGGATTATCAGGAAGTTCCAAAATACCTGCACCACGAATACCTACTGCTTGCATGATACTGCGCGCCAAATCCGCGTTACCAGGCATCCATACCGTAACCCAGTCAGATTCCTCCGAGTAATCTTTTATAGTATCAAGCATTGCGGCCACATCATCAATCCCAAGCACCATAACAGGTCTTATTTCGTCTTTCGTTGAAATCCTTCCATTTGAATTATCTATCAACTTCCTACGTATATCCCTGTCAGTATTTGTGATTACAACAATTCTTCGGCCGGCTGCCGGCGTAGACAGGACCCCTTCAAATTCTTGCCCGCCGGCTTTGGCAGTAGAAAAACTAGACAAAATTTCTTCATCTACAGGCAAAAATATGCTTATGCCTTTATTGCGGCTGGCGGCAATAAATATATCCTGCATGGTAAGGCTATCCGTACGCCGGCCATAAACAGCTACTATATCGTCAATAAAAGAACTTGTTGTTCTTCCATGGGATGCTGAAATTATACACGGCATCTTCTGCATATCATTTTGCACGCGGTAACTCCTGAGATTTTCGCTGTAAGGTCGCGCGAAACAACAATCGAAAATTAGCGTTTCGTTTCCCGTCAAACGTTCACCCATCTCTTCAAAACTAATACCTGCAGGATTATGCATATCAGTAGAATCAGCCGAAATGCCCGATCCACCTGCCAGCCACAAATGGCCTCTGCCGCCATGCCCAAAGAAACATATAGTATCCGCGCCTAACAATTTTTCCAGTATTTCTGTTTTGTGGCTCTGCCCTTTATAAGAAAATACCACACTTCCGTCGGCTCCTGACTGTTTTGCCAATAAATCATACCTGTTATCGGTCCACTTATCACTAACAGCGGCATTTTCAATATTAAGAACCGCTGTTGCTTCGGAAAAAACTGGCCTGTCAGCTACGCTTTCAACATATTCCAATGCTTTATCTATATTTTGCTGTGTTAAATCTAATTTATTTTGTTTTAAAAAATTTATAGTCTGGTCATATAAAATCTCTTCCGTGCCCACAAAACCTATTGCGCCGGCTAAACCGGCCTTATCCGACTCATCTATCTGTATATTACGCAAATAATCAAACCCCAGCGCGGCCTGCGAAAACATGAAGGCCGACAGGATTATGATGCTTAATATTCTTATTTTAATAGGATATATCTTCTTCATAACACTATATTAACAACTAATAAACTAAAATATTCCCATATATTTGACTTCTTAAACCAACTTTCTTTTTTTCTAATTTGCTTTAAAAAGTCCCCTAAAGCAAGATGGGGACAGGTCTGCCGGAAAATTGTTGTCCTGACAGACCTGTCCCCTGATTAGATGCGTCGTGTATAACTTAGACTATCACAGCCAGAATATCATCGGCTTCAATAATCAAGTATTCTTTATCGTTGACTTTTACCTCACTGCCTGAATATTTACTGAAGAGAATCTTGTCGCCTGCTTTTACCTCAGGCGCTACGGTTTTGCCGTTTTTTAACGTCTTACCTTTTCCTACGGCAACAACCTTGCCTTCCTGCGGTTTTTCTTTCGCATTGTCAGGCAGAATAATCCCGCCTTTTGTCTTCTCTTCCGCTTTCAAGCGCTGAATAATTACCTTATCGCCTAATGGTTGCAAATTCATCAATACATCCCTCCCATTCCACCACCCGGTGGCATAGCAGGCATAGCAGCGCTTTTTTCTTCAGGTATATCAGTAATCAATGCCTCTGTTGTAAGCATTAACGCTGCAATGGATGACGCATTCTGAAGCGCGGTTCTTGTGACCTTTGTAGGGTCAATAATACCTGCCTCAACCATATCCACGTAGCTGTCAGAATTTACATCAAAACCAACATTAACCTTTGACTCCTTTATCTTTTGCACTACCACAGAACCTTCAAGCCCTGCGTTAAGCACAATTTGCCTTATCGGCTCTTCAAGCGAGCGTCTTACGATATCAATACCTATCTGTTCATCGCCTGGAAGTTTAAATTTTGCAAGCTCAGTTATGCAACGCAAACACGCTACTCCGCCGCCTGGGACAATACCTTCTTCAACCGCTGCCCTTGTGGCATGTAAAGCATCTTCAACGCGGGACTTTTTTTCCTTCATCTCTGTCTCGGTTGCAGCGCCTACATTTATAACCGCCACACCGCCTGCAAGCTTCGCTAAACGTTCCTGAAGCTTTTCTTTATCGTAATCAGAATCAGATGACTCAATCTGCTTCTTTAACTGCGCAATCCTGGCATTGATGGCCTGTGTCTTTCCTGCGCCTTCAATGATTGTGGTGTTTTCCTTATCAATACTTACCCTTTTTGCCCTGCCTAAATCCTCAAGGCCTATTGACTCAAGCTTGACGCCAATATCTTCTGTAATCGCTTTGCCATTTGTAAGCACTGCTATATCATCAAGCATTGCCTTGCGTCTATCGCCATAACCCGGCGCTTTTACCGCGCAACAATTAAATGTTCCGCGAAGTTTATTTACCACCAATGTCGCAAGCGCCTCGCCCTCAACCTCTTCTGCGATTATCAATAAAGGTTTTCCTGTGCGGGCAATCTTTTCAAGCAACGGAAGCATATCTTTCATCACTGAAATCTTTTTCTCATGTATTAAAATATAGGGATCATCAAGAGTTACTTCCATCTTTTCCGCGTCTGTTACGAAATACGGCGAAAGATAACCCTGATCAAATTCCATGCCCTCTACGACTTCAAGTTTTGTCTCCATTGCCTTTGCCTCTTCAACTGTGATAACGCCGTCTTTTCCGACCTTATCCATTGCCTCGGCAATGAGGTTTCCGATAAAGCTATCATTGTTTGCGGCTATTGTGGCTACCTGTGAAATCTCTTTCTTGTCCTTAATCGGCTTTGAAAGAATTTTCAGGTGCTCAACGCATTTTTCAACCGCTTTTTCAATGCCTCTTTTTAATGCCATAGGATTAGCGCCCGCTGTAACGTTTTTCAGGCCTTCCCTATATATAGCTTCAGCAAGCACTGTGGCGGTTGTTGTGCCGTCGCCTGCGTTATCGCTTGTCTTTGAAGCCACCTCTTTTACCATCTCTGCGCCCATATTTTCATACGGGTCTTTTAATTCAATTTCCTTTGCCACTGTAACGCCGTCCTTTGTGATTGTCGGCGCGCCGAACTTTTTATCCAATACAACGTTTCTTCCCTTTGGCCCAAGTGTTACCTTAACTGCCCTTGCAAGCTGCTCCACGCCGCTTAATATGGCGCGCCTTGCCTCATCACTATACTTCAACTGCTTTGCCATTGAAATTTCCTCCAAATTTTCTTGCTATCACGTTTAAAAAATTTGTCCCGAGCCGCTTGATAGCAAATTTAGCGGCGAGGGATTTCCTTATTTACTTAATTATCGCCAAAATCTCTTCTTCTTTTAATATCAAATAATCCGTGCTATCAACCGAAACCTCGCTCCCGGAATATTTACCGTATAAAACTTTATCACCGGCCTTTACTTCAAGGGCCTTTACTGTGCCGTCTTCAAGCACCTTGCCTTTACCAACAGCTATAACCTCGCCCTTTTGCGGTTTTTCTTTAGCTGAGTCAGGTAATATGATGCCGCCTGCTGTTTTTTCTTCTGATTCAAGCGGTTTAACTAAAACACGTTCGCCTAGCGGTTTTATCGCCATAAATATACCTCCTTTTTAAATTTTTATAGGAATTTTAGCACTCGTGGATTTAGAGTGCTAACTGTGGATACATTATAATTTACGATCCTGAGCTTGTCAAGCAAAAAATTATCCGAAGGCCTTTTAGGGTTAGAAATTCGTCTGCAGTATCTATAGAGTCTGAATACTTTTTTATAAGCCCCATATACCCGCCTGTGCCTATTACCTTTATATTAGCTCCATGCTCTGTTTTAATCCTTTTTATCACTCCGTCACAAAGGCTGCCAAAACCATTTAAAAGGCCACTTTTTATGCTGCCTACAGTATCTTTTCCTATTAATGCAAGGCCCTTATCATTTTTTAATTTAACATCAGGTAAAAGCGCTGCGCGCTCATAAAGCGCTTTAAGAGAAATATCTATTCCCGGCATAATAAGCCCACCCTCGTAATCACCTTTTTTTGAAATGTAATCAAATGTTATAGCTGTGCCTGAGTCAACTATTATTGCAGGCGCGCCGTAGATTTCTTTTACAGCAATCGCATCCACAAGCCTGTCCTGGCCGACCTGCCTGGGATTTTTATAATTGTTTTTTATGGGCAATTTTATATCTTTGCCTACAACAACAGGCGTAACGCCTGTTGTCTTTTTTATTGCCTTGACAATTACAGGTATTAGCTTAGGCACAACGCTGCAGATAATCGCAGCGTTGATTTTTCCCGTCATTGCGAGGAGTCCCGTAGGGACGACAAAGCAATCTCCTTGCTGCGAGCTAACCCGGAATGTTTTCACCAGTTTGCTGCCTCTAAATACACCGAACGCTATGCTCGTATTGCCTATATCTACTGCTAATAACATATAAATCCTTCTTGTCATCCTGAGCCCCGAAGGGGCGAAGAATCTCTCTTTTAGATCCTTCGCTTCGCTCAGGATGACACTTCGTGTCACCTCGCCAAAATTACGTCGCCCGACAGGATGCGTTCAATAAAACCATTGTCCAGCCGCACAAGAAGCGCGCCCGACTCATCCACATCCATTGCCTGGCCTTCTATATGCCTGTTCTTAAAATCAACCTTCACTCGCGACCCGAGCGTTGCAGAAAAATTTCTCCACTCTTCAAGTATAGCGCCAAAACCCTGCTGCATAAAATATAAATAATGACTGTCAAGCTCCTCGAGTAATGCCCTGGTGAAATCTATCCTGTCAACCTTCTCGCCAAAGAATTCCCTTAAACTGGTTGCTGAATCAGGCAAATCCTGAATCTTTGAATTTATATTTATGCCTATACCAATCACTAAAAATTTAACAATATCACTTTCCGCGCTCATATCAGTAAGTATACCACAAACCTTCCTGCCATCAATTAAAATATCATTCGGCCATTTGATTAAAGCGCTTAAACCTGTTTTTGCGCGTATTGTTTTAGCGACGCTTACAGCAACCATAAGCGTAATCTTAGATATTTCATTAGGCGAAATTTCAGGCCGTAATATCAATGATAAATAAACGCCTTTATGCTTTGGCGACTGCCAGTCACGATTCATCCTGCCGCGGCCTTTTTTCTGGCCTTCTGCAAATACGCAAACGCCCTCGCCTGTACCCTTTACCGCAAAATCATAAGCAACATCCATAGTTGAATCAACTGTGTCAAACGATAAAATATTTTTGCCTATTATTTTCGTATCTAAACCGGCGCTTATTTCCGACGACAATAATCTATCCGGAGCGCTGACCAGTTTATACCCCGAATGCGGCTCGGCCTCAATAATATACCCGATTTTACGCAATTCTTCAATATGCTTCCAGATCGCAGTGCGCGAAACGCCAAGCTCTTCGCTCAGATCCTCGCCTGAAATATACTGATCGGGATATTTTCTAAATACATTTAATATCTTCTCATCCATGCAATGCCTTTATCTGGTCTCTCAGTTGCGCAGCTTTTTCAAACTGTAAATTGCGCGCTGCCAATTCCATCTCTCGTTCTAAATCAGCAATAACCTGCTGCTTTTCGTATTCCTCAAGCGACTGGCCGGTTACCTCAACTACCTCTTCCTCTGCCTTTTGAAGCATCTCAATACCTTCGCTTATCGCCTTTTCTATAGAGCGCGGAGTAATCTTGTATTTTTTATTAAATTCAAGCTGCGTCTTGCGCCTGCGGTCCATTTCACTAAGCGCGCGGTTCATTGACCCGGTAATTTCATCAGCATACATAATAACCTGGCCGTTTAAATTTCGCGCCGAGCGTCCTGCCACCTGTATCAATGATGTTTGCGAACGCAGAAACCCTTCCTTGTCTGCATCCAGCACAGCCACAAGCGAAACCTCAGGCAAATCAAGCCCTTCACGCAGAAGATTTATACCTACCAAACAGTCAAATTTCTTCAACCTCAGGTCTTTTAAAATCTGCACACGTTCTATTGCGTTGATTTCAGAATGCAGATATTTTACATTCAAACCAGCCTCGTTTAAATATGTTGTCAAATCCTCTGCCATTCTCTTGGTCAACGTAGTAACTAAAACGCGCTCTTTACGCTTTGCGCGTATTTTTATCTGCTCTATTAAATCATCAATCTGGCCTTCTGTGGGCTTAACAATAGCCTCAGGATCAATCAAACCTGTAGGCCTTATAATCTGCTCAACAGGCAACCCGCTTCTTTTTATCTCAAATTCCGACGGAGTCGCTGACACATAAACCACCTGATGGGTTAGCGCCTCAAACTCGTCAAATTTTAAAGGCCGGTTATCCAGGCAGGACGGCAGCCGGAAACCAAAATTAACCAATACTGTTTTTCTCGCCTTGTCACCCTCATACATCCCGCGTATCTGAGGAATTGTAACATGCGACTCGTCTATAATAGTCAGAAAATTATCGGAGAAATAATCAATCATGCAATACGGCCGGCTGCCTTCGAGTCTTTGACTTAAATGCCTGGAATAATTTTCAACGCCGTGGCAATAACCGGCCTCGAGCATCATTTCTATATCGTATTTAGTCCTTTGTTCTAAGCGCTCGGCTTCCAGCAACTTATTTTGCTTATTCAGTTCTTTTAATCTTACGGCCAATTCTTTCTTGATTGCATCTACAGCGCTTTTGATTTTTTCATGGCTCATCACAAAATGCTTGGCAGGATAAATGCCTGTTTTTTCAAGAGACTGCTTATTCTTCTGACTAACAGGATCAAACTCGGTAATCTTCTCTATTTTGTCGCCGAAAAAATCTATCCTTACTGCCGTCTCAGCATACGCAGGAAAAACCTCAACCACATCTCCACGCACCCTAAATCTACCCCTGGAAAAATCTATATCATTACGTTCATATTGAATCGCAATCAGCTGTTCTAAAACATCATCGCGCTCTATCTTTTGTCCGGCCTTCAGAAATACCAACATCTCTTTGTAGTCGCCCGGTGAACCAAGATTATATATACATGAAACGCTTGCAACAATTATGACATCTTTGCGGCTCATTAACGATGTTGTGGCTGATAAACGCAGTCTGTCAAGCCTGTCATTGATTGACGAGTCTTTTTCTATATAGGTATCTGTCTGCGGGATATAGGCCTCTGGCTGGTAATAATCATAGTAACTGACAAAATATTCAACCGCGTTATGCGGAAAAAACTCCTTAAACTCCATGTAAAGCTGCGCTGCCAGGGTTTTATTGTGGGATATTATAAGTGTGGGCTTGTTTATACCGGCTATGACATTTGCCATTGTAAACGTCTTGCCGCTGCCGGTTACGCCCAAAAGTGTACTGTATTTTTTTCCGGCCTTAACGGCTGCGGTAAGTTTTTTAATTGCGGCCGGCTGATCTCCCTCCGGCTTAAATTTGCTGACAAGCTTAAATTTATCCATTGATTATAAGTGACAGGTTTAATGCCTTTGCGGAATGTGTTAAGGCGCCGATGGAGATCCTGTCCGGACCGGCCTTGGCAATCTGGCGTACGTTGGCTAGATTTACACCGCCTGATACTTCAAGTAAAACGCGGGCTTTTCCTCTTATTGCGACTGACTTTTTAATCTGGGATATGCTCATGTTATCTAATAATATAGTATCTACTTTCGCCTTCAAGGCTTCTTTTAATTCGTTTAAATTCTTAACTTCTATTTCTATCGGCATATTTTTAGACGCTTTTTTTATTATTATAGATGAAAACTCGCCACCCAAAACTGCAATATGATTATCTTTTACAAGAACACCGTCCCACAAACCTATCCTATGATTTACTCCGCCGCCGCACTTAACAGCGCATTTTTCTAACAATCGCATGCCGGGCATTGTTTTTCTTGTATCAAGAATCTTCGCATTGTACGGCTTAGCCTTATCTACAAACTGCCTTGTCAAAGTTGCTATGCCGCTTAAATGGCTCATGAAATTAAGCGCTGTACGCTCAGCTGTTAGAATCGCCCTTGCCTTGCCTTTTATTTCAATAATTTTTTGATTGGCTGAAACTTTATCACCGTCTTTAACCAGGATCCTTACATTTATATTTTTGTCAAGCTGCGTAAAAACCGCTCTGACTATATCCAAACCAGCAATAACACCGCTTTGCTTGGCAACAATAACAGCTTTGGCCTGCTGTTTAGGCGGTATCAACGCATTAGTCGTAACATCACCTTTACCAATATCTTCTTTAAGCGCTTGCTTTATTAAATTTTTTATATCATTATTAATTTTCATCATGTTTAGGGGTTAGAAAGGGATAGCAGGGGTTAGCAAGGGTTAGTAGGGGGTCTAAAATCCCTGCCTTCTCTCTTTCTAATTAAAGACTGTATTAATCGTTTGAATAGATATTCCGTTTTTCCTGAAAGCTCATCTATTTTTAAAAAAGTCTCTCTATTAATAAGCCCGTCGTCAAAACAGTCTTCGATATCACCTCTTAATTCTGACAGGGAACCCTGAGAAATATTCAAATAATTAATATAGCTAGGAAGTGTTTTTCTGTAACCTTCTTGAATATTTTGTTTTACAGATCTTGAACAATCTCTCATCTGGCTAACCCTTCTCATTTCTGCCCTTGAAAATTGTTCCGTTATTTCATATATTATGCGCCTTAACTTATAAGCATTTTGCCATACAATTAGTTTTTTATATCCAGGTTCTTTTTCCATTCCCCTACTAACCCCTTCTAACCCTTACCACCCCTACTAACCCTTAAACATTGCTTATAAGCCTACTAGTTTTTTTAAACCGCTAATTTCATTCACAGTCAATAAGCGGCAACTGCCAACCTTGAGCGTGCCTAAGCTAAGATTGCCGAAATTTACGCGCTTAAGCTGTTTAACAGGAAACCCTACGGTTAAAAGCATGAGCCGCACCTGATGCTTACGGCCCTCATGAATCTTAACCTTGAGCCTGGATTTTTCCTTGTCTTTAAAAAGTAGATCCACCTTTGCACGCTGAGTCTTTTTACCGTCAACAAAAAGCCCGCGCTTTATTTTATCAATCGCATGCTGCGTAACCGAACCTTTAACCAGCGCCTCATATGTCTTCTCAACCCCAAACTTAGGATGCGTCAGCCTGTATGCCAGCTCGCCGTCATTTGTCATAAGCAAAAGGCCTGTTGTATGTTTATCCAGCCTGCCCACAGGATAAACACGCTTATCTATCAAGCCAACCACATCCATAACTGTTTTACGCAGGTTTGGATCAGATACGGTTGATATGCAATTTTTCGGCTTGTTAAGCAGGATATAAATATACTTCTCAGCGCTAATCGGCTTGCCGGCGACTGTTATTTTATCTTTGTCAATGTCCACGCCAAAACCTTTTTCAGTTACAACGCGGCCATTCACTTCCACGCTGCCATTTTCTATTATTTCAATTGCCTTTCGCCGCGAAGCAATGCCCGCGCGCGCCAATACTTTTTGCAGTCTCATGATTTTAAAAGATCCATGCTTTGCTTTAATTTATCTATGTCGGTTTTAAACTGCATTTCTTTATCTGTTTCTTTCTGAACAATATCTTTAGGCGCTTTTTTTAAGAAATCCTTATTTTTAAGACGGACCGATAAGGCTTTTAAAACATTTTCTATTTCTGAGATTTTTTTCAAAAGCCGGGCGCGTTCAACATCCAGGTCTATTATCCCCGCCAAAGGAACATAAATCTCAGCGCCTTTTACAACGGCTGTTGCCGATTGTTTTGGCCTTGCAAGTTTCACGCCTGGCTCCAGGCTTTCAACCTTTGCAAGGTTTTTTATATACAATTCATTATTTTTTATTAATTCTATATCTTTTTTATCATTCAGAGATAACACAACTCTAACTTTTTTATCAAACGGTATAAGCATCTCTGCCCTTATATTCCTGATATTTGTTACAATCTGTATAAGCCAGTCCATCTGGCTAACAGCCTTTTCATCTATAAGATCCTTCTGAACATGCGGCCATGTCTCTATCATAATAGACTCACGTTTATGCGGCAGCCGGCTAAACACCTCTTCTGTAACAAACGGCATAAAAGGATGCAGTATCCTTAATGACTTCTCAAGCACCTTATAAAGAATTATCTGCGTATTTCTTTCTTTTATCCGCGTCTTTGTAATCTCCAGGTACCAATCGCAATACTTATGCCATATAAAATCATATAAAAGATTCGCTGCCTCGCTGAACCTGTACGCATCCAGGGCCTTGTTTACGCCTTCAAGCGTTGTGTATAAACTGCTTAATATCCACCTGTCGGCTAATTCAAGATTGGCCTTTTTATATAAAACGCACAGGTCTGTATCCACAACTTCTGTCAGATTCGTCATCACAAATCTCGACGCGTTCCATATCTTATTGGCAAAATTTCTGCCTGAGGAAAACTTGTCCTTCGATAGATAAACATCCTGGCCGACGGCTGTGAGAGAAATAATACTGAAACGCAAAGCATCTGCCCCGAATTCGTCGATTATCTCAAGCGGATCAATAATATTGCCGAGTGACTTTGACATCTTTTTGCCTGTATCATCGCGCACTGTGCCATGGATATAGACCTCAGCGAACGGCTCTTTGCCCATAAACTCATGGCCTGCCATAATCATTCGCGCAACCCAGAAAAATATTATTTCCTGCGCTGTAATCAATGAAGATGTCGGATAAAAATATTCCAGATCTTTTTTATTTTTAAATGTCGCAAATGGCCACAGCCAGGACGAAAACCATGTATCCAGAACATCTGTTTCGCCTTCTACCGGGACCTTGTGCCCCCACCATATCTGGCGGGATATGCACCAATCATGGATATTTTCCATCCAGTTTAGATAAACCTTTGTCCAGCGCGCAGGATAAAACTTTATCTTTCCTTTTTTAACAGCTTCTATTGCCGGCTTTGCAAGCGGTTTCATCTTTACAAACCACTGTTTGGACAAATACGGCTCAACAACCGTGTGGCAGCGGTAACAATGGCCAACCGCATGCTTATGCGGTTCTACTTTCTCCAGTAACTTACGTTCTTTTAAATCCTCTAATATCGCCTCCCGCGCTTCAAACCTATCCATGCCAGCATATTCTCCGGCATTTTCATTTAGAACAGCGTCAGGACGCATTATATTTATAAATTCCAACTTGTGTTTCATTCCCATCTGGTAATCATTAGGGTCATGAGCGGGTGTCACCTTGACAGCGCCTGTGCCGAAATCCTTGTCAACTAAATCATCCGCAATTATCTTTATCTCACGCTTCATTAAAGGCAGAATAATTATTTTGCCGATAAGACTTTTATAGCGCTTGTCTTTCGGGTTTACGGCTACGGCAGTATCCCCAAGCATTGTCTCAGGCCTGGTGGTTGCGACTATTACAAATTCTTTACTGTCTTTTAACGGGTATTTTATATAATAGAGGTTTCCGTCGGTATCATGATGCGCTGCCTCTTCATCAGACAAAGCTGTCTGGCACCTTGGGCACCAGTTAATAATATAATCACCCTGATAAATAAGGCCTTTTTTATGAAGATGCCTAAAGGCATCCTTGACTGATTTTGAATATTCTTGGTCCATGGTAAAACGCGTACGACGCCAATCGCATGACGCGCCTAAGCGTTTGAGCTGTTCAATAATAGTTGAGCCATATTCATCACGCCACTTCCAGACCTCTTCTAAGAATTTCTCACGGCCCAAATCCTGACGTTTAATGCCCTGCTTGGCTAACTTTTTCTCAACGACATTCTGCGTGGCAATGCCTGCATGGTCTGTGCCCGGCATCCACAAAGCAGAATAACCCTGCATCCTTTTATAACGAATTAAAATATCCTGGATGGTATTATTTAAGGCATGGCCCATATGCAGTATGCCTGTAATATTAGGCGGAGGGATAACTATACAATATGGCTTTTTCTTCGGATCCACATCGGCATTAAAATAACCTTTGTCCATCCAAAACTTATACCACTTGCTTTCGGTTTCTTTTGGATTGTACTGTGAAGGAATATCGTTCATTTTTTATTTTCTTTTGAATCTTTAAGTAATTTATATTCAACGCTGTCTACCAATGCCTCCCATGTTGCCTCTATTATGTTTTCTGATACACCCACAGTGCCCCAGTCGCTTTCCTCATCCTGCGACTGGATCAAAACGCGCACCTTTGCGGCAGTGCCTACCTTTGCGTCAAGCACGCGCACCTTAAAATCTGACAGATGCATCTTTGCCAATGTTGGGTAAAAAGATTTAAGCGCGTTGCGAAGCGCATTATCTAATGCATTTACCGGGCCATCGCCTTCAGCAATTGTATGCTCTGAAACACCTTTAACCTTAACCTTAACCACTGCCTCTGATGTCAGGCGGCCGTCGGATTTTTTCTCTACAACAACCTTAAAGCCCTTAAGGTCAAAAAAATCTTTGTACTGCTTAAGCTCTCTCTTAATTAAAAGCTCAAAAGACGCATCCGCTGCCTCAAACTGATAACCTTCCAGCTCAAGCTTCTGCAGCATATCAAGGATCTTTGCTGTCTCGGGAGATTTCTTATCCAGGTCTATATTAAATTCCTTTGCCTTTAAAATAATAGGCATCTTGCCCGCAAGCTCTGAAGCTAAAATCCTTCTGTGATTGCCTACAATAACCGGATCAATATGCTCATATGTTTTCGGGTTCTTAAGCATAGCGTCAATATGAACCCCGCCCTTATGCACAAATGCGGATGTGCCGACAAACGGCTGGTTTGTCTGCTGTCTCATATTCGAAACCTCGCTTATAAAATGCGCTGTCTTGGTAAGCTCTTTAAGGTTCTTATCAGAGATACAGTCAATATCCATCTTTGTTTTTAAAATACCTATAACAGCTGAAAGGTCCGCGTTTCCGCAGCGCTCGCCGTAACCGTTAAATGTGCCCTGCACCTGCACAGCGCCTGCCTCAACAGCGGCTATTGAATTAGCCAGCGCCAGGCCAATATCATTATGCGTATGTATGCCGAGTTTTGCTTTAACCTTGGGCGATATTATATTTATAATCTTAATAAGCCTGGATGTAATCGTGCCGCCGTTGGTATCGCACAATATTATACGCAAGGCGCCCGCTTCCTGGGCAGTTAGAATAGTCTTAAGCGCATACTCAGGGTTTGCCTGGTAGCCGTCAAAAAAGTGTTCCGCATCATATATAACGGTTTTGCCTTTTGAAATCAGGTATGAAACCGTATCGTTGATTATCCTTAAGTTTTCATCCAGAGAAATCCTTAATGCGTCCTTGACATGTAAATCCCATGTCTTGCCAAATATAGTCACAACCTCGGTATCTGCCTCTAGGATACCCTTTATGCTGATATCCGAGTCCGGTTTTTTATCTGCCCTGCAGGTTGCGCCAAAAGCAGCTGCCTTTGCATTCTTCAGATGTTTTTTCTGAAGCTCCCTAAAAAATTCTTTATCCTTAGAATTTGCAGGCCATCCACCTTCGATAAACTGCACGCCCAGATCATCCAGCTTTTCGACGATCTTAAGCTTATCAACCACAGAATACGAGATACCCTCGGTTTGCGCGCCGTCGCGTAATGTTGTATCGTACAATTCTATTTTTTTCATTTTAATGCTCCTGTTTATTTTTTATCCAGCCCGAACTTGCTATGCAATGCCTTTACCGCCGCCTCGGCAGATTTTTTCTTGATTATACAAGAAATACTTATGTCAGAAGTTGAAATCATCTCTATGTTAATCTTTTTCTTTGCCAAAGCGTCAAACATGCCGGCTGCGACGCCATGGTGCGACTTCATCCCGACGCCGACTATGGAAACCCTTGCAACATCCTCATCTACCAGCACATCCCCTGCCTTAATAGTCCTAGCTATGGAAGCGGCTTCTTTTCTGGTTTCTGCCAAACCGTTTTTTGCCACGGTAAAAGATATATCGGTTTCCCTGGTATGGCTAACGTTCTGAACTATCATATCCACATTCACGCCGGCTGTTGCCAATTTGCCAAATATCTTCGCCGCAACGCCCGGCTGATCAGGAACGCTGCATATAGTAATCTTTGCCTCGTTTTTATTTATTGTTATACCCCTCACGATAACGCCTTCCATTCTTTTTGCCTCCTTAATAATCATGGTTCCAGGATTATCTGAAAACGATGACCTTACATGTATAAGCACGTTAAATTTTTTCGCAACCTCGATAGAACGCGCCTGCATAACCTGAGCGCCCAAAGACGCCATCTCAAGCATTTCATCGTAAGTTATCTCGTCTATTTTTTTTGCCTTAGGCTCTATCCTTGGGTCAGTAGTATATATGCCATTTACATCAGTATAGATCTCGCATCTGTCCGCATTTAAAACTTTGGCCAGCGCCACAGCCGTCAAATCAGAACCGCCGCGGCCTAAAGTGGTGATATCCATATCAGCAGTCATACCCTGAAAACCGGCAACAATAACAATATTGCCTTTTTTTAATTCCTGTCGTATCTTTGAAGCCTTAATATCTACTATACGGGCATTGGTATGCGAGGCATCGCTTATTATACCCACCTGCCATCCGGTAAGCGAAACTGCTTCAAACCCTAACTCATGAATAGCCATTGCCAGAAGTGCCACTGAAATCTGCTCTCCGGTTGACAATAAAACATCGGTTTCGCGCGCAGATGGATTAGAAGAAATACTTGCCGCAAGCTCAACAAGCTCATCGGTAGTATCGCCTAAGGCCGAAACAACCACAACCAGGTTATAACCTTTTCTCTTGTAAGACGCAATCCTGTTGGCAACGTTTTTTATTTTTTCAACGTTTGCCACAGAACTGCCTCCAAATTTCTGAACTATTAATTTAGGCATTGTTTTTACCTCTTTTAAAATATAAAACATTGACTACTTCGATTAACAAATAAAACGCCAGCGCCAACAACGAAACAATAACCGCAAGCAGTACATAATCGGCTGATAATAAATACTTTTTTGCCTGAAGTAATAGCGCTGCAACGGTTGTTACAAACATGAAAATAGCCGGCATCAATGTAAACTTTATGGTCTTACCATGCGAAAGAAGCCAACACGTTATAACAAATAACGCCAACGCGGCTACCAGCTGGTTTGACGCGCCAAACACAGGCCAGATCTTACTCCAGGCGCCGGTTAATGCCAGGCCTGACGCTGCCGCAATAACAACTATTGTCGCTATGTAACGGTTTTTTATCCCCAAAAGCTCTTCTGTAAGATAGCGGCTTATTCTTGTGGCTGTATCAAGTGTTGTCAATATAAACGCGTTTAAGATAATAATTGCTATAAAACCGCCGTGGCCTCCTAATATATTTTTCGTAAGAGCGCCGTAACCTTTTGAAAACGAATTTACGGGCCCTACGTCGCGCAAGAGGACATTTAAATCAACGCCTTTTAATCCGGCGCACACAGCTATTACCGCAAGCAGGGCTACTACTCCCTCGGTAACCATTCCACCGTAACCTATCCGCCTGGCAAATATTTCATTAGGCAACTGCTTGGAGCTCGTGCCTGAGGCTATAAGAGAATGAAACCCTGATATGGCGCCGCAGGCAACCGTTACAAACATAACAGGCCACATGCTGCCGTAAGAAACATTAAATCCTACAAAGGCCGGCTGGTTTATCATTGGCCGCGAAATAAATAAACCGGCATAACCGAAAAAAACGCCTGCAAAAAGCAAAAAGCTGGATAAATAATCCCTTGGCTGCAAAAGTATGTTAACCGGTATAACTGACGCAAAAAAACAATAAACAAGAAGCGCTATAACCCAAAAATTAAATCCTGCCGCAGGAATATTTACCGAACCTGCTAAAAAAATCAAACCCCCTAAAAGAACAAGGCCTATCAGCGTGGATAAAATATTTCCAACCTTGCGGCGGTAAAGTAAAAATCCGACTAATAGAGCAACCGGTATTAACCCCAAAGACGGTAAAGCCACCTTCGGCTCTTTTACAAACGTATCCGCGCAAAGGTAAGCAAAAACAGCTATTACCAGTATCAAGGCCAGCCAGACAAAAATGAGAAATATAATCTTCGCCTTATGTGATATAGCAATCTGCGCTATGTCAGCCACAGAACTGCCACCTTGGCGCACAGAACACATCAGGCTGCCAAAATCATGCACAGCGCCTATAAAAACCGTGCCTATAACAATCCATATCAAAGCAGGGATCCAGCCCCATACTATGCACGCGATGACAGGCCCTATGATAGGCCCGGCGCCGGCAATGGATGAAAAGTGATGCCCGAACAAAACAAGCCAGTTTTTTGCAGGGACGAAATCGACGCCGTCAAACTTTGAATCCGCAGGGGTAGGCCTTTTTTTATCAATACCCCATAAGTGTTCAAGCTTTACGGCGTAAAACTTGTAACCCCACAGGAAAAAAACCGTTGCCATTATAACAATAAATATAGAACTCATCTTTATTTCTTGATCAGCTTAACCATCAGCTGATAAGCGTCTGCCACGCTGAGCGATGACTTCGCCGCCTCGGCTTCGGTAAACGCGTTTATGTTGTTTGATTTTATGCCAAAGCCGTAAATAACGTAAAAAACAGGATCAGCCGTATGCGTTTTTAACTTTACAGGCGTATAATGATCTGCCAACATCATAATCTTAAACGGTTCCTGCCTATTTTTTAAATAAGTTAATATGGGGCCTACAATAAATTTATCAAAATTTTCAAGCGCGGTAATTTTCGCCCTCATATCGCCGTTGTGCCCGGCCTCATCGGTTGCTTCTACATGCACAAATACAAAATCATTTTTTTCAAGAGACTTTATCGCGTACTCGCCCTTGCCCTTGTAATTTGTATCGTAATATCCGGTTGCCCCAGGCACATCCAGCACATTAAGGCCAACTATTTTACCTATGCCTTTTATTAAATCAACAGCCGAAATAATAGAACCTGTTACGCCAAATTCATCTACAAACCTGGGCATGGTAGACGATGTACCCTGTCCCCATAACCAAATAGAATTGGCCGGATTTTCATTTAAATCAATCCTCACACGGTTGACCTCGGCATTGGCAAGCGGGCTCTTCGCCTTTTCCATAAGCTCAATCAAAAATTTTGCCCCAGGGCCCTTGGGAAGATTTTTTGAAATTTTATACCCTGTAATATCATGCGGCGGAACGCATTTTGTCTTCAGTAAATCAGCTACCAGGCTCCTGTCTTTTAAAACCACTAAGTGCCTATAGCCTACTCCATGATAAAATTCCACGCCCGGAGAACTTATTGTTTTATCAAGAATCCCGATTAAAAGCGCGGCTTCTTTGGTGGTGATATGTCCGGCGCTGTAATCAAGCATTGTATCATTGTCAATGGTAACAAGATTACACCTGAAGGCAGCCTCGCCTTCTTTTATCTCTATGCCCATATTCGCGGCTTCCAGAGGCCCGCGGCCTGAATAATACTTTACAGGATCATACCCTAATATGGAAAGATTAGCCACATCGCTTGCAGGCGCATAACCCTTGGGGATAGTGTTAGTTATGCCAACCTCACCGCCTTTGGCTATAGAATGCATGTTGGGTATCTTTGCGGCTTCCAACGGCGTACGCCCGGCTAAATCATCCAAAGGATAATCGCACGCGCCATCAGGCACCAATACAACATATTTCATAAATTAATAGCCTATCTCTTTCAGCACTGCCTGCAGTTTTGCTGGTACTGCGCGCGGGGCTTTGACGGTTTTAATCGCCCTGTCAGGGTCTTTTAATCCATGCCCTGTAAGGACGCAGACAACCCTGTCTTTATTTTTAAATTTATTTTTTTTGGAGAATTTCAAAAGGCCTGCGACAGACGCCGCAGAAGCCGGCTCAACAAAAACACCGTCATTTGCGGCAAGCAACTGGTATGCCTTTAAGATCTCCTTATCGCTTACTTTATCAATAATGCCGCCTGATTCATCGCGCGCTGATACAGCCTGCTTCCAACTAGCCGGATTGCCAATGCGTATGGCGGTTGCTATAGTTTGGGGGTTTTTAACAGGCCTGCCTAGCACAATAGGTGAAGCGCCCTCAGCTTGAAAACCCATCATCTTTGGAAGTTTCTTTATTTTGCCATCTGCCTTATATTCTTTATACCCTTTCCAGTACGCGGTAATATTACCGGCATTACCAACAGGTATAAAGTGATATTCTGGCGCCAAGCCCAACACATCGCATATCTCAAACGAACCGGTTTTCTGTCCTTCTATCCTGTAAGGATTAAGCGAATTTACCAAGGCAATCGGGTATTTATCAGTTATCTCGCGCGCCAGATTAAGGGCATCATCAAAATTACCGTCCACAGCCAGCACTACAGCGCCATGAATTAGTGCCTGCGCAAGTTTACCCAGAGCAATAGCGCCCTGAGGTATCAACACTATACATTTAATACCTGCGCGCGCAGAATAAGCCGCAGCTGACGCAGATGTATTTCCGGTAGACGCGCACATAACCGCCTTTTGGCCTTCTTCGGCTGCTTTTGAAATAGCCAGCGTCATGCCCCTGTCTTTGAATGAACCGGTTGGATTCGCTCCTTCACATTTTAAAAAAACCTGCGCGCCGACAGCCTCGCTTAAATAACAAGAATGTATAAGCGGGGTGTTGCCTTCTGATAAACTTATTACAGGAGTCCTTTTTGTTACCGGAAGATATTCGCGATATCTCTCTATTACGCCTTTGTAATTTTTTTTCATCTCTCAACCCTTATGGCTACGCTTTTTGATTTTATTACGGATAATCTATCGATTTCTTTTAAAGCATTTCTTAAATTATTTTCTTTTGCCTCGTGGGTCATTATAATAACAGGCACCACCTTTGTAAGCCTACGTTCCCTCTGCGCGACACTGGCAATACTTATCCCGTGGCTACCCAATATTCCGGAGATCTTTGCCAATACGCCGGGTGAATCAATCGCGGAAAAACGTATATAATATTTTGACTCTATGTCGCCGATTTTGCGCAATTTCAATCCGGCTGCCTGAGGGCAATATTCAGCCACGCGGCGCGAGCTTGATGAATTAATATTACGCGCCACATCGGCTATATCAGAAACCACAGCGCTTGCGGCAGCGTATGAGCCTGCGCCTTTACCGTTAAATAAAACAGGGCCTGCCATATCCGCCTCAACAAGCACTGCGTTGTATACTCCGCAAACATTGGCAAGCAGATGATTTTTTGAAAGTAACGTCGGAGCTACCCGCACCTCCAGCGCGCCGTGCGACATCTTGGCTATCGCCAGAAGCTTTATAACATAGCCGAATTCATCCGCATAACTTATATCATTGGAATTTATATCAACAATACCCTCGACATATATATCTTTTATTTTCACAAAACTCCCAAACGACAAAAGATTAAGTAAAACCAGCTTGTGGGCTGAATCTGTGCCGTTTATATCAAGGGCAGGGTTTTTTTCCGCGTACCCTTTAAGCTGCGCGTCTTTTAAGGCCTGACTAAAACCTATGCCTTCCTTGGTCATTTTGCTTAATATAAAATTGCAGGTTCCGTTTACAATACCCAAAACAGCGCTTATTCTGTCTGCGGCAAAACCTTCCCGCAGCGCCTTTACAATAGGCACGCCTGCAACAGCGCTTGCCTCAAAATAAATATCAACGCCATATTTTTTGGCGGCATTAAAAATCTCTCTGCCCTGCGCGGCGAGCAATGCCTTATTGGCAGTAACAATATGCTTGCCATTTTTAATCGCCGCGATGATAAACTCTTTAGCAGGATGTATACCGCCTATCAACTCTACTACGACATCAATCTCAGGATCATTTATTATTTTCCATGCATCCCTGGTAAGGATATTCTTATTCACCTTGACCTGGCGTTTCTTTTTCAGGTCCTGGTCACAGATACGCTTTATCTTTATTTGCGCGCCGGTGCGTTGAAAAAGCAGGCTAGCCCTATCCTGCAGTATCTTTACAACGCCGCTTCCGACAGTCCCGAAACCTATTATGCCTACATTTACTTTTTTCATTTTATTACCCTCATATTAGCGTTAAGAAAGGTACTGTTTTGCTGCTTGTAACATCTGGCAAAACAGTATCGACCAACTTAGCCTTCGGCTAAGTTGGTCGGGGCGAGAGGATTCGAACCTCCGACCCCTTGAACCCCATTCAAGTGCCCTAAGCCAAGCTAGGCCACGCCCCGACTATCTCTCGTAGGTTGTTCGCTGCACTGAAATTTTTTGCTGTCTGCTTCAGTTTACGGCTTGTTGTTCGCGGCCAGCAGAAACGCCGCTCACAACTTCGCCGTAATTCTTCGCAGACCACTTGACAATAATACTCGAATAGCAAAAAATTTCTTATGTGCTGCTCACAACCTACTTCGTTATTAAGTTAAGAAATATATTACTACTCTGCCTTGACTGGCCTCGCCATCAAATCCGCTATTGCTTTCTTCGGCGATTTGCCTTTATATAATACCCAATAAACCTGTTCGGTTATCGGCATCTCAACTTTATATTTTTTCAAAAGCCTGTAAGCCGATTCGGCTGTAATCATGCCCTCAACAGCCATTTCGGTTTTCTTAAGTATATCTTTAGGCCTTCTGCCTTTACCGATCTCTTCTCCAAACCACCTGTTTCTACCGTAACCGCTCATGCAAGTAGTAACCAAATCGCCAAGCCCGCTTATGCCGTAAAACGTCCGGCATTCAGCGCCCATGGCAACGCCCAGGCGTGAAATCTCAGCCAACCCTCTTGCAACAAGCCCTGCCTTGGCATTTACGCCAAGTTTCATGCCGTCTAAAATACCGGCGGCTATGGCAATGACATTCTTAAGGGCAGCGCCTGACTCAACGCCTACAACATCTTTTGAAATATACACCCTGAAATTACGTGAATTAAAAATTCTCTGCGCCTTTTTGGCAAAGGCAGCGTCCTTTGAAGCCACAACAACAGCGGTAAACATGCCCCTGGACACTTCGTGCGATATTGTCGGGCCTGATAAAACGCCTATTTTAACATTGCCCAGCACATCAGCAATAATCTCTGATGCGCGCATCAATGTTTTGCGCTCAATGCCCTTTGAGGCGCTTAAAAATGACGCGCCTTTATAAAGGCCAATCTTTCGTATCTCTTTCAGCACGCTGCGCATGTATTGCGAAGGCACAGCTAATATTATGATTTCAGCGCCTGAAACGGCTTTTCTTAAATCGCCTGTTATGCTTATGCCGCGGGGTATCTTAACCCCTGGTAAAAATTTAGCGTTAACCCTCTTTTTGCTGAGGAAATCAGCATAGTCGGGAAATTTACTCCATATAGTAACACTATATCTATTATTATTTAATAATAGGGCAAGGGTTGTCCCCCAACCCCCATCGCCTATAATAGTTATCTTCAAAATCACGCCTCCATATTGATTTAACAGTTTATCATATTTATGCCTGCGCGTCAAACAAAAATGGGGACACCTCTTTAAGAGGTGTCCCCATAAATTTTCCGCTATTTTTAACCTAACCTATGCCCAAAAGAATTTATTATCTGCTCCCATGTCTCTTTAGGCACTCTTGTATACTTAACCCCTACATTCTTACCGTCACCTACCGGGTCATCTTTTTCCCACATAACCTTCGCCCATAAATCAACCGGTTTTGAAGCGCTTGAAAAATAAAGCTTTATTACCGTAGGCGCCTTAAAAGCTGTTTCTCTGGATTTAACCTGAAAACACAAACCGCCTTTTGAAATATCATTTATCTTTATGTTCTTAAAAGGCTGGGTTCTTGAGCCTATAAGCGCCCTATTTAAAATGCCCCTGGTATTCCTGATGTCAGCCCTTGGAAAACGCCTGCGCTCGGCTATATCGCTTGGCAGGGTAGGAAAATTAAATATCTCACTTGAGGCCTCTTGCTGTTTTTCCGGCGCATCGCCTATAGTGGCGGTTGTTTTACAGGAGGCCGCTTTTTGCTCCTTTGACAACTTATCTATATCCTCGTATTTTAAAAAGAGTTCTTCCAGTAAAAGTTTATTCGTATCAACTTTATCTTTTTTTATTGTTGCAGCGGCCGGCTTTTCTCTTATCCTGCCCATAACAAAAACGCCCAGCATAACCGAAGCCAAACCAAGCGCTATGCCGGCAAAATCATACGGCTTAGGCGCAAAACTGCCGGCTTTAGGAAACGCCTGCGGAATTATATTTATCGGCTGATAAGGCCTGACCGGTTGATTAAGAAAAACCTTAGCGCCGGTTGCCATCATCTGTGTCGGAGTCATGTTGGTTGCTGTTATCCTTACGGTATCATCTAAATCTTTTTCAACCAACACAGAAGAATCAGTAACGCCTGTCAATTTTTTTAACGCCTGCCTTTTTATCTTTATAAAATTTACGGCTGAAGCTACGGCCATACCTCTTTCACTGCTGCCCCAGCCGCTTGGCATATAATCTTTTATCACAAGCTCATCCCCGGATGCAAGTTTAACAGGGGTTGCCGAAATATTAGAAATGGCTATCTCTATACCGCTTTGCCCTTGCATTATTATATATGATGCATCAGCCAGTAAAAAAAACACCACTGACTTGAGCCATCCGGAATTCCTGTAATAATCGCAATGGATACTTTTTATAATACCCCTGTTTACAACAATATTATCCGCTAATCCGCTATGTAATGTTTTTGGCGCGAAATTAAGGACGAGCCGCGAAGGGTTGGTAAAAAAATGCTCCCTGTAGGCAACCGGCCCTGACGCCTCAAGGGTTACTATCGTGGAATTATTTTCCGCAAAACACTGCGAAGCAAAAATTAAAATTACCAGATTAAGAAAAACGGTTAAAAATAAATTTCTTCCCCAAAAAGAAGCGGGCTTCTTTTTTATCACTTACTCCTCCACAAATTTTCCGTCGGGGAAATTTCATGCGGGACCTTCAAAAAATAATTTTTATTATATATTAATTATACACAGGGTTAGACGCTACTGTCAAGTAAAATTTACAAACTTATACATAAATTTTACAAATGTAAAAATTTTTACTTGTGTATTTTTCGGCAGGCGGCCTCAAGTTTCGCCAATTTGTGGGCTATTTTATAGAGCCGGTATTTCACCTTCACGCATTTTACAAATCTACCCATACTGTACCTCACTTTCTGACTTCCACCCCGACTGAGTCTATAACAAAATAATATGAAAATTCTACAACATGAAGAGCGTTTTCATCAGTAATAAATAAATCGCCTGCTAGTTTATATTCAAATTTATCCTCGCCTGTTTTTGTATTATGAACCCTGCGAACTGATAAATCCTTAAGGCCTGACGGGTCCTCGCTGCCATAATTATCCATAAACCATTGCTTCAGGTCCACTACAAAAGACAACGGGATTATGCTTTTTACAGCATAACCCCAGTCTTTTTCAACCCTGGCCAGGACTCCGTCCTCCTCTACGGTTTCCTTTAATATAAATTCACGTCTTTTATTATCTTGAGAGGTTATTGATTTAAGAACCAAATCTATCATATTAACCCTCCAAATTTTACCCACATTTGATAGCCCCGCCCGCCCCGCACGTAGCGAGGGCAGGCAGGATCCCCGCGTAATTGCGGGTTTTTGTCATGTTTTGTTATTTTAAAAACTATTTACTTAGTTGTCAAAAAAATATGCCTCGTCGGCAAAACTACTGTTTCTATATAAAGTATACCACAAAAATACGTCTTGTCAATAGACAAAATCTTGCTTTTTTGTTTTCCTAACTAAACAAGCTTCTTCTCTTCGCCTTTAAGCAGGCGTTTTATATTAGGAATATGCTTGTAAATGCTTAAAATACTTAGAGTTACAGCAAGCGCCTTAAGTTCAAGCGGCCTGTTAAAAAGCCAGGCAAAAACAGGCAGCGCAATTGACGCTGCCAGCGAACTTATTGACACGATCCTTGTTATAGCAAAAACAACCGCCCATACGCCAAGGCATGAAAATGCCACCTGATGCATAAGCGCTATCAAGGCGCCTAAGCCTGTGGCAACGCCCTTGCCGCCTTTAAACTTTAAAAATATAGTCCAGATATGGCCTGCCACGGCTGCCATGGCTGAAGCAATACAAAACCATTCTATGTTCATACTGGAATTTTTATCATAAAAAAATCCAACAGACAGCGCCACAGCCATAAAACCCTTAAGCGCATCTAATAACAGAACTGCTATCCCGGGAATTTTGCCAACCGTGCGAAATACATTTGTGGCCCCGATATTTCCGCTGCCGTGTTTTCTTATATCAATACCTTTAAGCAGGCGGGCAAAAATATACCCTGTAGGAACAGAACCAATAAGATAACTCACTGTTAAAGATAATATTAAACGTATCATTTTTTACTTTTTCCTGTTAATGCTTATTATTTTCGCCCAGCAAACGGCTTCCTCTTTTTAAATACCCCATGCCTGATAAAACTGTAAACGCGACCGCTGTATCCCATGCTACAAACGAATATTTAAAGTGCAGCAACACGCATATAACTGCTAGCATCTGAAAAAATGTTGTCACCTTGCCGAGTTTGCTCGGAATTATTTCCAGATGGCCTTTTACAAGATAAACAACCACAGAACCCAGAACAATAATAACATCCCGGCTTATTACAGTAAGCACCACCCACGCAGGCAGGTTATATTCACTGGGAAAATTGTTCCCGATAGAAAGGCATATAAACGCTGTCAATAAAAGAAGCTTGTCCGCTATCGGGTCTATATACGAACCAAGGATAGTTTTCTGATTTTTAGCGCGCGCTATATACCCGTCAAGGCCGTCGCTGATAACCGCTATCAAAAAAATTCCCAGCGCCAGAAACCTCAGGTAATCATGCTGCGGGCTGTAATATATAACAGCGGCTATAAAAAACGGTATTAACAGTATTCTTACTATAGAAATTCTGTTAGCCATGTTCATTTTAATTTCCCTATTGCCTTAGGCGGCCAGTACCTGAAAATGGCTTTGCCCAAAATATATTTTTTCGGCACAAACCCCCAATACCTTGAATCCCTGGAGCTTGCTGAATTATCGCCGAGCATATAATAAAAACTCTCCGGCACTTTTATCTTGCTGGCTACGCCTCCGTATTCGCCGCGGTTATAATAGTATATGTTGCTGACTGCGCCTTCATTGACTATTTTACCGTCGATATAAATACTCCCGTCTCTTATTTCAACGGTTTCGCCGCCTGTGGCAACCAGGCGTTTTATAAAATCTTTCTTTGTATCCTCCGGATATTTAAAAACAACTATATCCCCCCTTTGCGGCTCTTTAAAACGGTATATATATTTATTTACAAATATCCTGTTGTCTTCATTCAGCGTCGGCTTCATTGACCCCGTAGGTATCTTAAAAGCCTGCACAATAAAAGCCCTGACAAAAAGCGCCAGCGCAACCGCTATAACAATCGACTCAACATATTCCCGTATTATACCCTTGGTTTTTGGTTTTAATTTAATTTTCATCATCCTAGTTTTAACGCCGCTAACAGCGCCTCCTGAGGTACCTGCACAGTCCCGAATTGTTTCATGCGTTTTTTGCCTTCTTTCTGTTTCTCCCAAAGCTTGCGCTTCCTTGTAATATCTCCGCCGTAACATTTGCCTGTAACATTTTTTCTTAGAGCCGATACGCTTTGCCTTGCTACTATCGTGCCGCCTATCGCAGCCTGTATTACAACCTCTATCATCTGCCGCGGTATCAGTTCGCGCAATTTTTCAACAAGCTGGCGGCCCTTGTTCTGCGCCTTATCCTTATGCACGATAGATGAAAGCGCGTCGCACGGATCGCCGTTTAAAAGTATGTCGAGCTTAACCAGGCTCTCTTCTCTGTAGCATTCAAATTCATAATCAAGCGAACCATAACCGCGCGTTATTGACTTTATTTTATCATAGAAGTCAACCAAAACCTCTGACAGCGGGAATTCGTAGATTAATTTAACGCGGTCTTCAGTTAAATATTCAGTTGATTTATATACCCCGCGTTTTGACATTGACAGGTCCATAACAGCGCCTATGGAATCAGGCGGAATAATCATAAAACTGCTTATAAAAGGCTCCTCTATTTTTTCAATGGTCTGAACAGGCGGAAGCTTTGTCGGGTTATCAATCTCAAAAACCTCGCCTTTTTTCGTCACTACTCTGAATACAACGCTTGGTGAAGTAATAACCAGGTTCAAGCTGTATTCACGCTCAAGCCGCTCCTGAACGATATCCATATGTAACAGCCCTAAAAACCCGCAGCGAAAACCAAAACCTAAGGACGCCGAACTCTCCGGCTCATATGTAAAAGACGCGTCGTTTAAACTCAACTTTCCCATTGCGTCTTTAAGAGCGTCAAAATCCTTGCTGTTTACCGGATAAATGCCGCAATAAACCATGGCCTGCACTTTTTTATAACCCGGCAGCGGAAACTGCGCCGGATTATTAAACATTGTAACAGTGTCTCCGTTTACAACCTCTTTTGCGTCGCGCACATTACAAGTAAAATAACCGACCTCGCCGCAGTTTATTTCATTTATCGGCTGCATCTTAGGCATAAAAGCGCCGGTCTCCTGGATATCAAAATCCTTGCCGGTTACCATCATTTTAATTTTCATACCGGGTTTCAAATATCCGTTCACAACCCTCACATATACAATTACCCCTTTATATGTATCGAATTGCGAATCAAAAATCAATGCCTGCAAAGGATTTTCCCTGCTGCCCTTGGGCGCGGGGATAAGCTTGACTATGGCCTCCAAGATATTATCCATGCCTATGCCTTCTTTAGCGCTTACAAGCAGAATCTCTTCCCTGGGAATCTGTAAAATATCCTCGATCTGTTTTTTAACGCGTTCTAAATCAATATTGGCAATGTCTATTTTATTTATTACAGGTATTATTTTAAGATTATGCTCCATGGCAAGATACAGATTCGCCACTGTTTGCGCCTCAACGCCCTGGCTGGCGTCTACAACCAGAAGAGCGCCCTCGCATGCGGCAATAGATTTCTTCACTTCATAACTAAAATCAACATGGCCAGGGGTATCTATAAGATTCAAGAGATACTTGTTGCCGTCTTTCGCGTTGTAAAAAATCCTGACAGCAGATGCCTTAATCGTAATACCCCGCTCGCGCTCCAAATCCATATCATCCAAAAGCTGGTCGTGAAACGTACGCAGGTCTATCGCGCCTGTATGCAAAAGCAGCCTGTCAGCAAGCGTTGATTTGCCATGATCTATATGCGCTATTATCGAAAAATTCCTTATCAACTGCCTGTCCATTTATATCCCTGCTATTGTTTTTGCTTCTTTCATTATCGCTGCAACTCTTGCGTCGCTGGATGCCTCGACGTAGATGCGCAAAATCGGCTCTGTGCCGGAAAGGCGGTATAAGAGCCAACTGCCGTCTTTGGCGATAAGCTTCGCGCCGTCTTTTGCGCTAAACTCTTTTACATCAACGCCTGCCAGTTTTTTAGGCGTATCTTTCTTTAAGCCCTCAAAGAGTGTTTTCTTTTTTTCGTCAGGATACTCGCAATCCTCTCTCTTATAGCAAAATTTTCCATATTCTTTTTCTGTTTCCTGTATAATCTGAGTAAGCGTCTTTTTACGATACGCCATCATCTCTAAAATTAACAGGCCTGCCAGTATACCGTCGCGCTCAGGCACGTAATTCTTAAAACCAAACCCGCCTGATTCCTCGCCGCCTGTCAATATATCCTCTTCGCGCATAAGTTTGCAGATATGTTTAAAGCCAACCGGTGTTTCGTATAATTTTATTTTATTTTTCTCGCATATCCTGTCTATAAGAAATGTCAAAGCGACTGTCTTTACCACAGCGCCTTTCCACTTCTTATCCTCTGATAAATGCAAGATTATATGCGACAGCGCCAGATGAGCGTTCATATATACGCCGTCAGGCCTTACAATACCCACCCTGTCAACATCTCCATCAAGGGCTATGCCTAAATCATATTTTCCTTTTTTCATGACAAAGAGTAGATCTTTAAGGTTTTTCTCTATCGGCTCAGGTGCGGTGCCGCCGAATCCGGGATTGCGTTCTGCGTGCAAAGCAGTTACTTTTAAACCCATTGACTCTAAAAATGGCGCCACAAAACCGCCTGAGGCGCCGTACATACTATCAACAACTATTGAATAGTTTTGTTTCTTGATAAGCGCAAAATCTATATACCCTTTTATAAACTCAACCCATGGCTTTGACAGATCTCTTGTCTTTACTAAACCTGAGGATTTCGCCTTTTCAATCGGCATCTGCTTAACAGGACTTTTCCCGATTAAGGATTCGAACTTGTCGGTCAGGTCTTTTTCCGCAGGGCCTGCATATTCTGCTTTGTACTTAAATCCGTTAAAATTGGGCGGGTTGTGGCTTGCTGTAATCATTATACCGCCAAATAATTTTCTCATTTTTATTGTAAAGCTTACTATTGGCGTCGAGCACGGCTTGTCAGATAACAACACATTGATGCCATTTGCCGCCATAACCTCAGCGCAGCGCTCTGCAAATTTATCCGACAAAAACCTTGTATCGTATCCTATAACTATATTTGCATCTGTCTTTACGCCTTTTATATAATCGGCAACTGCCTGCGCCAGCTTTGAAACATTCTCAAATGTAAATTCATCGGCTATTACAGCCCGCCATCCGTCTGTGCCAAACTTAATCATTTCCAATCCTCCTAAAAACAAAAAAGGGGTCAGGCGCTTTTTTTTACTAACGCCTCAACAAAATCTTTATTGCCCAAAAATCTTTGTCTTTTCAAATTAACTTTCAACCAATCTTGCTCTTCTTTAAAATTAAGAATCCCTTCATTAACAAAATCTCTGTATTCTTTGTATTCATTTTTTAAAACGCTTCTGAATTGTTCTAATATCAATTCTGTGTCAACCAAAGAATTTAATTCTCGATAAGCATAGACCCTATAGCTACTCCACCTATAGTCTTCAGGTCTTTTGACAAAGCCAGCTTTTACAGGATTAAGATGAATATAGCGACTAAGCTCCAATAAATAATTATCCTTATCCACTAAGAGACCTTTAAATCTTCCTTGAAACAAATGTCCTTGACGGTGATATTTAGTATTAAATCTAATAGCATAGACACTATTAATAAATTGCATAATCTTAGAAATATGATCTTGTGAAGCCTCAAGTGTTATATGATAATGATTTCCCATCAGTACGTAAAGATAAATTTTAAATCTTAATGCTTTTTTAGCTTCTTCCACTGTTTTTAAAAACCAGATGCAATCGGCATCTTCCCTAAAAATATCTCGCTGTTCATTTCCACGCTGTATTATATGATATATTGCTCCGGGAAACCAAATTCTAGGAGGCCGCGGCATATTTCCTCCAAAAAAACTAAAAAGGGGTCAGGCGCTTTTTTTATTTTAAATCGTACAATATTTTGTTAATATCGTCCTTTAGACCTGTGGGATCGAAAAAAGCATGCTCTTTTTCATCCATTTCAATTATATATAATACAACATCTTCAAATGATTCAAAATTTTTGACGATACTATCAATATTTTCTATATCTTTTTTAATTTCTACGGGCCGGAAAAAATATTTTACAGGATAAGCTAATTTTATATTCAATTTTGCAAGCAAAACATGTTTCCATAATTCTTTATCGTTAGCATTAGGCATAGCTTTTTTTAAAACTGCCAAGGTTTCTTCCTGAGATTTCTCCAAAGCCCATATAGTTGTGCCTATAGAAATAAAAAATTTATATTGAAGTAAATTATATTTTAATCTCAGCTTTTCAAGTCTGTCTATTTTGTCTCTTTCAATCTTCATAAAAGACGGCAACATAGTATACCAATCGAGCATGTCGGTAACATAATCTGATGAAACGACATCTATTAATTCTGCAGAACATCTAATACATCTAATTAAAACATTATCATAGAATGTACACCCACATTTGGGACATTTTTTCATATCAATACCTTTTTGCTTTCCTTCGAAACCACAAAGTTACAGTTTTTATTTCGCTTCATTCACTCACCTATAAATAGACTCAAAAAGGGGTCAGGCGCTTTTTTACTCGTTTCCGTCATTGCGGGCCCCACCGAAGGCGGGGCGAAGCAATCTCCTTGTTAAAAAACTTATAAAACTTATTTTTTCTTCTTATTTTCAAATATTCTATACAATAATTTACAAACTCTTTTTCAGCATCCAGACAATTTTTTTTATACGCTGAAAAATCTTCGGGTTTAGTCGATATTACAGGACTTAATAGCAATTTTGAAAATCTTGAATAAACGTCTAATACCTTATAATACATATTCCATATTTTTTCATCCTCAATACGTTTAATTTGAAAACTATTTAAATTTAACTTGGGAAAATAATCGCTGTTGATTGTTTCGTAAAAATCTTTAAAATCTTTTTCAGATTCTAATTTCAATGTTTTATCTGATACAAAATTTAAAAATTTAACCGCTTCAATAATAATATCTTCTTCTTTTTTATCTATTTCAATCATACGTTGATTATTAAACAATGCTCTTTGAACTAAATAAGTCAATCCTGCGCCTGCAATCACAAGCATGATATCTTTTACAGTTTCTATAATTTTAATATGTACAGCAGGATCATTCATTATTTATTCCTATTTTATTTTTCAGCCACAATGGTGGGGCTGGAGCAAAACCTAGTTTGCGCGAGCGGGCACGGATTTTGAGCGTCCTGCTATCACGATTTGGCGCGAAAAAGAGCGAGCGCAAACTCGGAGCCAAAAATTCCTCGCAGGGGAATTTTTGGCGCTTTTGCGAAAGGCCCCACCGAACGGCTGAATAAAACTAGGAGATTGCTTCGTCCCCTTCGCTTCGCTCAGGGTCCTCGCAATGACGGCTAGGCGGCCCGTAATCTCCTTATAGTTTCTTTCGCATCACTTGAACTGAATATAAAACTGCCCGCTACCAGGATATTTACCCCGGCATCCAGAGCCTGTTTGGCTGTCTCGTAATTTATGCCGCCGTCTATTTCTACGTCCTTATCGTATATTTTCCTTAGTTCCCTCACCTTATCCAAAACAGACAGGATAAATTTTTGCCCCGCAAACCCGGGATTTACGCTCATTATAAGTATAA
>Ga0210049_1000348_pt1 | contig 37634 bp, 44 predicted proteins | sample CryGeyCG2014_300_2_FD_183964 | JGI IMG/M metagenome (GOLD analysis project Ga0210049, IMG submission 183964) | Groundwater microbial communities from aquifer - Crystal Geyser CG06_land_8/20/14_3.00 (SPAdes) (version 2) | ecosystem: Environmental > Aquatic > Deep subsurface > Groundwater | place... | reverse complement strand
AATGTTACTGCAGATGTAATACAAAATTACATCGCCCAATCGCAAGGTGCTTGGAATTTTGTGCCGCAAAGGAAAGTTACTTCCTTTGCCTAGATACCTCGGACTTCAGTCCGAGGAGGTTCATTTTCATTTACAAAAATAATATCAGCATATTCTTTCATTATTTTGTTCACTTTTTCCCTGTGTCGTTCTATCAGCGCGGAGTCTGCCAAATCAATTGAGATTAAGATATTGTTATTTTTTGCATGCTTCATTGCATGAAATATTGCCTCTGCCTGATTTTCACCATCAAGCTGGTATGCTTCAATATGAAGTATTTTTGAATTGCTTATGTCATCAAGGTTGATGTCATTTTTAGTTAGATTCATTCCCGCTCCAAGGCAGGTGGCCATTGTCCTTTCAGCGTCAGGAGTCACCATAATAACAGATGTGCCCTGGATTTCATCGCATGATTTAAGGTTAATTGTAATTCCTAACTTCTCAATTAACCTGCGGTACTTGTTACCATTATTATCATTGCCTATCATTCCAATGAAAAGCGATTTTCCTCCAAGGCAGCATACGCTTGCAAGGGTGTTTGGGACGCTTCCCCCTGCAGAATCTTTTACATGGCTGTTAGCAAGCATAGAGAGTATCTTCTTGCTCTTTTCAATATCTATAAGGTTCATATTGTTTCTCATGAGGCCATTTTTTATTATGAAATCCTCATTTACTTCCACAACCTTATCAAGAAGGGGATATCCAATGCCAACAACATCATATTTCATCTCTGCCCCCAATAAAAAACCGCCGGGACTGGGACTTTCACCAGCTTTTGCAATTTTGGCTTTAATCTAAGGCTCACATTTTTGCGAGCGTTAGCGAGCATGAGGGACTTTTTTGCAAAGCAAAAAATGTCGCTCCTGCGTGCCAGCTTAGCAAGAAGCTGTTTTGAACCCAGAAATCCTTTCGGAAACTGGCTCTCAAGGCCAGCGCAATGCCAGATTATGCGATCCCGGCTTAATAATTTAGAACTTCTCTTAAATTTAAATAACTTTTGCTTTACTGCTTTTGCATTTCAGGGAGAATCAAGACAGGTATTCCATTTTCTATAGGGTAGGCAGTATTGCATTTTATACAAATTAACTTTGTTTTGTTTTTGTTATATCTAAAATTAGATTTGCATATAGGGCATGCAAGTATTTTAAAAAGTTTTTTTGGAATTGGTTCTTCAATCTGCATAATTACTATCATTATATAGTTTGTTTCTTTTAAAGCTTTCGCAATGTTTTAAAGACAGTTTTATGATTAAAAGCCTCATTCTTTTTAAATCTTTCTTTAAAAATAGAAAGTTTTATATATAACTTCTTATTCTTATTTATAAAAGTTTGGTTTAAAGATTATTTTAACTTCAAAGTATTAAATTTTGGGGGTGTTTATTATGCCTAGTTATATAAAAAAATGTCCAGAATGCGGAAGCATAAACCTTTTCTGGAATAAAGATAAGGGAGAAATTATTTGCAGGGATTGTGGTCTAGTCATTGAAGACAAAATGGTTGATTTTACACAGGAATGGCACGAGTTTGACTCTGATTCAGGTGAGAAGAAAAGAAGGGCTGGAGCTCCAATGACCTACACCCAGTTTGATCAGGGTTTGGGTACTGACATTGGAAGAAAAGCAGATTTAAGCATTCTGAATACAAAAAATAGAAATAAGTTTTTTAGATTGAGAAAATGGCAGTACAGGATTTCAACTGCTATTGAGAGGAATCTTAAGCTTGCACTTGCAGAGCTAAAGAGGGTTTCCTCTTATCTTAAACTACCTGGTAGTGTTGAAGAGGAAGCAGCAAGAGTTTATACTATGGCAGTCCAGAAAGGTCTTGTAAGAGGCCGTTCAATGGAATCAGTTGTTGCAGGAGCACTCTATGCTGCCTGCAGAAGACATGAGGTTCCAAGGACATTAGATGAATTATCTGAGGCAAGTGGAATTGAGAAAAAAGAAATTGGAAGAACATACAGGTTTGTAACAAGAGAACTTGGAATAACCATACTTCCAAGCAATCCTGCTGATTACATAGCAAGATTTTCCTCAGCATTAAAACTTTCTGCAGAGACGCAGTCAAATTCAATTGAAATACTTGAGCAGGCTCAAAAAGCAGAGCTGACCTCTGGAAGAGGCCCAACCGGGATTGCAGCAGCATCATTATATGTTTCTGCATTGCTGCATGGAGAAAAAAGGACTCAAAGAGAGGTTGCTGATGTTGCAGGCGTAACAGAAGTCACAATAAGAAACAGATACAAGGAGTTGCTTGACAAGCTTAAGCTTGAGAAAGAGATTAAGAAATTAAAGAAGAAAAAGGACTAGAACCTGAACAGGGCCTTTTCAAAATCTTCTATTTTTTTGCTTTTTATTTTAATGCCCTCTTTTTTTAATAATTTTATTTTTTTATTTATTCCTTTTGCATAACCTCCAATAAACCCATCTGAATTAACAACTCTATGGCATGGTATTATTATCGGCCTTTTGTTATTATGCAACGCAGTTCCAACAGCCCTGTAAGCATGTGTATTAAGTTTTTCAGCTATTATCTTATATGTTGTTACCCTTCCTTTTGGAATCCTTTTTGTCAGTTTTAGGACTTTTTCATTAAATTGCATCTTCAGTTTAAAATGCTGAAAATCTTACTAAGATTTTCTTTTGTCTGCTCTTTCTTATAGGCTTTTGCCAGATTTATTATCTTATCTTTATTTAGTTTAATACCTTTTTGATTTAATAATACCTTCGTGCCACCAGATATAATAAATTGGCAGAACTGGGTTATATTCTTTGGCTTTTCTGTTATTTTGCAGCGTTCAAAGTCAATCAAAACAGGTTTTTTGTCAATTATGATATGCTTCAATGGATGGTGCATCTCTTCCTTATCAACCTTTAAACTATCCATGATATAAAGCTGATTAAAGACATTTTTTATTGTTTTGATGATATTTTCTTTGTTGTTCTTTTCAATAAAATCAAGGATAAAATCTCCCTTAACAAATTCATAGGCAAAATAGCCCCTGCCTGAGAAAAGAAGCTTTGGCCCAATCTTATGTCTGTTTAATATTTTAATCCATCGGATTTCATTTGCAATCCTTCCCTTTGCCTTGCTTTCAGGCTTTTTTGTTTTTATAACAATTTTTTTCTTTTTTAAGATAGCCTTGTAAAGAAGGCCGCGATTGCCTCTTGCAAACTTTTTTATATTTTTCAAGCCCTTTTTTTCCAGTGTTTTCAACAGGCTTGATTTTTTTATAAGGTAAACAAACAAGCTTTCAAAGAACAATTTTTTTTCATCTACCTGTTTGAATTCAAAGCAATAATCCTTCAATAGTTCATCAACTTTCTCTTTTTTTGTCAGTGAGCTGAAAACGATAAGGATCTTGCCGTTTTCTTTTAGGTAATAACCAGCTTGAGAAAGAAATTTATTTAGAGTTTCATGGCCTTTTTTTCCGCCATAGATACTTTTGTCATCTATACCTTCATCCTGCGGCAAATATGGGGGGTTGAATATTATTAAATCAAACAAAATCTTTTTTTCAAGGAAGTTCTGTATTTTTTTATTCTTTAAATTTTTTAAACAATTATTTTTAAATTGTTTTTTTGCTTCTATTTTTTTAAAGAAGCCAAACAAGCTGCTTTCCAAAAAACAAATATTTTTTACATTCTGCTTAATTGCATTCTCAGTTGCCAGTTTGATTGCATCCCTGCTTATATCAACCCCAATCACTAACTTAGCCTTTTCTGAGGCTGCTATTGCCTGTATTCCAGAGCCTGTTCCAACATCCAGTACAAAACCCTTAGAATACTTTTTTACATGCCCTGAAAGCATAAAAGAATCCTCCCTTGGCTCATAAACTTCAAACATAATAAAAATAAAAAAGAATTAGTTATTAAATCTTTTGTAAATAAAAAAGAAAAATTAAATTAAAAAAGCTTTATTTTCTTCTCTTTTTCTTGGCAGGTTTTTTCTTTGCTTTCTTAGCCTTTTTCTTCCTGTGTCCGCCTCTGGCCATTTTTGCTCTTGAAACATCTCCTGCTTTATCAATGAAGTAAAGGTATCCTCCTACTTTTTTGACTCCTACCTTCTCTACCATTTCTTTTTTCTTTTTTCCTTTTTTTCTTCCGCCTCTGGCCATCTCTACTCTGGAGATATTTCCTGCTTTATCAATAAAGTACAGATATCCAGCTTTTTTCTTAATTCCTACTTTTGCTACTTTTTCAGCCATTTTTTGACCTCCTTTTTATTTTAGAATACTCCCCCAAACCAAATCAAGGGTAATTGGTTTATTGACGAGCTAGTATTTAAACTTTGCTGTTTTTCATGACGGCTTATTGACGAAAAAATAAGAAATTAGTATACTGATTTAGTTATTTACTGCTTTTTTTGAAGTTTTCATCGACTGCATTGAAGTATTCTCTAACTCTGGCTGAAACAGTTGGTATCAAAAAGCTTTCAAACTTTTCCTCAAATATTTCACTCAGGCTTAAGAACTCTGTAATCCTATAACTATTATTTATTTTTTCAATTATAAATAAATCTTTCAGTCTTCTTAACTGTCTCCTTATATTTGATGATGCTATTCCTATAAGTGGCAATTTGTGTTTTTTTCTTACTTTAATAACATTATCTTTAACCTCTTCTGAGGTCAGTTTCTTTTTTTGCTTTTTTGCATTTAATAAAACATAAAGAACATCAACTATAACATCCCTGGAATCTCCTGGCTGCAAAAGCCCAATGCTTAAGCATAACTTTCTAATGATATCTCTTCTTGTCTCTTTGTGAGGCCTTTCATAGCGTCTTAATGTTATCTCTGAAAGAGGAATGTCTTTTGATATTTTTTTCATGATTAAATAATTTAATAATAATCTTATATTTATAACTTTTGTTTAAAAAATCAAAGAATTTATTTTAATATATAGTTACACTTCAAGCAGACATGTGCTCCAAGTTTTTCATCAAACTTGGTGTTCATACCATAATCTAGCACAGTCCCGCACTTCGGGCATTTTGGCTCTAAAAACTCTACAGATTCAAATAAATTAAGATTTTCCAACTAGGATCCCCACAGCTAAACCATAGGAATCTTATTATATAAATCTTTCGAAATCCCTTTAAAAAACATAAGATTTAAATGCAATAATCTTTTAACTTTTTATAACATAGGAGATAATGAACGTGCTAAAAAAATTGAACAGCCAATAAGCTTAAATTATATAGACACAGAAAGAGGGTTCTAGATAAATGCACAATTTCTTGATGATATAATAGAGCATGTAAGTCCTGAATTTATATTACTTAGAACATATAACATAAAAGGAAGCAATTATGTAATTGAATTATATGCAAATAAAGAAGCATTAGAAGATAAACATTAAAATGTTAAAATAACCAACTTATGTTCTTAAAATTTTTATACCTTCTGCACGAAGGCCAATCCCCCCAGTCACCAAAGAAAAGCAAATCAGGATATTTCATCAGATGTTCCATTTTATTGTTGACTATAATGTCAACCTCTCCTGTAAAAACACCATTTTTTTGCTTGAAATGGTTTGCAATAATTTTATCACTTATCCTAATGTTATAATTATCATACAGCTGTTTCTTAAGGCCATATGATTCTAATATATCATTTATTAAATAGGAATCATTCCTGCTTAATATTCCTAAAGTTTTTTCACTCTTTCCTAAATACTCACCTACTATTGAAAGATTTCTTAGCTTAACATCTTTTATATTTTCTTTGACAATAGAATAAGGAAGACCTTTTGAAACAGAGAGCATTTTAATAAGTTCTTTTTCACTGTCTTTCCTAAAAATTTCCTTTAATAAGTATATTTTTTTGTTTTTATGGAATTCCTTAACTTTCTTTTTGTCTTTCTGATACTTTATAGCAATCTTAAAGAAATCATTGACTATATGCTTCTTGATTAATGTGCCATCAAAGTCAATAAGAGCATCTACTCTTTCGTCAATTGCCATCATAATTATTTGAAATATGTATCAAGCCTGCTCTGGTCAAAGCTATTAATTAAATCATCTTTTTCAAATCCCAGAACTTCAAATATCTTTTCAACAGAAGGAATTATCTGGTTGTTTACATAATAATCAGAGTCATAATCATCCTGGCTTATTTCTTCTGGAAGTTTAGCCCTATCTCTTATTTTTTCTTTGCCTTTCCCTTTTGTTATCACATACTTTATAAGCGAGCCAGGGCCAATAGGAATTCCCTTGTCAATCATCCTTTGAGCTACTGCAACATGAGGCCCAATTGAATCATATTCACTTATTGCTTTTTGCAGTTGAGTGTGTATAACAACCTTTTCAATAGGAATCTTTTTTTCTCTAAGATTTATAATAACTTCTTTTACATAATCGAATGCCTTTTTTGGATTTCCCTCTTTTAAAATTATATTTAGAACCTCCCTCTGTGTTTCCTTTGCAATAAATGACCAGTTCCTCCTTATTGTTTCAAAACCCTTAATTATTATATGATTATCTTCTGACAGAAGGGCATATTTTTTCTTTGCACCATACGCGCCCTCTTTTGCTGATACAAAAATCCCCCTTGGATAAAATCCTTCATATTCAATCTCCATCAGACCTGGGAGATGGACATTAATTGATTCAATAAATTTCTTTGTATCATCCATTGTTTTTTTATCTAATATTAAAAATATAGAGTCTGTGTCAGAATACAATACCTTGAAGCCGGCATTTTTTGCATCTTCAATAACTTTTTGTATGTAATACCTCCCGTAGGCTGTTATGCTCCTTGCACATTCTATTGAGTACCAGCGAGCTCCAAAAAAGCCCATATAACCATACATCGAGTTTCCAATTGTTTTTAGTGCATACTGCCTTGCATTAAACAGTTTTAGCTTTTCCTTATCAACCCCTTTCATAATTTCCTTGATTCTCATCCTTCTTGTTATAATGCCTTCCAAAACTGTTGAGATAAAGCCTTTTTTCTTTGAGCAAAACCAGTATTTATCAAACTCTGGAACATGTTTTTCATCCTCACAGCATCTGCAGTTAAGCGTGTCTGGAGATATATTATGAGAGGTTATTATGCTTGGATACAGGCTCCTGAAGTCAAAAATAGTTATATCTTTATACAGGCCAGGTGTAGGCTTGAAAACAAAAGCTCCGGTGTATGTCTGCTCCCTCCTTTTTTTTATCTCATCATATGTTGGCTTATTTAGAACAATCTCATTAAGGTTTTTTGCCTGCTTTATAAGATATCCTTCATCAAGTTTTGAGAAGCTCATTCTGCTTACATCAGCTATTGGAAGCCCAATTATCTTAACAAGTTCGATAATATTAGGCAGAATTTTCTTGCAGAGCATGAATGTCAGTTTTGAATCCTGCAGGTTATAGTCGCAGAACTCTTCAAGTTTTTCTGGTTTGTTGTCCCATGCCTCAGCGAGATACTCAATATTTATATCCCTCTTTTTTTCACCCAATATTTCTTCTGCAACAGAGCCCAATGAATAACTGTCTGTTTCAAGTGTTGTGCTCATAACCATTTTTATAAACTTAAATATATCCAAATGTGAAATACCCACAATTTTTGAGATTGTAACCCTTTTCCTGCTGACTGTTATAGGGCTGTAATCAAGGCCAATATCCAGGTTTATCCTGTATTTTTTTGCTCTTGTTTCAACATATGGAAAATCAAAACCATCAGAAAAATAACCTGTTATAATATCTGGCTTGTAAGATTCTATTATTTCCTTAAACTTGTTTAACAGTTCTAGCTCGCTGCCAACAAATTCTATATAATCCTCTTTTGTCTTAAATTTTTTCCATGTTATTACTTTTCTTAAATCATCACCATAAAAGCTTACCATTACTATTGGATTTTTTTCTGCATCAATAACAGCTCCTAAAGGATTATATGTTTCTATGTCAAATGCCAGGATTTTTGGGTTTTCTATTACCTCATCAGTTATCTGCACTACTTTATCTGCTTTCATGACAGAAACCCTTGACCTTTTGTTTATGAATTCGCCTTCTGCTTTGCATAATGTTAAGGGAGTTATTTCATTGTCTATGAGGTATCTCCTTGTAAACTGAATGTCAAACTCATAAGTTTCAACATCAAGATTTTTTATTTCATTTCTTATAATTGGAACATCCCTTGGCAGCTTTGTAAATACTTTTAGTGCAATTACACTTTTTCCAAGCAATTTTTTATTGCAGGGCTCTGTTTTTGTTACTATGCTTGTTATTCCGTTTTTCTCAACCCTTGTTTTTTCAATTTTCTCCCTTATTTTTTCAATGTTTGATTTTTTTTGGATAACCAGAAAATATGGCTCAAAGTTGTTATCCTGAACACAAACCTGTTTTCCATCAGTAGTTCTTCCAAACAGGTTTATAACTGCCTTGCCCTGCTCTACACTATAGCTTATGTCTATTGGATAAAACTGTATTTCTGCCATTTTACTACTATAAGACTACTTTATATATAAAGCTTATGAAACTATTTCTGATGAAATAATATGAAAATGATAAAATAAATTTACAATACATTTAAATATAATTCTCTTTTTATTAGACTTTATGGTTTATGATTTGATTATAATAGGAGCAGGACCTGCTGGCCTTTCAGCAGCAATTTACGCATCAAGATACAATCTGAATACTCTTATTATAGGTGAGGAGATTGGGGGAATGGCAGCTGAGGCCTGTAAAATAGAGAATTACCCTGGCTTTAAGTCTGTCTCAGGTATGGAGTTAATGAACAAATTTAAAGAGCAGATAAAGGGATTGGTTGATATAAAGCAGGAAAATATTATTGAATTTAAAAAAAAGAATAATTTTATGATAACAACTAAAGAGGAAGTTTACAAATCAAAAGCAGTTATAATTGCCTCAGGCACAAAAAGAAGAAAACTTAACATTAAAGGAGAGAAAGAATTTCTTGGCCGCGGAGTAAGTTATTGTGCAACATGTGATGCTGCTTTTTTTAGGGACAAGACTGTCGGAGTTGTTGGCGGCAATGATGCTGCTGCAATGTCTGCATTATTACTGGTAGAGTATTCAAAAAAGGTTTTCATAATCTACAGAAAGGAAAGAATAAGGGCAGAACCACTAAGAATAAGCCAGCTTGAAAAAAACAAAAAAGTTATTATAATAAACAACACAAAGGTTATTGCTATTAATGGCAATAAAATGATAAATTCAGTTACACTTGACAAGGAATTTAATAATAGCACAGAGCTAGCCCTTGATGGTTTGTTTATTGAAATAGGCTCTGTTCCATCAACTGTTTTAACAAAAAAGTTGGGTATAAGATTAGATGAGGAAGGATATATTGTAGTTGATTCTTCACAAAAAACAAATGTTGAGGGTTTTTATGCTGCAGGTGACATAACCACTAGCTCTAATAAATTCAGGCAGATAATAACAGCAGCCTCAGAAGGGGCCATAGCAGCACATTCTGTTTATGAGTTTTTGAAAAACAAGGGTTAAAATGAATCTTTATAAAGAATGGAAAAAAGATGTTGAGGAAAAACTAAGAAAAGTCGGGCTTGATAAAATTCCAACAATAGTAAAAAGGTGCCCAAAATGCAATTCACTAAGCCTGGAGTTTGACCAGAAAACAGGGCGTGTTTTCTGCACAGAATGCGGCTTTGAAATGTTTTTTCCAAAATAAAGAGGTGTTAAAATGACATTACAGCATAAGCAGCAGAGAGTTGGAGTATTTGTTGATGTGCAGAACATGTATTATTCTGCAAAAAACATGTATCATGCAAAGGTTAATTTCAGGGAAATATTAAAAGAAGCTGTTGGACAAAGATCTTTGATAAGGGCAATAGCCTACTGCATAAAGGCAGACATAAAGGATGAGAAAAACTTTTTTGACAAGCTTGAGCAGATAGGCTTTGAGGTAAAGGCAAAAGATCTGCAGATATTTCCAGGAGGTGCAAAAAAAGGCGACTGGGATATTGGCATTGCAATGGACATGATAGAGCTTGCGCCAAAGCTTGATTCTCTTATCCTAGTTAGCGGTGACGGAGATTTCTGCCCTTTACTGCAACATCTGAGAAGGGCCATTGGATGCAGGGTTGAAGTAATAGCCTTTGGAAGAACTGCATCATCAAAGCTTACAGAAGATGCAGACAGTTTTTTTGACCTTGATAAAAACAAGAAGTTTCTGATTCCACTAAATAAAAAGATTCAAAAACAATAGATTTAAATATCGGAAAAAGGAAAAAATATAATTAAATTAAAAGGGGTTAAAATGAAAGAACTAAGGACAAAGCTCATACTTCTGTTTTTGTTTGTTGTGCTGTCAATAATTGTTGTCAATACAATGAGCACAATAGGAACAATACTTCTTACATACCTTATTGTTGTATCCGGCCTGTATATAAGCATGGCATATATGATAGTAACTTTTATACTTCATAAAAACAAAATGCTAACAGAGTCATGGATACTATTCTCTGTTGTTGCTATATTCCTTGCAGCAAGTGCTTTTTTTGGGGGACTTATGAATAACCTTTTTGTGGCTGAGCAGTTTCTTGCTTTGAGCATGGTTTTGTTGTTTGTTGCGGCCCTGATGAAATTCTGGAGCACTATAGCCCTGACTGAGAAAAAGAAAAATCAGCTAAAACAAAAAAAGAAGATAAATCACAGATAAGATTATAACTCAACTTTCATAAGGTTTATTTCTTTTATCAGGTTAATGTAACCCTCAACAACCCTCTTATTTTTTATCTTGTTTATCTTTTCGCTGACATTTTGAAGAAACTTTGCTACCTTTTTCTTGTCTTCATCTTCATTCTGCATAACAACATTAACATAGCTATCTAAAACAGATGTTCCATCGAATTTTATGTTAATGTTTTTTTCCATTTTCTTGAGGTCATTAAAAATATGCTCTGCAACCATTTCAGGATAATCTATTACAGTGTGCCTCATTATCTGCTTGTCAGCACCGTCATTAAAATCAATTGCCAATTCAACAGAGTAGTCTCTTGCAGAGAAAGAACTAACCTTCATTTTTTTTATTTTGACATTGATTATTTTCATCTGTTTACCTCAACAAATCTTGCTACAGACCTGTCAAATGTTTTTTCAATCTCATCTGGGAAGCAGCATGCCGGAAGCTCATCTCTGTTTAGATGATATCTTATGCACTCACAGCACTTTCCTTTTCTTTCACAGGGCTCATAACTGCAGTTGCACTTAGCTAAATTTTTCGGTTTGTTGCATTCCATTTTTGCTTGATTACTCCTCTTCTATCAATCCCTTAAGCTCTTCAAGCTTTTCCTCTATATCTTTTATTAGCTCTTCTTTATCCTTTGTTGTTAGCCCTTCTTTTTCATCTTCAATAGCTATTGTTCCTTTGCTTACAAATTCAATAACACCATCATCTGTTTCAAATGATATAACATCATTTGTTTCTGCATCAACAAAAACTGTGTTTGATATTCCTGCAAAGTCAGCAGGAGTAATTGACAGCATCCAATAGAGCTTTGTATTTATTACATAAGGCCTGGGCTCAATTATCGTGAACTCGCCCCAGTCTATTGTCGGGAATCTTTTCCTCACATAATCAACAACCCTGACAGGCCCTGTTAATGTCTTGTCCTCATCCATCTCAAGCATGTCAATCTTGCCTGTTACTGCATCAACAACAAATACCTTGAAAACACCATAACTCTCTCCATAGGGCTCTGCAGCTATAATCCACTTAAGGCCGTCGTTGGTTGGCATCAGGAATGGCTGCCTGTTCTTTTGGCCATAAACATCGGCAATTTCTATCTGGTCTTTGTGGAAGAACCATGCATTAAAAACACCAAGGTGATACTGGTATGATTCAACATACAATCTTGCAAGCGCCTCTGGGTAAGCCCTGTTATTTTTAAGATAATCAATATATTCTATTTCATCAGGCAGATACTTGTTTATTTTCCCTGCAGAATCAACAACATAGACCCCATCAAAATAAGGTATCATTACAGGAAACCTGAAGTGATATTTTATTATAGGTACTATTGTCAGAATATCTTCATCTTCTATTATATAATATATCTCGCCAACATCCATGAAATAGGTTTCCTTATAGAGTTTCCAGTAGATATTGTCTGCTATACCTATATCCTCACCTATCTTGAATTCCTTGCTTATCATCTTTGTCTGCCTGCTGCTCTTTTCTGCATTGACAGTCATCAGGCCCTGAACCTTCTGCGTAAAATGAAGTATAAATCCATCAGGCACTCTTGGGGTTGTCCATACAAGGCTATTGTTCATATTGACAAAATCAAAATCACCTAGGCGTTCTCTTGATTTCTGAAGGCTGTCCTTTGCATATCTTTCAGCAACTGCAAGCGGAACAATCCTGACCTGTGATGAGTCAGGAAGTTCATTTATAATATAATAATCTGTGTCGCTTACAATGTATCTTTCAACAATAACATCATTTAATGCAAATGCCATGAAGAACATAAGTGATATAGCCATTAAACCATATCCTAACTTGTCCTTTTTTTTCATAAAAGCAAATGCAGAAAATAATGCAAATACTATCATAAATATAATGCTAGGATAAGTGTAAAGGCCTATGACAAACGGATGAAACCATGTCCTGAAAAAATACAAAACAAGGATTAATATAACTATTGTTATCCAAAAGCCAATCTTTGTAAAGGGTTTTTTGACATCAATTATCTTTTTATTATGGGAGAAGCCTTTTTTCTCTATTAGGTAACTGATAAGGCCGCCTATTATAATCCAAAACAGAATATTGCCTAAAAACAAGCCTAAAACTGCTCCTGTTAATATTCCAACTGTCAGAAAAGGATTTCTTTTTTTCCTGAAAAACATCTTATCACCTCACCACCTGTAACCCTGCATCTTTCCTTCTGTTGAAGATCTTGAATGGATATGCGGCCCTTTAAATATTCCTTGTTCTCTTACTTTATCTTCAATATTTTTGTCTTTAGATAGATTTGATCCTATCTTAAATTCATGCCTTGATTCATTAATTTTAGGCAAGATTCCACAAAAGTAATCTGGCCTATAATAACCTATTCCTCCATAGTTAAATTTCATAATAACCACCCAATTGTTATCTTAGAAAAGCAATTATTTAAACTTATTGTTTTATTTTTTTAAATAAACAGTTCTTGTTGGGAAAGGTATGTTTATGCCTTCTTTATTAAGGGTTTTGTAGATAATAATAGTTACGTTTTCTTGTGTCTCATATCTTTTCGCAATATCATCAACCCAGAACTTTGCATTAAAATCCAGAGAAAAATCATTCATCTTACTGAAATAGACAGAAGGAGCTGGCTCATCAAGAACATTTTCAACTTTCTTTATTGCTTCGATTATCACTTTTTTTACCTTATCAACATCAGAGCCGTATGCAACGCAAAATTCAATAACTCCTCTTGATTTGATGCTTGGCTGGACATAATTTTGTATTTTTGAGTTAGCCATAATGCCATTTGGTATAATAATAATATCATTATCCCATGTCTTTATCTTTGTGCTTCTAAGGCTAATATCATAAACTATCCCGCTTTCTCCTGGGTCAATTTTTATTCTGTCACCAACCCTGTATGTCTTGTCAAGTATAATTGAGATTCCACCAAATATATTTGAAAGGCTGTCCTTAAGGGCAAATCCAAGTACAATTCCTGCTATTCCAACACCAGCAACCAACCCTGTTATATCCTTACCCCATATGTTCAGTATAAACATCAAGCAGGCAATGATCAAAACAACTTTTGATAATTTATGTATTAATGGAAGCATTGCATCAACGCCAGATTTTGTTCTCTTTGCCCAGCTGGTTCCCCAGAAGTCAATGAACATATCGATAAGTATTATTACAAAGTATACAGCCAGGATTGCTATAAAAGAATTGATTATTCTTGATAATAATACTGTCATGATTCCAATATGCAGCAGCACAAACCTTACACCAATCAGGATTATAACATATGTTAAAAATGGCTCTGTTTTTTCAAGAAGCACATCATCAAACTTTGTTTTTGTCTTCTCAGTTATTTTTTTTAAATATTTTCTTAAAACAAATGCAACTGTTTTTGCTATTACTACAAATAAAATGAAGATTATTGCTGCTTCCACATACTGGTTCTTGAAAATCTCTATTATAGTATTTAACTCCATATTTTTTTGAAATAGAGAATTATATTTATAATTTTCTCTTTATTAAGAAATAGTAACAGGCTTGTTTTCCTTAACTGAAATAAAATAAGAGTTTGGTATTTTCTTTGAAAATCTTTTCAGTGCATTCTTTGCAATTTCAATGCCCTCTTTATTAACCCTGACTATGCATACTTTTTGATCTTTCTTTACTTGTGCTGCTGCCCCAATAGGCTTTCCAAATGACATCTTCATTCCTGTTGACATTCTGTCAGCTCCTGCACCGCTTGCCAATGGATTCTCTCTCAAAACGTGAAAAGGGTAAATCATTATCTTCATGAAATAACCCATTTTTCCAAGCTCTTTTTCCAATACCCTGTTGCTGGTCTGCCTTGCAGATTCTATTGCATCATGCCTTATCTGCAAATCAGTTTTTGAAATAAGCTTTAGGGTATAATCAAATTCTTTTTTTGGATCACCCATCTCAAATCTTATTATCTTGAGGTTAGGGCTTGCCCTGATAAAGGATTTCTTCCTGAACTTTGAGGTTCTTGTGTATGGTCTTTCAACTTTTCTGTAAGATGCGAATTTTCTTAATCTTGCCATACTTTTTGGAAATTATGTTTGATTTAAAAAGCTTTCTAAAGAATCTTTTGGTTATAATAGAAAGTTTTATATATAATTGCTATATTAGTATACTTTATTCAAAGAGGTGATTTTAATGAGGTCAAATAAAAAAGGAGGATTGGAAATTTCTATTAATGCCATTGTTATCTTGATTTTGGCTATAACTGTCCTTGGTATAGGGCTTGGATTTATAAGAGGAATGTTTAGTAATACAATAGGACAGCTTGGCGAGGTAAGCAAGGACATAGAAAAGGATATGATTAATAGAATTAGAGATAGCGATGAAAGGTTTGCAATGCGTGAAGAAAATATAGAAATTAAGAAAAGCGGTGAAAAAACGATTTATTTTGGAGTAAGAAATGAAGAAGAAACTACTAATAATGTTGGACGTGACTTTGATATTTACTTTGAATGTACAGAAGCAATGTTGGATAGTGGAGGAGATCCAACCCATATAACATTTAATGTATTTAGTAAAACAAGCCTTATTAAGAGAGATGAAATTACAGTTATGCCTGCAATAATTAAGGTATCTCCAAATGCAGTTGCTACAACATATATGTGCGAAGCACTTATTGATGGTGGAGATTATGCATCAAAAATATTTTATGTAACAGTTACATCATAAGTGATTTTTATGAAAACTAAATTTATTTTTTTATTATTAATTTTTGTTATATTATTGGCTAATGGTTGCAAGGAATGTGAAATTAATTCTGACTGCAACTCAAAAGCAAGAGAGCTTTATAGCGGCTATTCAACAAATTGCCTTGATGTTGCATGTAATGTTAACAATAAGTGCGAGATAAATAAGATAAGCAACTGCTGCGGAAATAAAATATGTGAAACAAATGCAGGTGAAAGCAAATGCTCCTGTGAAAAAGATTGCGGTAAATGCAGCGGCAAAGGTGAAATAAAAATTGGCTCAAGGACATATGATACAGAATATCTTGAGTATGGATGCAAGGATAATGAATGTGCCCTTATTATAGATGAGTCTTTGATAAGGGGAATTGACCTTACATATGATAAGGAATTTAACTATTTTAAGATTGGAATAACATCTTCTCTTGACCAGCCCTTTAACATAGGCATTTCAAAATTCAATGTTAAGATTCAGCTTGAAGATACAGATAAAGATTTAGTGCTTCCAGTTGTAATAACCTCGCTGAAGCTTGTTGAGAGAGAGGTTATGATTGGGGAAAAGGAGTTTGACGGAACATTAAATTATATTAGTGATTCTTTCATTGAATCAATACCAATCAATGAAGACTGTATGCAAAATATTGAAGAGGATAAAAGTCTGAGCTTGGTCATTGGATATACATATATCATGAAAGAAAGAACAGGGTACGACAGCGAGGGGAATCCAATATATGAGAATAAAGTAAAAAGAGACACTTACACAAAAGCATACAGCTCTAAACTATTTTTTGTAAATCCTGAAAAATGAATAAGAAAGCATTTGAACTGTCAATAAATTTTATTGTAATCCTAATTATATCTATAGTTATATTTGGTTTTGGCATTAAGTTTGTTTATGACCTTATGAACCAGGCTAATGAAATTAAAGATATAACAGAGAAGGAAATTAATGCTCAACTTGAGAACATATTATGTGACTCCTCGGAAAGAATATGCATAGGAACAAGCACAAAAGAAATAAGACCAAATAAAGTAGGAGTTTTTACTGTTGGAATCCTAAATACAGGGGATAGGAACCAATTTTACATTGATGTTAAAGAATCAGACTCTGAGGGAATACATTACATAGGAAGAACATATTGGATGTTGCAAAATGAAGTAACTATTGAACCTAATGAACAAAAAAAAGTTGGGATAGGTGTTCAGGTTCCTGGAGGAGCAGATAAAGGAACATATGTCCTTAATGTTTATATATGCAAAGGAGATAGCTTATCATCCTGTGATAAAGATTCCCCTCCAGATGTTAGGTATGGAACAACCCAAAAACTATATGTTGTTGTTCCTTAAATTAAGCCATCTACTAAATCTTTTAAGGCAGCCTCTTGGTTTCCTGCTTTTACAATTCCTGAGGCAACAAGAATTCCGTCTGCACCTAACTTAACTGCTTTTTTTACATCATCTTTGTTGTGTATTCCTGCACCGCAAAGAACTTTTATTTTCTTGTTAATTGATTTTATCGCTTTTACAGAATCGCTTATAACTTCTGGCTTTGCTTCTGAAACTGAGATTTTTCCGCCTATTAGTTCAGGCGGCTCGACTGCTATGAAATCAGGGCTTAACCCTGCAATCTTTTTTGCATCCTCAACATCCTTTGCACAGACAATTGTTTTTAGCCCAGCCTGTTTTGCTCTTTCTATAAAAATTTTTAGTAACTCAAAATCAAGCCTGTGCTCAGAATGATTTAACAAGGTTGCTTCTGCACCAGCCTGCTTTATTGATTCTGGCAGCAAAAATCCAGTGTTCTTTCCAAAATCTATTGCATCAATGTGCTGGCTTAAAACTGGTATGGAAACAATCTTTGAAATTTTGTAGATATCAGTGCTCTGGACTGCAATAGCAATGCTTGTTTTTGTTTCTTTTGCTGTTTTATTGCATATCTCTGCAAGCTTTATGGCATTATCTCCTGTTGATTCTTTGTATGTTTTGAAGTTCACAATGATTATTGGTGTTTTTAGCATTTTATTTTATTAAAATATGTTTTGTTTTAAATATCTTTTTATGATTTAACCATTTTTCTTTTTGAATCTTAAAAAAATAAAAATTGCTATAACAAATAAAATAATGCTTACAATCTGGGCTCCTGTCAAACCAAGAAGAACTCTTGGCCCTGCTCTTATGAATTCTATAAAAAACCTGAACACACTATATATTATGATATAGGTTAGGAATAAAGCTCCATTAAAATTCTTTTTGTTTTTTTGCTTTGAAAGAAAGATGAAGATTCCAAATAATGCAATGCTTGAGTAAATCTGGGTTGGATGTCTTATTCCTCCAAGATAATTGATTCCCCATGGCAGGGTTGTTTCAATGCCATAACAGCAGCCCCTTAAAAAACAGCCAATCCTTCCAATTGCCTGCGCAAGAGGAATTGAAGGAGCGCATATGTCTGTAATTTCCCAAAAGTTCAGCTTGTTTTTTTTGGTGTAGAAAAATCCAAACAGAATTCCTCCTATAAAGCCGCCGTGGAATGCCATGCCTCCTTCCCAAAACTTAAATATGTCTAGGAAGTTTGCAATATTATTAAAGTCAAATAATAAATAGCCAATTCTTGAGCCGATGATTGCTCCTATTATAATATAAGTAACAAGGCTGTAAATCTTTTCAGGATTTATGCCTTTTCTTTTTGCTTCCCTTGCTGCCAGGATTGTTGCAGCAATAAATGCAACTGCAACCATAAATCCCCAACTGTAAATCTTGAGAAATCCCAAATCAAGCAAAACCGGATGAGGAGTGTATGGCAGCATATTATTTTTAATTTTTTAATTTTTTAAAAATCTTTCTAATCTTTTCTCATCGATAATAGAAACATTTAAATACCTGTTATTTAACTTATCCTGTATAATTTTTTATAAAAGGGAGGAAAAAATGAAAAAAATTCTTGCGGACATTAAATCAGGATTAAAAAGGACATTTGGCTCAAAGACAGAAGCAGAGTTACTATCAGAAGGCGAAAAGGAATACCTTGAGCTTGACACAGAAGGCGGAGAGTCTAAGGCCAATATTATTGTAAGGCCGTTTGTTATCAATGATTTTTCAGATATAAAAGAAATTCTTGACTCATTGAGGGAAGGCTATACAATTGCTTTGATTAATATTAGACCTCTGAAGGATAAGGATTTAGTAGACCTTAAAAGGGCAATAAATAAGCTTAAGAAAACATGTGATGCAATTGATGGTGACATTGCAGGATTTGGCGAGGATTATATTGTTGTCACTCCTTCCTTTGCACAAATTTACAGGAACAAGCATACAGAAACTGTCAAATCCGACTGAAAATGAGGATTTGATAATTTTTATTTTTCAAAACATTTAAATATAAGCTTTAAAAAACAATATATATAAACAGCGATATTATATAAACAGTCATATTAGATTAGCATCAAAAAAAAGAGGGGATAGAATTTCTTTTAATTCTTATCCTGCATTTAAGTAAACTTTAACAAAAAAAGGGGTGTAATTAATGGTAAAAAAGAATCTTTTTAAGAAAGCAACCTTTATGAAAAACAAAACGCTTTTTCTTTCCCTGATGATTGTTCTGGTTGCAGTGGGTATCTGGATTACTCTTGCTGCTGGCGAGCTGACTGGTGTGACAATGAATGCTCCATTAAATGGTGCATACCCCCACGGAATATATGTGTTTAATGCAACAACAACTGGAGATGCAGATAATGTTACCTTTTATTACAACAGTTCCGGGAGCTGGACACAAATATGTGTTAATGATACTCCAGGAATTGAATTTACATGCTCATATAACACTTCTGGTATTACTGATGGTGTAGACTATATTGTTAATACAACTGCCCGTAATGATACATCTGAGTTTTCCACTACCAGCATTGGAATAACCATTGACAATACTGCACCAACTGTAACAGTTGCACTAAGTGACCCAACTCCAACCAAAGCAGGAAACGTAACCTTTACATTAGACTTTAATGAAGAAATGAATCAAACACAAGCACCAACAGTTAAACTTAATGAATTTTCTGTAACAGAAATAGAATGGCCAAGTTCAACACAATGGACAGGCTGGTATAACTTCACAACTGAAACAGAAGGTAACTATACAATAAATGTAACTGCAGCAAAAGATACAGCAGGAAATACAATTGTTGAAGACACTTCCAACTGGTTTGTCCTTGACACAACAGAACCAGATATAACTCATTCATCTCCTGATAATAATAGCTGGATAAATAATAATACACCAAGTTTTTCCTTTACAGCAGTTGATGATTTATCTGAAACAATGTCTTGTGAGTTAATAATAGAAGGTTCTGGTTTTGGCATAAACTCATCTGTAGTAAACAGTACTTTAACTACTATAATTGTTAATAATCTCACTGATGAAATGCAAGGCATAAACAATGCGTGGATTATCAATTGCACTGATGAGGCAGGCAATAGTGCAGCTTCTGATGAATGGGTAACACATATAGATTTAACACCGCCAGAAATTGAATTGCATTCACCAGATAATAATCTAAGCACATCCAGCTCAACAATCAATTTCAACTGGACTGTTAATGATAATTGGTGGAATATTACTGGCAATATTAGTGGTGATATTCCTACAACAAGCTTAACTTGCAATCTAACAATAAATGGAGTTGTTAATAAAACTAATGTAACTCTTGAAGGAAATGCCATTAATTACTCAGCTAATGTCAGTTATTTAATTTCTGATTTTAATGATGGTGATTATTACTGGAATGTTACATGCATGGATAATGCAACCAACACACAAACATCTGGTACTCATTTTTTTACTATTGATTCAACTAATCCTATAATAGCACCAATATATCCTGTAGAGGATCAGTTTATCAACATGCAAGATATAAATATAAATTTTAGCGTAAACACCACAGGGAGCATATTAAAAAGGGTATTAATTGTATTGAATGGAACAGAATCATCATATCGTCCAGAGAGTTCACTCTATGATATAACATGTAATGAAACAATAATTGGTTCTGAATTATATTATTGCAATACTACTACCTCACTATTAGATGGGATACACCAAGCAAATATAACTGCTTGGGATGATATGGATAATAATATTACTTATCTTCTGAATTTTACAATAGATGCTATAACACCAGCATCATTCAACTTTGTATCCCCAACAGAGGGAGATTATGCAAATAAGTCACAGGATTGGTATTATGTCAATGTTACATTTACAGAAACAAATCCAGATTCCTGTTTGTTGGATAATGGAACAACAAACACCTCAATGTCAGGAGATAGTACAACAAACTGTTTTATAAACATGACAAGCCAGTCTGAAGCACTGCATACTTATATGGTCTGGGCAAATGACACAGCTGGAAACTGGGGAGTATCTTCAGCAAGGCATATTACTCTAGATACAACAAAACCAACAGTTTCATCTGCTTCTGCAGCACCAGATCCAGCAAAAGCAGGAAATGTAATAATCACAGTTGTGTTTACTGAATCAGGCTCTGGGTTAAATACTTCTGTGGAACCAATTGTTAAATTTGCTTATTCAAATACTACAAATGTAACCTTAACAAACGATAGCTATATAGGAACAACTTGGGTAGGTCATGCAACAGTAACTCCTGGAAGTGACGGAACAGCAACAATAAAAGTTTCTGGTGCAACAGATAATGCAATCAATACAATGCTTGATAACAATAGTGCTGGAACATTTACAATAGATACAATAGCACCAACAGTTAATATGATAAACTCAAGTTTCAACACAACAGATACAACACCTTCTATCGCATTCAATTATACAGACGCTTTAAGTTCAACAGCAAGTTGTACCTTATACCTTAATGATACAGCTCTTGATACAAATCCTACTGTTGCAAATGACACAAATACTGTCTTAACTGTTAATGACACTCAATCTGATGGAACTTACACAGTCTATGTAAACTGTACTGATTTAGCTGGTAATATTGATAAGAGTAGTGAGATTACTGTTATAATAGATTTCTCAGCACCAACAGCAACAGTTACCCTAAGTGACCCAACCCCAACCAAAGCAGGAAATGTAACCTTTACATTAGACTTTAATGAAGCAATGGACCAAACACTAAATACAACAGTTACACTTAATGGCTCTTCTGTAACAGCAATAGGATGGCAAAGTTCAACACAATGGACAGGTTGGTATAACTTCTCAACCGAAACAGAAGGCAATTACACAATAAATGTAACTGCAGCAAAAGATACAGCAGGCAATACAATGGCTGAAGACACTTCCAACTGGTTTGTCCTTGACATCACCAATCCAACAGTTACTGTATCAAGTTCTGAAGCATCACCAACCACTTCAGATACTACAATTATCTTAGGAAATGCAACTGACAACACAGGAGGGTCAGGAATAGCAAGTGTAACAGTAAATGGAGCAAATGCTACTACACTAAACACAACAACAGGAGCATATTCTAAAAGTGTTGAGTTAATTGTAGGTTCAAATGCTATTACAGTTATAGCATATGATAATGCTGGTAATAGTATTACTGATACATCAGTAAGTGTTACGAGAACAGCAGTTACTACCCCTAGCAGTAGTGGAGGAGGTTCAGTTACTTATACTTCAGTTTCAGAGCAGGGAACCAGCATCACATTAAGAAAAGGCTTTATTAAGACATTTACCTTAACTGGAAAATATCACACAATAAAAGGTGTGGAAATAGGAGCTGATTATGCTACATTTATAGTTGCATCAACTCCTGTTACAGTAACACTAAATCTTCTTGAGTCTAAAAAGCTTGACCTTGATAATGACGGCTACTATGACTTACATATCACACTGGATGAGATAAAAAGCAGCATAGCATATATGACACTAAAACATATCAATGAATCTATTACTGCTGAAGCTGGAGAACAACCAGAAGAAGTTCCAGAAGAAACACCAGAAGAGGTACCAGAAGAAGTTCCAGAAGAAACACCAGAGGTACCAGAAGAAGTTCCAAAAGAAGAAATTCCTCCTGCAAAGCCAAACATAGGAGTAATAATTGTCCTGGTAATAGCACTTCTAGCATTAGTAGGTTTATTAATCTACAGGAGAAAAAAGGGATATTAATCTTTTTTTATTATTTTTATTTAACTTTTTAGAATAATAATCTTATAACCCGAGCTCTTCATCAATATTCTTTGCTATTTCTTTAAGATCACTGCATGTTCTTTTGATATCTTTTTCTATCTCATCAACAAGTACCTTAAGGTTTTCAACTCTTAGAATATATTTATTTTTCTCATTAACAACAATGCCTGAGCCCATTAACCTATTGAGATGATGTATAATTGTCCCCCTGCTTAATTCAGTCTTATATGCAAGCTCATCGCTTGACAATGGCTTTTTTTTTCTTGAGCTTTTGACCAGTTCAATAAATATCCTAAAGCATGAGCTATCCCTATCCCTTAGGTTAAACAATCCAAGTGATGAGCCAAGCCACTGAAGCTCTTCATTAATGTCTTTTTTAAGCGGCTTTCTGAATTTTATTATGGTTATTTTCTGGTGCTCATATTCCATATCTAGCTAAGTTATTTCATTTATTTATAAACTTTTTCCAAAACATTTATATATAAGTTGTTTATTCTAATATGTAATAGTTGACTTAAAGTCAACATAACATTAAATCAATTCGGTGATTAAATGACTAAACAAGAAACACATAAAAAATCAGAAATTGAAAATAAAGATAAACTAATAAAAGAATTAAATCACAAAACAAAAGAACTCTCAAACTCATTACAACACCTGCAGGCAGAATTTGAAAACTACAAAAAAAGAATTGATAAAGAAAATGAAAATTTCATTAAATATTCGTCACAAAACCTAATAATAAAATTACTGCCAATAATTGATTCATTTGAAAGTGCCCTAAAAAACCACCAAGATGAAAATAAATTCCTCGAGGGCATGAAACTTGTATTTTCACAATTTTATTCAACACTTGAAAAAGAGGGCTTAAAGCAAATAAACCCTTTAAATGAAAAATTTGACCCATACAAACACGAAGTAATGATGCACGAGAAAAGCGATAACCTTGACAATACAATAACAGAAGTTTTGCAAAAAGGTTATATACTTAACGATAAAATAATAAGGCATGCAAAAGTAAAAATTGCAAAAAAATAAAAGAGGGTGAAAATGCTTATTTCAAAAAAAACACCAAAAGAAACTGTATTAAAGATTGGAAAAGAATGCAGGATGTGCGGCAATTGCTGCAAATACACATCCGGCTTTTTAGTTGATGATGATATTATAAGGATTGCAAGGTTTTTGAGAACAACAACAGACGAGCTCAAGGAAAAATACATTGAAGAGCATGAGAGATTCAATACAAAAATATTGAGGCCAAAATTAATCCAAGGCACCAAACCGTATGGCAAATGCATTTTTTATAACGAGCAGGTTGGCTGCACTATCCATGAAGTAAAGCCATTGCACTGCAGGATAGGCAACTGTAATACATATGGGGATGACTTAAACCAGTGGTTTATGCTTAATTACCTTGTAAATCCAGATGATCCCGAATCAATAAGGCAGTGGAGAACATTTTTAACACAAAACAAACCAATCCCAGGTGGCTCACTAAAGGAGCTTGTTCCTGATGAAACCAAACTAAAGAAGATATTAAATTATGAGGTTTAAAAAATGGAGATTGATATTAATAATGAAAACAAAATTCAAAAGCAGAAATTATACCTTAAAGCAGGGGCCATACTAAAGTATTTCCTTGGAACAAGTGATAGGATAGATACTTTGGTAATGTGCAGGAACAATGAGATTGACCTTGTAACAACAGACCAGGATTTGTATGAAGCATTGGGCTCTTTAAAGGAATATGATAACTTCAACCAGAGAAAGCTTGTAAAGTTTCTTGAGGTTGTTGAAATAGGCTCATTAAAGAGAGTAAAGGGAAGGGAAAGAACAATACTCACTCATAAAAGGGTTGAAGAATTAAGAAAGATTTCCTTAAAAAAAGAAGATTAGGAGGTTTAAAATGGCAGAAAAACAAAAAATAAACATGAGTATAATGGATGGTGATGCATTTTTCTCACATGAAACATCAATTAATTTTAGTCCAACACAGTTTATCTTTGATTTCAGATGTATAACACCAAGGGTAGATGCAAGAAGCCAGACTGCTACAATAGCATTAAAGCATAATGTTATTATGATAGAGCCATATCATGCAAAGCAGTTTCTTAATATTCTGTCACAGGTTGTAAAAAAATATGAGTCTGAGTTTGGAAAAATAGACAAGCCGGATTCAATAAAAAAACTTGAAAAAAAGAAAAAAATCAAAACAACAAAAGAGGGGAAAACAGTGGAATCCCCAAGTTATTTTGGATAATTAACATAGGAGGCAAATAAAATGGCAAAAGAAAAAACAAAAAAAGAAAAGATAATCGGGATAGATTTAGGAACAAGCAATTCTGCAGCAGCTTTTCTGCAGGCAGGAAAGCCGGTTATAATACCAAACTCTGAAGGCACAACTGCTTATGGAAAGGCATTCCCGTCAATAGTTGCTTTTACAGACGAGGGCCAGATGCTGGTCGGAGAGCCGGCAAGAAGGCAGGCTATTTCAAATCCTGAGAGAACAATAACAGCTGTAAAGAGAAAGATGGGCACAAACTATAAGTACAAGATTAATGGCAGGGAATACACTCCTCAGCAGATATCTGCATTCATACTTCAGAAGATAAAAAAAGATGCAGAGGAATTTATTGGAGAGCCAATCTCAAAAGCAGTTATAACATGCCCTGCATATTTTGACGATAACCAAAGGCAGGCAACAAAAGATGCAGGAACAATCGCTGGGCTTGATGTTGTGAGGATAGTAAATGAGCCAACAGCTGCATCTCTGGCTTATGGGCTTGACAAAACAGACAAGGAAATTAAGATTTTAGTGTTTGATTTTGGAGGAGGAACTCTTGACGTTACAATAATGGAATTTGGCGAGGGAGTATTTGAGGTAAAATCCACAAGCGGAGATACACAGCTTGGAGGAACAGATATGGATACTGTGCTTACAGACTTTATTATCAAAGAATTCAAGAATAAAGAGGGAATTGACCTGAAAAATGATCCTGTAGCAATGCAAAGATTAAGAGAGGCAGCTGAAAAAGCCAAAATAGAGCTTTCAACAACACTTGAAACTGAAATAAACCTTCCTTTTATAACTGCTAATGACAAAGGCCCAAAGCACTTAACAATGAAGATAAGGCGCTCAAAGCTTGAGGAATTAGTTGAGCCAATAATAAAGAAATGCAAGCACCCTGTTGAGCAGGCAATAAAGGATTCTAAATTAAAGCCAGAAGATATTGATAAAATAATAATGGTTGGCGGACCTACAAGAATGCCTTGTGTAAGGAAGTTTGTTGAAGACTTTATAGGGAAAAAGGTAGAAAGGGGAATTGATCCCATGGAATGTGTTGCAGCAGGAGCTGCTATCCAGGCAGGTGTTCTTGCTGGAGAAGTAAAGGATATCCTGCTATTGGATGTTACACCATTGACCCTTGGAATTGAAACACTTGGTGGTGTAAGAACCCCTTTGATTGAGAGAAATACAACAATCCCTACAAAAAAATCGCAGATATTTTCAACAGCTGCAGACAACCAGCCTGCTGTAACAATCAATGTCTTGCAGGGTGAGCGTTCAATGGCTGCTGACAACAAAAGCCTTGGAAGGTTTGACCTTGTCGGGATTCCGCCTGCGCCAAGAGGCATACCTCAGATAGAGGTAACATTTGACATAGATGCAAATGGAATTGTGCACGTAACAGCAAAAGACCTTGGAACAGGAAAAGAGCAGTCAATAAAAATTACAGCATCGCAAAAGCTCAATGATGAAGAAGTGGAAAAAATGAGGAAAGAAGCTGAAGCACATGCAGAGGAAGACCAGAAGAGAAAGGAAGAGGTTGAAACAATAAACCAGGCAGATACTTTAGTTTACTCAACAGAAAAACTTTTTAAGGATTTTGAGGGAAAGGTTGACACCAAGGAGCTTGAGACTGTTAAAGGGAAAATAATGGAATTAAAGGAAATGCTCAAGCCAGAGAAGAAAGACGCAGCAGCAATAAAGTCAAAGATGGATGAAGTGAACCAGCTTGTGCAAAAGATGTCAACAGAGATGTACCAGAAAGTTGCAGAAGAGCAGGCAAAGAAACAGAAGCAGACGGAAACAAAAGAAACAGCAGGGAAACCAAAAAAGAAAGGTGACAAAGTAGTTGACGCTGACTACAAAGAAGAGGATGACAAAGAAAAGAAAAAGTAATTTTTCTTTTTTAATTTAAATTTTTAAAGCAGGTATTGTTAATGGCCAAAGATTACTACAAAATATTGGGTGTTTCTGAAGACGCATCTAAAGAGGAGATTAAAAAGGCATATAAGAGCTTGGCCAAGAAATACCATCCTGACTTAAACAAGACAAATCCTGATTCTACTGAAAAATTTAAGGAAATTAATGAAGCTGCATCTGTTCTTGGCGATGACAAGAAAAGAGCACAGTATGACCGTTTTGGCAATACTACAGAAGGATTTGGAGCTGGCACATCTGGTTTTGATTTCTCTGACTTTGGGTTCTCAGATTTTGGATTTGATTTTGAGGATATATTTGACACTTTTTTCAGCAGGGGCTTTGGAAGGCACAGCCGCGGACCAAGAAGGGGAGCTGACTTAAGGTATGATATGGAAATAACACTTGAAGAAGCTGCATTTGGTGCAAAAAAGCACATTTCAGTTCCGAGAATGGAAAAATGCAAGGAATGCAATGGCACTGGAGCAAGATCAGGATCTGATATTGTAACATGTGACAAGTGCAATGGCTCTGGACATATCCAGCAGACAAGTAGAACACCATTTGGGATTTTTTCTACAACAACAGTATGCCCTAAATGCCATGGTGAAGGAAAAACTATAAAGAATCCATGCCCTGAATGTGAAGGAACTGGCAGGGTTCATCACGACAGAAAAATAGAAATAACTATTCCAAAGGGCATTGATAATAACAACGAGCTCAGGATTGCCGGCGGAGGGGAAGCTGGAGTACAGAATGGAAGCCCCGGTGATTTATACGTTGTGATTCATGTAAAACCGCATGAATTATTTGAGAGAAAAGAAAATGATATTTATCTTGAGATGCCTGTAAGCTTTGCACAGTCTGCACTTGGCTCTGAGATAGAGGTTCCAACATTAAAGGGAAAGGCAAAGCTAAAGATACCAGCAGGAACACAAACCCATACAATATTCAGGATGAAAGGAAATGGCATCCCAGACCTTCATGGTTATGGCACTGGCTCACAGAATATAAAATTAATAATTGAAACTCCAACAAGGCTTACAAGCAAGCAGAGAGAACTTATAGAAGAGTTTGAAAAAGAGTCAAAAAAGAAAAAAGGAATATTCAGTTTCTTGTAAAAAAATAGAAAGTTTTATAAACTATTAAGTAGTAACATATAATATGGGAGAACTAATTGTTTTTTGCAATCCTGGAAATGCCTACAAAGGGAAAAGAGAGCATGAAGTTGCAATAGATTATACTTCTATGGCAATTGACGATTACGACAAGCTTGTATCTTTTGATAAAAGTTATTCTGATTTTGTTGATGCCCCGGACTTTACAATAAAAGTAGGGAAAAAGAGGCAAAAGGATTTGATACTGAACTTGTTTGCCCTTCAGCCAGTTATTAGAGTTGGTGATATTAATTCAAGTTTTATTTCTTCAAGTTATCTTTTTAATCCGAAGTATGACAATTCCAATTATATTACTGATAAAGAAATCTTTCTGCCAGATTTGGATATTATTCAGATAGATAATTTTTCTAAAACAAAAGAAGCCGCAAGCATAATAAAAGAATTTTATGAAGAATATGGATGGTTGACCTATATATTTGACGGAAGAATTAACGAAAGAGAAATAATACAACCAACTTCAAAAAGATTTGATGAATTTCTTGAAATAATCCCTCCTAAAACTTTAATGAGCATTGCCAAGGAAAAAGTTAATTATAATTTAGATGATTTATGTTTTTGAAATAATTTTTGTTAAAAATAACCACTAACTAATTAGACAAAAAGGTATTCTTGACTATCGAAAAGTTTATATATATGTTTTCTATTTTAGAATAATAACAATTTTTTGAGGTGAAAAATGAAAAATGAAATATTTTTTGGGGGGATTGTTCTTTTATTGCTTTTAGCAAGCGGATGCAATCTTACAGAAACAAAATATGTTTGCCCAGATGGTTCTGTTGTTACCAACTTGGATGAGTGCCCTGGGGCAGAAGAAGGACTAATAACAGAAATACCAGAAGAGGTTGAACCAGTGGTTGTAGAAGAGGTTGAACCAGAAGTTGTAGAACTGACAAAAATAACAGTTAAAGAAGGGGAACTAGTAGTTTTAAAGCCTGAAAGCGAAGACCCTGATGTAGACACTATTTTATATACCTTTAGTGAGCCATTAGACAAAAATGGCAGATGGCAGACAAAAAAAGGGGATGCAGGAAGCTATGAGATAACTGTAACAGCATCTGACAGCGAACTAACAGACACACAAAAGATTTTATTGGTTGTTGAGAGCACAAACAAACCGCCAGTATTAAAATTAATTGCTGACATTACCGTAAATGAGGGTGAAACAGTAAGCCTTGAGCCAGTTGCAACAGACCCTGACGGTGATAAAGTAACAATAAAATACTCTGGCTGGATGACAAAGGCAAGCTATACAACAAACTATAATGATGCAGGAACACACATTGTTACTGTAACAGCATCTGACAGCAAGGAATCAGCAAGCCAGGATGTAATAGTGACAGTCAATAATGTAAACAGAGCACCAAAGATTGTAAAGATTGTACAAGGCTAATTATTTTATTTTTTATGCACAGAAATGCTTGCGAAAACCTCTTACTTTAATATGAGGATGAGCATTTCTGGCATCCTAAAAATCCACTGTGGATTTTTATGATATTTCTTTTTTACCCCTTTAGAATACTAAACAATAGAAAGATTTTTATATAATTAAATATTCTGATTAATAAAATGAAGAAGTTAATACTAATTTTTATAATCTTATTCCAGCTTGTTTTGGTTAGAGCAGAATTTATGACAATAACAGTTAATGAGGGCGACCTTGTAAGCCTCAAGCCAGAGGCATTAGACGAGGATATGGACAATATTCTTTATACTTTCAGCAAACCATTAGATCAAAATGGTGAGTGGCAGACTGGTTATGATGATTCTGGTGAATATGAAATTACTGTAACAGCATCTGACGGAAAATTAACAGACACCCAGGAGGTTTTGTTAATAGTTGAAGATAAAGACAGGACCCCTTTTTTTGATCCATTAAATGATGCTGTTGTTAATGAAAACGAGCAGCTGATTTTTAATGTTACAGCTATTGATCCTGATGGAGACAAAATAACTTACTTAACAGTTGATTTGCAAGATAATGCAAGTTTTGTTAATAATATATTTAGTTGGACACCAAATTTTAATGTTGTAAAAAAGAACTGGTTTGAAAGAATAATAACAAGGATTCATATCCCTTACAAGCCAAAAAGAGATTTCTTTGTAACTTTTATTGCAAAATCAAATGATCTTGAAGCAGAACAAACAATTAAGATAACTGTTTATGAAAGCAACAGGGCGCCAATACTGGAAAAAATAGAAAAAATAACCATAAATGAGGGTGAATTACTAACTCTCAAACCAGTTGCAGAAGACCCAGATGGAGATATATTAAGATATCGTTACTTTGGCTTTGCAAACAAGAAAAAACGCCAGACTGGATATGATGAAGCAGGGACATATTATACAACTGTTTTGGCATCAGATGGTTATCTCAGCGATTCAGAAAATATAACATTAATAATCAAAAACACAAATGGGGCTCCAATTCTCAAGCCAATAAGTGATATTGCTGTTGACGAAAACAAATCAATAGAATTCAAGATTTATGCAACAGACCCAGATGGAGATAATATAAACTTCTCAGTTGAGAATGCACCAAACACCTCTAGTTTAGTAAATGGAACATTCACATGGATGTCTGACTTTGATACAGTTACTGGTGAGGACAAAAAAGATTTTATACTCACTTTTATTGCTAGTGACGGCAAGATAAATGCAAAAAGAAACATAACTATAAGGATATATGATAAAAACAGGGCTCCAATAATAACAAATGCAAGTCCTGAAGCATTGGTAAATGTCTATAAAAATAACATAGTTGATTTTAAGGTTATTGCTACTGATTTAGATAATAACAACCTAACATATACATGGAAATTTGGCGCCTTTGAAAAATACACAGGAGATAATGTGCATAGGAGAAGATTTACAATACTAGGAACAAAGCCAGTTGAGGTTATAGTTTCAGACGGCACTGACACAGCAAGCTATAAATGGTTAGTTAATGTTATTGAGCCAGAAGAAGAAAAACCTATTAAGCCTGTTGAAAAACAAGTTTACAGAAAATATACTATAGAAGGTTAGGAATTCTTTGCCTAATCAGTTTGTTTGGTATAGGAGGAGAAAATGAATAAAAATAAAGAAGGAAGTATTCCTATCGAAGAATTAGTTGGTTCCAGCATAGTTGTTAACGGAATAAGTATTCCTGTCGAAGAATTAGTCGGATACTATAAAGTTATTAAAGATTTTGAAACAGATTATATGTCCTATTATACAAATACAAATCCAGAAAAAGGAACTACAGTTACTGCTAAAAGAGTAATTAATACTCTTAATTCTTTGCTTAAACACTATATACCAAAATATAGAGAAGAATAGTACAAAAGGATAAACCTATTAGACCTGTTGAAAAGCAAGTTTACAAAAAATATACCATAGAAAGTTAATTTACTTCTTTTTGTTAGATCTTTTAAAATCGAAAACTATATAAACAGATAATTCTATATTATGTTTATGGGGGGTGGTTTAATGGCAAAAGCAAACCTTCTTGTAACATATGACCCAAATCATGCAGGTCTTGCTAAGGAAGAGATAGTTGCTGTTTTAAAACAGCTTAAGACAGAGCCAGAATTCTTGAAATCAGAGATAGAGGGCTTATTTCAGATAAAAATAAAAGAGCCAAAAAAAACAGTAAAAAAGCTTGTTGAAATATGCAAAAAAGACCCATCTATGTTTAGGATTACATTCCATTGGGTTCCTGTTGACAACTGGTGCAAGTCAACTATTGAAGATATGCAGAAGACAATAAAAGGGCTTGTTAAGGATATTAAAGAAAAAGACAAGTGGAAGATGGATATAACAAAGAGATGCTATGAAAAATATAATACAACAGAGCTTATCATGAAACTGACAGATGTTGTTGACAGACCAAAAGTGGACCTAAAAAATCCGGATAAGATAATAAGGGTTGATATTGTAGGCAATGATGCAGGAATCTCTCTCCTGAATAAGGATGAGATGCTGAATATACCTTCACTTAAGCAGTGATTTTTTGTTTAAAACCAGAAAAAAGAATAATTTAAATACTTGCAGAGGAATACCTTTTAAATATAACAAAAAAGGTGATTAACTTATGAAAAGAGGTATTGCTAATAATCTAAATAAAGGGATGTTCAAAAAAAACAACTTTCTTGCTTTAATTTTTCTGGCTGTTATTATCATTCTATTTCTTGCTTTTGTATTCAGGAAACCAGCAGAATGCCCTGAGTGCCCTGAATGCATATGTGTGAAATGCACTGATTGTGTCATGGATTGCTCCTTATGCCCTGAAAAAACAGAAACAATAACAAAATATGTCTGCCCTGATGAAACTATTGTTAGTAATGCTGATGAATGTTCTAAAGAACAGGAAACAAGCTTAAATGCAGGTTTTGAGCCAATCTTAACCAATGAGGAAGGTACATCAATAATTAATGTTACATTAAAGCCAGCCTGTATAAAAGGAAAAAATGGTGGCTTTGTTTATTTCAAGACAGGTGTTCTTCCAAAAGATGTTACATTTGAAGTTAAAGAGGACATTAACCAGGAATACAGGGAAATTTTTAGTATGGATGGGTTATTTGAGGAATACAAGTACTTTGAAATCTGCGATAAATGTACTGGTGGCGCCGACTTTAATCTTGAGGAAAATAAGGTTTATCTGTTTAGGCTAAAATTTAATATGACTGTTCTTAACAAAGTCCAGTATTCTAATGAGTATATAATTAATACAAATCCTGAATCAGGCTACATGACAAAGTTATGTTCATAAGAATTTTTATTTCTTCTTTCACTTTAATTTTTAATATAATCACAGAAAGCTTTAAATATGAACTCAAATCCCACTTTATAGAACAGGTATTAAAATGGAAGATATAAAGGCATTTAATAGGTGGAGCGTAAAGGGAATAACTGTACAGGATCCTGGATTAAAGAGATACATTAATCTAGAGCCAAAAATAATACCAAAAACAGGCGCAAGATATGCTGGAGCCAGATTCTATAAGTCAAAGACATTTATTGTTGAAAGATTAATCAACAAGTTGATGATACCGGGGCACAAGGGCAAAAAGCATTTTATTACATCATACAGGTCAACAGGCAAGGCACAGAAGGCATATTCTCTTGTAGAGGAAACATTTAAAGTCATTGAAAACAGGACAAAACAGAACCCAATCGCTGTTTTTGTCAAGGCACTGGAAAATGCAGCTCCAAGGGAAGAAATAATAACAATAGAATATGGGGGGGCAAGATACCCAAAAGCTATTGAATGTGCGCCTCAGAGGAGAGTTGATATTACATTAAGGTATATTGTCCAGGGCGCTTTTACAAAATCATTCAACTCAAAGAAAGATGCAGTAAATGCACTTGCTGACGAAATAATAGCTGCTTACCAGTTGAGCAATTCATCAAATGCAATTAAAAAGAAGCTTGACATGGAAAGACAGGCAGATGCCTCTAGATAAAAAATATAGAATTCTTAATTTTCAAAAGATTTAAATAAGCATCTTGCAATATCATAAATATGCAGAAAAGGTTTGTAATGGTTGACGGCCTTGACGGTTCTGGCAAGGGGGTTATTGTCAATGCCCTGCAAAAATGGGCTGAGCAAAAACATCTTAAGGTATTTGATCTGAGGGCATATTGCAAGGAAAAAAACAGGTTTCCAGAGCCTGAAGAGATAAATGGCTTTGATGTAATTGTTTCCTGTGAGATGAGCTATTGCTGGATTGGCAGTGCATTAAGAGAGGAAATAGTAAGAAAAAACAACCGCCAGTATTCAATAACATCTACAGCACATGCATTTTCCCTTGATAGGGAAATACTTTACAAAAGGGTTATTATCCCTGCTTTAAAACAGGGGAAATATGTTTTTCAGGAAAGGGGAGTTATAAGTTCTATTATTTACCAGCCTGTCCAGGGCAATATACCATTAACAGAGATTATGAGGCTGCCAGGCAATAAGCTTGCATTGCAGAATTCCCCTAATCTATTGATAATAGCACAGGTTGCTCCGGAAACAGTTATGCAAAGGCTCAGCCAGAGGCAAAAACAGGACAAAGCTATTTTTGAGGAGATAAACTTTCAGAGAAGGGTTGAGCAAAGGTACAACAGCCAGTGGTTGAAAAATCTGTTTGAAAATCATGGCTCAAAGGTTGTTTACCTCAATACAAACTTTCCAAAAACAGTTGAAGAAACAGAAGAAGAAGCAATTAAAATATGGGAAGATTTTCTTGAAAAAAACTAAATCATTACGCTTTAATATCAATCCTTAGTTTGCTGTATTTTTTTTGGCATTCTTTTTTTAGGTTTTCTAAGAATTTTTTTGTTGGTGATTCTATATTACTCAGCTTTGGATCAAGTGTTCCTTTATTAGATATAAATTGCTGCAAGGTCCATCTGCAGTTTAACCCATTAATCTCTTTAGCTATCTCTAGAATATCATTTTTTCTGAACATAAGCCCTGGAACAACAGTTGTTCTCAACTCTATCTGGATTTTATCTTGATTTTTCTTTAATATTCCTATTGTTTGTTTAATATCCTTAATAATATCTTCTGGTCTCTTAAAAAAAGTCCCTGACTGCGTAACTTTTTCGAAAATCTCTTTTTTAAAAGGAGCTTTTATATCTAAAGCAATAAAATCCAGGAGATCTTCATTTACTAATGATTTTATTGAATAGGGCTTTGAGCCATTTGTTTCAATTCCAACCTTTAAGCCAAATTTTTTTGCAAATCTTGCCAGGGTTAGTAATGCCTGCCTTTGAAGGCATGCCTCGCCTCCTGAAAAAAGAACAGCATCAATAAAACCAGAATTTTTTATTATCTCTTTTTTAATGTCCTTTAAGTCTTTTAAGAATTCCTCTTTGAAGTCTATAAAATCCTTATTGTAGCAATAGCAACACTTGAAGTCACATCCTGAAAAAAAAATTACTGTGCAAACATTAGCTGGCCAATCAACTGTTGATAAAGGAATTATCCCGCCAACATACGCCTGCATTTAAACCCCTAACTTTTTTTATCTTTAGATAATTTTTCAATTTTTTCTTCATCGATGAACTCAAATAATTTTGTGTTTTTCTTTGCTGTTTTATATTTTATGCCATTCTTCATTCTTCCACCTTTTTTATTTCTTTTAGAAGCTCATCCTTTGATGGAACCTCTCCCTTGAAAACCGCCATCTCATCTATTACAATAGCTGGGGTTGATGCAATCTGGTACATCAATGCCTCAACTGTTAGGTCTTTTCTACCTATGGCTGCTGGAATATTGCTTGCGATTATTTCATCCTCAGAGGAAACAATATGCATTTTGCTGCCTTCAAATTCAGCAATAGATGGAGTTTTTAAATCCTGGCCATCAATAAGCTTTTCAACAAAATCTTTTCCTTCAATCCAGCCAAGCTCTTTTGCTACTTGTCTTACAACCTTTCTTGCCTGAGGGCACCTTGGACAATGTATTCCTGTAAATAATATTAACTTCACTTTTATACACCTTTTAAATTATATTTATGCCTGTCCATGAATTCTCTTAACTTGCCCTTGTTCCATGACTTAACAGGCGTGTAATATCCTGTTACCCTTGAATACCACTGAATATCATCACCACTTGCCCCACAATTGGGGCATTTTTCATAAACTCCGCTAAGTGTTCTTTTGCATGAGTTGCAATAAGTCATATCTTTTGTATATGCAAAGTATGATGTTAATGTATTGGAGCATATTCTTCTTGTTAGCTTTAACAGAGCATCTGGGTCTGGATTATTCTCACCCAAAAATATGTGTGATATTGCACCTCCCTGAACCAATGGATGAAATGAGGAGTCTATTTCAAGCCTTTTAAATAATGGAATATCTGCTGAATAATTAACATGAGATGAGTTTGTGTAATAAACATCCCCTGTTTTTTTATCTCCTTGAACAACAGCCTCATTCTTATATTCACCTAAGTCAAAGCTGGCAAGCCTGAATGTTGCTGACTCAGCCGGAGTCTGTACCATCCCCCACCTTTGCCCTGTTTCCTCTTTTTTTTTATCAACAATATCTGACATATATTTAATTATCTTTAATGCAAATTTCCAGGAGTCCTTTGATTCATGCATTTCATTGCCTGTTATTTTTTTAACCATCTCATTAAGTCCTATAAATCCAACTGAATTTGTTGCCTGGTCTAATTTGTAATACGGCTTGCCATAACAATCCATTGAAAGAAATGACGCATATCCGCTTTTCATAACATCTTTAATGCATTTTCTCTTTACATTGAATATATCCTTTGTCATGTTAATCCTTTCATCAATCAGTTCATAAACCTTTGATTCATCCTTTGCATTATAGCTGATATTTGGCAGATTTATTGTTACTGTCTGCAGAGAGCCTGAGCGGACATTTCCTGTTTTTATCTCCTCCCAGAAATCACCATCTGGCCTTAGAAAATATCTGCAGCACTGGCTTTGCAGCGCCTCAGGCATGTATGGGGCGGCCATGTTAAGGAAATAGGGAGAGCCATATTTTGCAACAAGCTTATGAACATCAAGCAAAATCTCATCTGCAGAGCTGTCTTTAAGTGTTTCCCTCCTTACCTTGTATTCTGGTTTTGGAAAATGAAATGCCTTTCCAGTATAGTCTCCACCCATCATAATCTCTGTAAAAGCCTTTATTATTTTCCTTGACTCATCAATATAATCAGAGTATGACTCCTTTTCTGTTATTTTGCCTCCGGGCAGAACCACTGGAATATCCTTTAGGTAAGATGGAATATTAAACTCAAAGCTTGCTGATGTGAATGGCGTCTGTCCTCCCTTGACAATATTAAGCTGGTCAAGCTCATAGACAAATGCCTGAACAGCCTGCTTTATTTTTTTGTATTCAAGGCCTTTTGCATAAGGAGCTAAAAAAAGATTTAATGCATCATATCCCTGGCCGCCAGAAAAATATGTCGAGCTCAGCAATAAAACCCTTGCAGCATGTATCATAGCAACCTCTAGTGACTTGGCTGGCCCGGAAACAGCTGTATGGATTCCCCTTCCATCTGACATAAATCCCTGCCTAAGGAAGAATCTTATGTCATGCTCAAAACAAAAGGGCCTTGTTGGGAAATAATCCAGGTCATGGATATGGATCTCTCCTTTCATATGTGCTCTTGAAGCCTCTTTTGGCAAAAGATAAGATAAGGCATATTGTGCAGAAATAGAATCTGCCAGTCTTTTATGTATTGCCTGTAAGTTATAGTTTGTATTTGCGTTCTCTTTTGACTTTTTGAAGATAACCTCTTTGACATCAGAAACAGACATCCCAAGCCTTGAATATTCCTTGTTTTCATTGAGAAGATTTGATTCAAGGAGCTTCATGCATACAATTTCTCTCACAATATTTGTTGTTTTTGGTATGTCGAGTTTTATTAATTCATTATAGGCTTCATGAGCAATTTTTTTTGCATTTTCTTCTGAAATAGAGGTTTCCTTTATTAATGAATTTCTTATCTTCTCTTCCCTCAGCTCAACAAGGTCACCAAAAGAAGTCATGAGCTGTGTCTTAGTGTGGTTATTATTATTTTCCATTTATTAACTCCTTAATTTAGTCCTGTGCTTCCAAAACCGTTTTGGCCGCGTTTTGTATTATCAAGGTCTTTGACCTCTTCAAATTCTGCCTTTTCTATCTTGTTGAAAACCATCTGTGCAATCTTTGTTCCTTTTTCT
>Ga0210049_1000343_pt1 | contig 37928 bp, 33 predicted proteins | sample CryGeyCG2014_300_2_FD_183964 | JGI IMG/M metagenome (GOLD analysis project Ga0210049, IMG submission 183964) | Groundwater microbial communities from aquifer - Crystal Geyser CG06_land_8/20/14_3.00 (SPAdes) (version 2) | ecosystem: Environmental > Aquatic > Deep subsurface > Groundwater | place... | reverse complement strand
GTGACATCCGAAAAGAAGCGCGAAGGCCTCGATTTCATTCCCCTCACTGTTAATTATTTAGAAATGACTTATGCTGCAGGGAGGATCCCAGGAGGTTTTTTTAAGAGGGAAGGAAGACCCAGTGATCGTGAGACGCTGATCTCCCGCTTTATTGATCGACCCCTGAGACCCCTTTTCCCTAAAGGGTTTCAAAATGAGATCCAGATCATCGCCACCGTCCTTTCTGCCGACCAGGATAATGATCCTTCCATATTAGGAATGATTGGAGCCTCCAGCGCTCTTTCTCTCTCCGATATCCCCTTCGAAGGACCCATTGCAGGAGCTAAAGTGGGTCGGATTGACGGAGAGTTCGTCCTCAACCCCACGTATGAAGAATTGGAACTGAGCGATATCGATCTCTTTGTGGCAGGGAGTGAGGATGCCATCATTATGGTCGAAGGAAGCGCAAAGGAGGTCAAAGAGGAGGAGATCTTGGAGGCCATTCTGTTTGGCCATCGGTCCCTGAAACCGGTGATTGCTCTTCAGAAACAGATGAAGTCAGCTTTAGGAGTTACCCCTCGGGAATTCGAACTCCAAAAACCAGAAGAAAGCCTTTACGAAAAAGTCAGCGCAACCGCTCAAGAGAAACTCCAGGAAACCTTTCACATCACAGAAAAAGGGGAAAGAAAAGAACGATTGGAGGAGATCCTTCAGTTGACCTTTCAGGAGCTCGGGGTCCAAGATGAATCCTCACAAAAGATGGTGAGGATCGCTTTCGAAGCAATCTATCGTAAACTGGTCCGAAAATTGATTTTAGAAAAGAAACAGAGAATCGATGGAAGAAGGCTTTCAGAAATTCGTCCCATCTCCTGTGAAGTGGGTATCCTTCCCAGAACCCATGGTTCCGCCCTTTTCACACGTGGAGAAACTCAGGTCCTGGCTGTTGTCACATTTGGAACTTCTGAAGATGAGCAAAAGATTAATTCCTTGAACGGTGAGATCTATAAATCATTCATGCTCCACTATAATTTCCCTCCCTTTTGTACAGGAGAAGTTTCCCCACTGAGGTCGCCCAGCCGGAGAGAGATTGGGCATGGGGCTTTGGCCGAAAGGGCAATCCTGCCTGTTCTCCCTTCGAGTGAGAATTTTCCCTATACCATTCGAATTGTCTCAGAAGTGTTGGAATCGAATGGATCCTCCTCCATGGCTACAGTATGTGGATCAACCCTCTCACTCATGGATGCAGGGGTTCCGATTAAAGCTCCCGTAGCTGGTATTGCCATGGGTTTAATCTTAGAAGAGGGGGAGAGCGCCGTCCTTTCAGACATCCTGGGCGATGAGGACCATCTGGGGGACATGGATTTCAAGGTGGCGGGCACTTCTGAAGGGGTTACAGCCATCCAGATGGATATCAAAGTTCAGGGCATCTCCAAAGAGATTATGAGAAAAGTTCTCGATCAGGCCAGAGAGGGCAGATTCCATATTTTGAATAAGATGAGCGAGACCATTTCCGAACCCCGAAAAGATCTCTCACCGCATGCCCCTCGGATCGTCAGCCTCCAAGTGAAGCAGGAAAAAATTCGGGATGTCATTGGCCCAGGAGGGAAGAACATTCGAGCCATTATCGATCAGACCGGCGTGAAGGTTGATGTGGACGATTCGGGACTGGTGAAGCTGGCCTCTCCGAATTATGAATCCATCGAAAAAGCCATCTATATGATCAAGAAGCTCACCCAAGAGGTCGAAGTAGGTGCGCTTTATACTGGGAAGGTTATACGGATTTTAGGTTTTGGCGCCATTGTAGAACTTTTTCCGGGGACGGATGGCCTCATCCATATCTCCCAATTGGCAGAGGGCCATGTCAAGGAGGTCTCGGATGTTCTCAAAGAAGGAGATGAGGTGCTTGTAAAGGTGATCGATATCGATCCTCAGGGGCGCGTTCGATTGAGTCGTAAGGCAGCCTTGAGGGAGACGAAGCCGAATGCAGGGGATAAGGGATAGAGAGAGGGGTTAAACAGTTAGGGGATAGAAAGTCATGGACGGTGAGATTAAAAATAGGCGTGATTCCTTGAATCAATCATGGATTGATACAGGATCTGGATATCAGAAGACCGTGCTCGATAATGGCATTCGGGTAATAACAGAGGAAATCCCTTATCTCAGGTCTGTGTCCATTGGAGTGTGGGTGGTGACTGGGTCGAGAGATGAACAACCCCATGAAAATGGGATCTCCCATTTTATTGAACACCTTCTCTTCAAAGGGACAGAAAAAAGAACCGCTTTCGACATCGCCAAGGAAATTGACTCCGTGGGTGGAACTCTGAACGCCTTTACAGGGAGGGAGTACACCTGTTTTTATGCTAAGGTGATCGATAAAAATTTGCCCCTCGCCATCGATCTCCTTTCAGATATTTTTCTCCATTCTCTCATGGATTTAAAGGATGTAGAGAGGGAGAGGATGGTGATCCTCCAGGAGATTAAAATGGTGGAGGATACTCCTGACGATTATATCCATGATCTTTTCAACCGAATTTGTTGGGGAGAACATCCTTTGGGTTTTCCTATTTATGGAACTTCGGACCTTGTTCAATCCTTCCCTCGAGATCAACTCCACCAATTTTTTAAGGAAAACTATCCGGCTGACCGAATCATCGTCTGCGCGGCTGGAAATTTAAAACACCTCGAGGTGGTTGACCTGGTCGACGCAACGTTCGGTCAGATTCAAAAATCGGATAAGGCGAGGGCGAGGACAAAACCCGATTCAATTTCCACGACCAATATTTGGAAGCGAAATTTAGAGCAGGTGCACTTTTGCCTCGGCACCAAAGGACTCCAATACAACCATTCCCTTCGGTTCACCTCGTATGTCTTGAATACCATTCTGGGAGGCGGGATGAGTTCAAGGCTTTTTCAAGAGATCCGAGAGAATCGCGGTTTGGCCTATTCCGTTTACTCCTATCTTCCGACTTATATTGATACGGGACTGGTCGTGGTTTATGCAGGGACGAATGAAGGTTCTTTTCAGGAGACCATCGAACTGGTCCTCAAAGAGTTTAACCGCCTCAAGAAGGGGTCTTTAAAGAATGGAGAATTGGAAACTGCAAAAGAACAGTTGAAAGGGAATCTTCTCCTCAGCCTCGAGAGCTCTGACAACCTGATGACCCGTCTGGCGAAGAATGAAATCTATTTCCAGACCTATCTCCCTGTGGGAATGATTCTCAAAGGGATTGATGAGGTAAAGGAAGAAACCGTTCAACATTTAGCCAACAATATCTTTGATGAACGCTTTTTCTGCTTGACCGTATTGGGACCGATGGACGGGAATTATTTGGACAAGATCCGGTTAACCGGAAAGTAACGAATAGGCCCCGTTCTGGAGACAGGTCTCCAACAATGAAAATTTATATCAAACGGTTGAAAAAAGATCATCCAGCGCCTATGCCTCAATATATGACCGAGGGGGCCTCCGGAATGGACCTCTTCGCTTCTCTGGAAAAAGAGGTTGTCTTGGAACCGGGAGAGAGAAAACTCATCCCTACCGGGATCGCCGCGGCGATCCCTGAAGGGTTTGAAGGTCAAGTCAGACCTCGCAGTGGGTTGGCCATTCAGAAAGGGATTGGCATAGTCAATGGGCCAGGGACAATCGATTCCGATTATCGCGGGGAGATCGGTGTCCTTCTGATCAATTTTGGAAAGGAACCTTTTACCCTCCGTAATGGAGAGAGAATCGCCCAGATGGTCATCTCACAGGTTTTTCGAGCGACCTTGGAGGAAGTCGATAATCTCCCAGCGACCCAGAGACAAGGAGGGGGATTTGGTCACACAGGAATCTAAGGAGAGGCTCAAGACGATTGATCTTTTATCAAAGCAGAGGGCATAATCGCCTCTGCTTTTTATTTGGTTCCCCTTTTCAGTTTAGGAAATTGAGATGGAACAATTGTTGGACCAATTTCTCCATTACCTCATCGTTGAAAAAGGCCTTTCCAAAAATACGATCGAGGCATACAGCCATGGTTTGAGTCGATTCTTAAATCACCTGAGGGGAAAGGGGATTCAGAAGATCCGAGAGGTCAGCAAATTCGATGTCAGGGGTTTTCTCTTGGCGCTGAAAAAGAAGAATCTTTCTTCCAAGACCATCGTGAGAAATTTGGTCGCCATTCGGACCTTCTTTCGATTTTTGATTCAAGAGGGAATTCTGGAGAGCAATCCTGTCGAAAATTTGGAATCACCCAGGGTGGCGAAAACCTTGCCAGAAATTTTGACCTTGCAGGAGATCGAACAAATATTGGAACAACCTAATCTTCAGACTCCTCTTGGGGTGAGAGACCGGGCGATGCTGGAAATGCTTTATGCGACAGGGATGAGAGTTTCCGAGCTGACTCACCTTCCAACCCATCAGGTCAACCTGGAAGGGGGGTACGTTCTCCTCTATGGAAAGGGTTCGAAAGAAAGGATTGTTCCGCTCGGAAGCGAAGCGATGAAGCGGGTCAGCCTCTATTTAAAAACAGCCCGCGGAATCCTTGCGAAGGGGAAGGAAAGCCCATCTCTTTTTATCAACCGTTCGGGGAAGGGGATGAGCAGACAGGGTGTCTGGAAGAATCTTAAAGATTATGGGCGAAGGGCTGGCCTTCGTAAGAGGATCACCCCTCACCTTCTCCGTCACTCCTTTGCCAGTCATCTTTTAGAAAGAGGGGCCGATCTTCGTTCTGTCCAGATGATGCTTGGCCACTCGGATATCTCTACCACTCAGATATATACCCATGTGACTGGAGAGAGATTGAAGAAGATTCATCAACGGTATCATCCAAGAGGCTAAAAAAGATCATTGCAAAATGATCAATTAGCCATTAGCATTTCAAAACGGCAGTTCAAGTAGTCTTTTACATTTTTAATTTTGCATTGTTAATTGTCCATTGCTAATTGAGTCTTCTATGGAAGTGATCACCACCCACATCAATGCCGATTTTGATTCTTTGGCGTCCATGCTGGCCGCTAAAAAACTTTATCCCAATGCGGTTTTGGTCTTTCCTGGCTCTCAAGAGAGAAGCCTCCGCGATTTTTTCATCCATTCTACCCTCTATGCCTTTGAGGTGGAACGGATCAAAAATATTGATCTTCAGGAAGTGAAACGACTCATTTTGGTTGACACCCGTCAGATCAGTCGGATCGGAAAGTTTTCAGAGGTTTTATCCAAACCTGATTTGGAAATTCACATCTATGACCACCATCCTCCCTCTTCGGAGGATCTCCATGGATCCCTGGAAGTCATCTCAGAGGTCGGAGCGACGGTGACACTCCTCCTGGATATCCTTCAGAAAAAGGGAATTGATATCACATCCGATGAAGCTACGGTGATGATGCTGGGGATTTATGAAGATACAGGGAACCTGACCTTTCCTTCAACGAAAGAGGAGGATTTCAGAGCGGCTGGGTATTTGTTCCGAAAAGGGGCAAATCTCAACATCCTATCGAATGTGATCACCAAGGAACTGACAGCGGAACAAATCTTCCTGTTGAATGACCTGATCCAATCCGCTACTCGATATAACTTTCATGGGATCGATGTGGTGATTGCTGAGGCTTCTGTGGATCGTTATGTGGGGGATATTGCGGTCCTCGTCCATAAATTGAAAGATATGGAAAACTTGGATGTTCTGTTGGTCCTGGTCAGGATGGAAGACCGCATCTACTTAATCGGGAGAAGCCGCCTCGAAGAGGTGAACGTCTCAGAGATCGCCAGCGAATTTGGAGGAGGAGGGCATCCCACAGCGGCCTCTGCAACAGTCAAGGGGATGGCTCTGATAGAGGCCCATGATCGTTTGATCAAGACATTAAAAGAGATGGTGAAGCCCAAAAAGGTGGCAAGGGATGCAATGGTCTATCCTGTTAAGACCATAGAACCCGAACGAACCTTGGAAGAAGCTGGGGAGATACTGACCCGATATAACCTGAATATCCTTACTGTCCTTCAGAATGAAAAAGTGATTGGTTTGATTTCCAAACAGGTAGTGGAGAAAGCTGAATATCATGGGCTAAAAAGTTCCCTGGTGAAGGAATATATGACCACAGAGTTCTCGATGGTCTCCCCCGACACTCCTTTTTCTCGAGTCCAGGCGCTCATCATCGGACAAAACCAGAGTTTTCTCCCCGTCGTTGAAAAGGATCGATTGGTAGGGGCGATTTCTCTGGGGGACCTCATGCGAATCCTCCAAGAGGAGATGATGAAATCGGAGAAAGGGGCTTCGGTTTTTGAGAGCCAACCCCTCTACGCCCGGAAGAAGATGATTTCGAAATTGATGAAAGAGCGGCTCCCTGACCGAATCCACAGCCTGCTGATGGAATTTGGAAAGGTAGGGGATGAGTTGGGATATCCCGTCTATGCGGTCGGGGGGTTTGTCAGGGATCTTTTGTTGAGAGTAGAAAATTTCGATGTGGACATTGTGGTGGAGGGAGATGGGATTAGGCTGGCTGAGGAGTTCGAAAAGAAGTTCCCTTGCCGGATTCGAACGCATAAAAAATTTGGGACAGCGATCATTCTCTTCCCCGATGGTTTGAAAGTCGATGTGGCTACCGCTCGCTGGGAGGTTTATGATTCTCCGGCGGCGCTCCCCACGGTGGAAAGCGCTTCGATCAAGATGGACCTCTATCGGAGGGACTTTACCATTAACACTTTGGCGATCCAACTCAACCCAAAGGCATTTGGAGAGCTGATCGATTTTTTCGGAGGGGTAAAAGATACCAAAGAAAAAGTGATCCGTGTTCTCCACAATCTTTCCTTTGTCGAAGATCCAACCCGGGTCTTTCGGGCGATCCGTTTTGAACAGCGTTTTGAATTCCAAATCGGAAAACATACTCAGAATCTGATGAAGAATGCGGTGAAGGTAGGTTTTTTGGAACGTCTCTCAGGGGGGCGGGTTCTCTCCGAGCTCATCCTCATCCTCCAGGAGGGAACGCCTCTTCCCGCCCTGAAACGAATGAGAGATTACAATCTCTTTCATTTCTTGCACCCTAATCTTAAATTTAATGAGCCAGCCGAGGTCCTTTTTGAACAGATCCGTCAGGTCATTTCTTGGTTCGACCTACTTTTCCTGGAGCAGCGATATGAGCGTTGGCTTATCTATTTTTATGGCCTCATCGATTCCTTAAAAGAAGGAGAGATTGAAGAGCTCTGCCAAAAATTGGCCATGAATGATAAGGTTAAAAAGAGGGTGGGGGGGGGAAAAATTCAGGCAGACCAAGCTCTCCTTCAAATGTTCTCTTGGATCAATACAGACCGACCTCCGAAACGTTCAGAAATCTATGACGTTCTTGACCCTCTTTCTATTGAATCAAAACTCTTCATGATGGGTAAGACCACCCAGGTGACGACCCGTCGCTATATCTCCCTGTATTTTACACAGTTAAAAGATACAAAAACGCTCTTGAGGGGAACGGATCTGATTCAAATGGGAATCAAATCAGGCCCTTTTATTAAAAAGGCCCTAACGGGCTTGTTGAAAGCCAGATTGGATGAGCAGGTGATCACCCGACAAGATGAGATGGAGTATATCTCGAAGGCCCAAGGGATGGAATAATGATCATAGACGATTCACAACCAGAAGGAAGATTAGACTATACCTTTCGATTAGAAGGATATGAAGGCCCTCTCGACCTGTTGCTCCATCTTATTCAGAAAAACGAATTGGATATCTTCAATATTCCCATCGCGATCATCACGGAGCAGTATTTAGAATATCTCCAATTGATGAAAGTTCTCAACCTGGATATCGCTGGGGAGTACCTCCTCATGGCCTCCACCCTCCTTCATATCAAATCGAAGATGTTGCTTCCCAAATCTTCGGAGGGAGAAGAAGAGGAGGAAGAAGAAGATCCAAGGGCGGAATTGGTACGAAGGCTTTTGGAGTATCAGAAATATAAACAGGCAGCGCTTGAATTGGAGAAGAGGCCCTTGTTGGATCGAGATGTGTTCATCCGGCTCATACGAGCGGAAGCCGGAGAGACCCCAGGAGAAGAAAGAATTGAGGCGACTCTTTTTGATCTCCTCGAGGCTTTCAGGGAGGTATTGGGAAGGGTCAATCCAGAAACCTTTCACGAAGTCGTCTTAGAGCGCCTTAACGTTGAGGATAAAATTCAAGAAATCCTGACACTTCTTGAGAGGGAGAATCGAAGCATAGCCTTCCATCGTCTCTTTCCTGAACAGGCTTCGCGTCGGGTCGTCGTTATCACTTTGTTGGCCATTCTCGAACTGGTGAAGATGAAACGCATCCGCATCTTTCAGATGGCTCCTTTCGAGACCATTCGCGTTTCACCAATATAAAGTCATTGAGTAATTGAGTCACTAAGTTATTGAGTTATTGGTCTTCAAGTAAAAAATGATATAATAATTAAATATTACTTAAGCATTTTTACCCAGTGACTTAATGACCCATTGACTAAATAGTGTCTGTCCATAAACAGCCCTTTCCGTCATGCCGGACTTGATCCGGCATCCAGAAGGTCTTGAAAGAACTGGATTCCGGTTTTCACCGGAATGACGATTCTGGTTGAGTGGGCAATTTATAAACAGACTCTAAATAATCATCCATGTGGAGGGATCCATGAAACGAAAACGAATCTTAATCGGGTTGGGTGTGATTGCTGCGCTTCTCATTTTCTTTTTTACCGTCCTTTTCTTTATTGGCCGTTATTCGGGAGGGAAATCCAGTCGCTTTGCCTTTGGAGATAAAATTGCCATTGTAGAAATTAAAGGGGTGATCAGCCAGTCTTCTGGAATCATTGAAGAGCTCCAACAATATCTTGAGGATGAAGGGGTCAAGGCCATCATCCTAAGGATCGATTCTCCAGGCGGGGGCGTAGGCCCAGCGCAAGAGATCCACCGAGAGATCATGAAGATCAAATCTAAGAAAAAAGTGGTTACCTCCATGGGGTCTGTGGCGGCTTCTGGGGGCTATTACATTGCCTGCGCCTCTGATCTCATCGTAGCAAATCCTGGAACGATTACAGGTTCGATCGGTGTGATCATGCAGTTTTCCAATTTTGAAGAGGTTCTTAAAAAAATTGGAATTAAGGGAGTGGTGCTCAAAAGTGGGGAGCATAAAGATATCGGATCCCCTTTCCGCGAAATGACTCCCGAAGAAAAGAGGATCATGCAAGAAGTGCTTGATAATGTTCACCAACAATTCATTCAAGCCGTATCAGATGGTAGGAAACTGGATCGATCCAAGGTCGTTGAGATCGCAGATGGAAGAATCCTAACAGGAGAACAGGCTAAAAATTTCGGTTTGGTTGACCGAATGGGAAACCTTCAGGACACGATCGATATCACCGCCAAGATGGTAGGGATAAAAGGGAAGCCCATTGTCCTCTATCCCAAAAAGAGGTTTTCCATTTGGGAGCTTTTAATGAGGGATATGGCTTCTGCGATTATAGATATATTGAATGAGAAGGGGTATGAATTCAACTTTCCTCTTCAGATTAAATAGTGTCTGTCCATAAAGTTGATTATTTCGTCATTCCTGCGAAAGCAGGAATCCAGACCGGGTTGAAATGACTGGATTCCCGTGTGCACGGGAATGACATTTTAAGTAATTTATAAACAGACATTAAACAGAATCGAATTATTGGAATACTGGAATACTGGGTTAAATCTTTGTCCACCATTCCATTTTTCCATTATTCCATTTCTTTTGTTTTATCATTGTTGTTTAACCATTCGGCAATTTTTTTCATATCCTCCCAGACCTCTCTCTTTCGTTCAGGATTCCTCAAAAGAAAGGCAGGGTGATAAGTGGGGATCACCTTGATTCCCTCGAGATCGTAGAACTTTCCACGAAGGGCTGAAATCTTAATATCGGTTTTGAGTAGAGTCTGAGCAGAAAAAGTACCTAAGGCGCAGATGATTTTTGGTTGAATCACGCTGATTTGTTTCATCAAAAAAGGATGACAGCTCTGGATCTCATCAGGTTCTGGATTTCGATTTTGTGGAGGCCGGCATTTGATGATGTTGGCGATATACACCTCTTCTCTCGGAAGGTTGATCGATTGAATGATCTTTGTCAGAAGTTGACCCGCCCTCCCCACAAAGGGCCTTCCCTGAACGTCTTCATCGTATCCAGGGCCTTCTCCGATCAGCATCAAGGTGGCCTTTTCATTACCCTCTCCGAAGACAATCGTTCGTCGTGTTTGATGAAGTTTGCACCTCTTGCAATCCCCTAACTCATTTTGTACATCTTTCAGGGTCAGGACCTGAGATGGAAGAGGTTGTTCAGGTTCCGTCCAGGAAGAGGGGATGGAATTAATTCCCATCCCCTTGAGATATTCAAGGTAGGATTTAAAATCGCCAATCATCTCATTTATATTTTCATCCATCAGGCATTACCCTCCATTGTCAATTCAGATATCCTTTTTCTGGTTCACTTGTCAAGAGACACAACCCTACGACCCTTTTCCTTCGACGGAAGAATACTAACCTTTCTCCTGCCCCTTGATGCCTGCCTGCCGGTAGGCAGGGGGGAAGGCTTGCCCTGTAGAGTATGGTTCGCTACTCCACAGGGTAGAGGTGGGGGTGAACAAATATCTTCAATCAAATATGGGCGATCATTCAGGAATTGGATTTGAGGAGACGGAGGTAAGGTTCTTATGAGGCCTTTTTCTTCTTTTTGATTACATGAAGTTCTGTATTCTCTCGATGCTCACTTAAATCTTTCCTAACTTCCCAGACATCCTTTTTCAGAATAATAAGGTCGCTGCGAACCTCCTTGAACTCTTTCTTATTCTCATCACTATGTCTATCAAGCTTCTCATTCAAAAGGTTTTGTCCTTCGATCAGGGTATCAAACTTTTCATTAATGTCTTCAAGAATTATTTTAAATTCGTCGCCCTTCATCTTTATTCAATACTCAATTAATTTTACTCAAGCTTAATCGTTATCAAGATTTTGTCAAGCTTAAAATTCATGACCAATTACATTGGTGTCATTCCTGCGAAAGCAGGAATCCAGCCCAGAAACACTGGATTCCGGGTCAAGCCCGGAATGACAAGCAAGGGAAGGGATTTATGACGCTTCGAAGGGTTGACTTCCCCGAACATCTCTGATAGGGTTTTATCAAAATAGAAGCCCTCTTTCATTAACCTCTAACCATATAGGGTGGGATATGGATAAGAATTAAATTTAGACCCCATTTCTGAAAAAAAGGATGGGGAATTTTATTTCGCTTTAAAGGATTATGGGCACAATGAAGGAAAGAATCGATTCATGTATTAATGAGTGGAAGCGGAGACTTATCGATCTAACACGGCGGAATAGACTTATATATTTTGTACCAAAGCGCAGCTCGTCTTTACAGATTGTTGAGCCCACGCCATCAGAAGCTTTTAATAGATTTGTCATAGAAGAAAAGCCTTTGAGGTGTTTTATACCAGAAGAAGATGACGAGAGAAATGAAACCCCAATCCAATCAGACTTTCTACTCGGTGATTTAGAGGAACAACCAAAATCTAAGAGTAAGCGATCACGTAGATCGGATGAAATTATTTGTAAAGTACAAGAAACCAAGGTGCTTCGATCGGTTCTGCGCAATTTGGAACGTCGATCTCGGAGTGACTTTGAAGAACGCGGTGTCCGCATTTTACATTTAGCGTTCGGAATACTGGAATGGCAAGAAGTTGAACAAAGCGAATTGATTCGTTCACCTTTGTTGCTTGCTCCGGTAGAGATAAAACGAAAATCTGTATTAGATCCGTATGAAATATGGCCCACCGATGAAGAGATTGTTATTAATCCGGCATTAGGAGTAAGACTTCGCAATGATTTTCGAATAGATTTACCTGCATTACCAGAAGATTGGGAGGAAATAAGCCTTAACGAATACTTCCAAAAGATTATTAGACTGGCAAGTAAGCGTGGGTGGTCAGTATTCCAAGAATGCTGGATTGGCCTCTTTTCCTTCCATAAGCTCGTAATATATCAAGACCTTAATGCTCACCATGAATTGATTAAGAACCATCCTATCATTATTGACTTATGTGAGGGGAAAATAAGAAAGGAAAATACTGGAGAGTTTCAGGACCCCAGTAAGTTAGATTCATCGGTCGATCCCAAGGATAGTTATTTAGTACTTGATGCTGACAGTAGTCAGCTTGCCTGCATAGAAACCGTTAAGAAAGGAACTAACATAGTTATTCAAGGGCCACCTGGTACAGGGAAAAGCCAGACCATAGCAAACATTATTTCAGAATTCATCGCCTCCGGTCGAAAAGTTCTCTTTATGAGTGAAAAAATGGCTGCCCTTGAAATGGTTTATAAACGCCTTCTTAATGCAAATCTTGGCCATTTTTGTTTGGAAATTCATAGTCATAAAGCTAACAAACGAAAAGTTGTAGAAGAACTATATGGCTCCTATCGTGAATTAATAAAACCAAAAATAAGTTTGACTGAACAAGAATTTCAAAAACTAAAAGATCGGTGTCGTCAGCTCAATGAATACGTGTACGCACTTCACCTTGTTCGGAAACCTATGGGGAGAAGTGCTTTTGATATTTTAGGTGAGTTGGCTAAGCTTGAATCTGTACCATTCGTCCCTTATGGTGAAATTAATCCAAGCATTATCACGCCTGAGATGCAAGATAAAGCTGAACAGCTGGCGCGAAGATTGGGGCAACTTTGGAAAGTAGTTACAGAGGGAGACCAATTCATTTGGCTTGGGTGCAGGGTTTCAGCATATAGCTTACAAACTCGCACTACTTTCCTAGATCTTATTGCAAATTGCGAGAAAGTTACTGATGACCTTCTGGAGGAAAGCAAGAGCTTTGCAGAAAATCTTGGACTTAATCCTCCAAAGTCTATCGCTGAGGGGGAATGGTTGGTTTGCACAGGCGAACTTCTGCTTGAAGGACCAGGGGTTCCTAAAAATTGGCTTCTATCAGAGGGATTCGACTCATTTGTTTCAGAAGCAAACCGGTATTGTGAGCTATCAAATCATTGGCGCTTGCTAAAGGAAGAACTTAGCAAGCAATATAATCAACAATTTTTTGAACTTCCTATATCTCTTAGTGAAAAGCTTAAAAACCTTTTTAAAAATATTTCTTCATATCTCGACCGTGATATCCTACCAGACAAAAGCATAATATCAAAACGAACCGAGCTCTTACACTGGGTTCATGACTTGATTGGGTATGTGAAAGACTGGCAAAGGGATGCAAATACTCTTTACAGCCTCCTTGGGTTTTCTGCTGATAATCAAAATATGCAAGAACTCACACGGTTAATTAAGATCGTTGAACTTTGTTCAAAAGAAAATCGTCCCGACTATACCTGGTTTGATCCCTCAAAATTAGGTGAAGTTACGGATGCGCTACCCCGTCTCAAGTTGGATCACCAAGCTCGCAATTCATTGCGTGCAGAACTTCTCAGAGATTATGATGTATCCTTTCTCTTCTTGGATTCAGAACATTTAATTGAAGACTCCAAAATACGTTACAACTCTGTATTTCGTTGGTTAAAACCCAGATTTTACTCCTTTAGACGTCAGATTAGACGATGTCGGCATGATGGACAATTTCCAAAAATTGTCCTCAAAGACCTTGAAAAAGCCAGAGATTTGAAAAGGTTAGAAGCGAAAATAATGAGCGATTGCGAAAGTAACAAGAAACTTCTGGGCGGATGGTACAAAGTTTATAATACAAACTTCAGTCTTACTGAAGAAGCCGGGGAAGTTGCTCGAAGACTCCTAAATATTGTTGCTTTTCATCCAATACCTCAAGAACTTATCCAACAGGCTTGCCTTGGAAGGACACCATCGCCTGATTTGATAATGGCAGCCAAGCGTTTAAAGGATAGTCTGAAGCTCTGGGAGGAACAAACCAACAAGCTATCTAATCTTGTTCCAATCGACTGTGTTCCTTCAACACGATTGCCCATCCAACAATCTAAACTAACAGACATTCTTAATTGGGCTGAACGATTATCAGAACCACTTCAGAAAGCCATAGCCCACATTGAAAAAATCCAATCGTCCTTTCGATCTGCTTTAGATCGGCCTCCCCAGGAAATCCTCTCGGATTTGGATTCCCTTGTGTCCCTTCAAAAAGTTGAGATGGAAGTGAAGCAGGAGTCAGATCGGCTTAAAATTTTTTACGGAGACCGTTTCAATGGGCTTCAAACAGAGTGGCAAGATATCCTCCGCGCTTTAGAATGGACCAAAAAACTACGTGATCACTTTGATAATCAACCAATCTCCAAAATCATGCTCGAGAAAGCCCTATTAGGAAGTCGGGGTGCACCCAATATTAATTCAATAAAAGGGGAAGTTACGTCTTTTCATAATGTTTTTGCTCAGTTTGAAAAGCACTTCGAGCAAGGATATCCTCGCCTTGGATCAGTCACATTAAAAGAGTCCCCTTTTCAAATGCAACGCATACGACTTGTCGAAATGAGGGAGCGAATTGGAGAAATACAAGATTGGATAGACTATCAAATTTTGAGAGAAGATTTTGATAATTCTGGACTGTTGAGCTTTTTCACGGAACTTATACAGCGACAATTGGATCCTGGAAAACTTACTCAGATTGTCTCGAAATCGTTGCTCCAAGCTTGGATAGACGACCTCTTTAAGGAGAAATCTGCTCTAAGAAATTTTCGTGGGCAGAACCATGATGCATTGATTGCTGAATTTAGAGAATTGGATCACAAACATTGCCAACTGGGGGCTTCCCGAGTAATTTTTGAGGCGAATAAGCGAAAGCCCAAAGGAGAATTTGTCGTACCCGGAGGTGAAGAACAGTTGCTTCTCCGGGAAGCACTCAAGCAGAGACGTCATTTACCAATCCGCCGCCTATTTGCAGAAATCCCTAACCTTCTTGTCCGCCTTAAACCATGCTTACTAATGAGCCCTCTTTCGGTGAGTCAGTTTCTTGAACCGACCCAGATAAATTTTGATCTCGTGATTTTCGACGAAGCCTCACAAATCCGAACTGAGGATGCAGTTGGAGCGATCTATCGTGGTTCGAAACTTGTTACATGTGGAGATAATAAACAACTTCCTCCCACGGCCTTTTTTGAAGAAGGTATGTCAGAGGAATACGATGATCAAGAAATTGGGGAGGAATTTAACATTTTTCCCTCTATCCTCGATGAATGCGTTGCTATAGGAATGCCACTGGGTTGGCTTCGGTGGCATTACCGGAGTAAACACGAATCTCTGATCGCCTTTTCTAATCACCAATTCTATGGGAATAAGCTCATTACTTTCCCTGGATCTAATAGCAAGGACCCCCAACTCGGCATAGAGTTTAAATATATTGCTGATGGTGTTTATGACCGTAGTGGAAGACGCGACAATCCGAGGGAAGCAGAAGAAATAGTAAAACTTGTTTCGGACCATTTTTCCAAGCATCCCGACCGGTCTTTAGGTGTGGTTGCCTTTAGTATTGCTCAGATGACTGCAATCCAAGATCGGATTGAAAAGTTGATGCGCGAACGGCCTGAGTTACAAGGCTATTTTAAAGAGGATCGACTTGAGGGATTTTTCATAAAAAATCTAGAAAATGTTCAAGGGGATGAAAGAGACGTGATGATTTTCAGTGTAGGTTACGGGAAAGATGCATCTGGAAAATTGGATATGAGAATGTTCGGGCCGCTTACACGTGCAGGCGGGGAGCGTCGTCTCAATGTAGCAGTTACCCGTGCACGAGAAAAAGTAATATTAGTTAGCTCAATCAAAGCAGCGGATTTTGACCTATCAAGCATTCAGGCATCTGGCGTACTGACACTACATAGATATCTTGAGTATGCTGAGTTAGGAGCGGAAGCTTTATATTTGAAACCGCATGAAGGTGGAGAATTTGAGTCTCCTTTGGAAGAGGAGGTTGCTACAGAGATTCATAGTCTTGGATACAAGGTTGTTCCTCAGGTTGGTTTTAGTGATTTTCGAATAGACCTTGGGGTAATAGACCCAGCAGAACCAGGAAGATATATTCTGGGGGTTGAATGTGACGGTGCTACCTATCATTCCGCTTATACAGCTAGGGATCGCGACCGACTGCGACAGGAGATACTTGAGAAATTTGGATGGCGAATCCACCGTGTTTGGTCTCCCGATTGGGTTATGCGACGGGATAAAGAGGTAGAAAGATTGCGTAAAGCCATCGACAACGCCCTTTCTTCAAAAGGAAACAGTGCAGGGAATAAAACTCATAATGAAGAGAAGGGGGAATTTAAAACAGTAACCAAAAAAGAACCAGATCCCATTAATAATGAAATTCATTATCCTTGGGTTTCCTCATACAAAGTATGGCGCCCTAAGAAAATGCCATTTCTACAGCCTAAGATGGACGGGGTGGAACTTGACCGAATGTTAAATGAGATTGTTGACGTCGAAGGACCCATACATATTGAGCTAGCAACACGTCGACTTGCTAACGCTTTGGGGTTTCAAAAAGTTGGTAGCCGCATAATGAAGGCAGTTAACGCTTCAATCAGGATTCTGCTTAAAGAAGGGAAATTGAAGAAGTTCAATAAATTTTTATGGCAGAGTAAAGATGATTTTACTCTTATGGTCCGTCAACCCATACCTGAGGAAAAGGATTCTTGCAGAACAATTAAATTCGTGGTCCTCGAAGAAATCGAGCTCGCGGTCAGGAATCTTATTCGTAGTGCATTCAGTATCTCTGAAGATGAAGGCGTAAAACAAGTTGCAAGGATCTTCGGTTTTTATCACACCGGTGCAAACATACATGATCGCATCAAGGAAATAATGAAACAAATGATCTCACGCGGAGACCTTATTCTTAAAGGTGATCGGCTTTCGCTTCCGTAATCCAAAGGATACGCAAACTATCGAAGAAGGGAACGTAAAAGAAAAAGTGGCAAGTCGTTTCCTTTGAAGAACTCCTCATGCCCCAAGCTCTACAACAAGAAGCTAGGTTGCTTGTGGAGAAAGGGATATTCACCAAAGAGGAGTTTCAGGAGATGGTGAGGGTAGCCAGCAAAAAATTGTAAAGGAAATTAGAGTAAATGATAAGAGGATTTTATCATGAACCAGAAAAGGGTAAGACTTGCAAGATTATTTCACCGTCCGGATTATTACATAAGAGATTTGGCGACAATAAGGATATCAATATCCTTATGCACGTTCCGCACGAACGTCCCCATCTCCCTTAGTGGGAAAAAATATTCACCTCAGCTACGATAAAAACAGGGCATTGCTCCCCTAAAAAGAAGGATGATTTACTAATGAGTCCATAATTGAGAAGACATCTTCTGAAAATCTCCCCTAACCATTCGACAAACTCATGGCCGTGAGCCCTGTCGAACGGCCCCTCTTTGCCAAAGAGGGGAATTCCTCCCTTTTGTAAAGGGAGGGAGGAGGGATTTGGTTTCCAGCGTTCATACAATTATGGACTGATTAATTAACAAGGAGGAACAAAAAATGGATGTTTTTACTGCCATCAGCCAAAGATGCAGTGTGAGGGCTTATAAAGCCACTGATGTCGAAGAGGATAAACTGAAAAAGATACTGGAGGCAGCAAGGCTTTCGCCTTCTGCGAGCAACCGCCAGGACTGGAAATTTATTGTTGTTAGGAACAAGGAAACAAGGAATAAATTGGCAAAGGCAGCCTTCGGACAGTCTTTTATTGGCGAAGCGCCTGTGGTCATTGTTGCTTGCGGGACGGATTCAAAAGCAATGTTGGCCTGTGGTCAACCCATGCATACGGTCGATGTATCCATCGCCTGTGCGTACATGATCCTACAGGCTTATGAATTAGGTTTGGGAACGTGTTGGATAGGCGCTTTTAAAGAAGATGAGACGAAGAAGATTCTGAACGTTCCAGAACATGTTAGGGTTGTGGCCATGACTCCGTTGGGATATCCAAATCAACAACCCTCGCAAAAATCGAGAAAGAGTCTGGATCAAATAATTTGCTTTGAGAAATACGAAATATAGGGTGATTTGACCCATTCGAAGGCGCCAAGCGCCGCCCTTTTAAGGCGCGGTAAAGAAGCGCCGCTCAGGGTCAACCCTGAGCCCCTCGGCCTGAGCTCGGGTCGAAGGCAAGCCTAGGTCTTCGGGCCGGGAGTCGAAGGGTTGACATAACGGCAGGTTGATAGTATAATGATAGCAAAATGGTATCGGAGGTATGTTATGCCGGCCTTGTTGATAAAAGATATACCCCGCGAAGTGCATGAGTGGTTAAAACGTGAGGCGGAAAGAAACCGTCGTTCCATGACTCAACAGGCGATTGTGGTTCTTGAGGAGAGGATGCGGCGTTTTCGTCCGGTGAGGTTTCCACCTCCGGTGCAGACCCGGACGATCTTAACCGCGGAATTTATCGACCGAGCGAAGCATGAAGGTCGTCTATGATTGTGGTGGATTCTAACATCATCACGGCACGAAACTTAACCAGTTCACTGACCTCTGCAGCCAAACAGGTTGAGGAAAAAGATCCTGTATGGATTGTACCTGTCCTATGGCGATACGAATTCCAGAATATCCTGGCTAATGCGATCAAGGCGAAACAGATCAAGCCAGAACAAGCTTTGAATATTTGGGAAAGGGTTTCGAATATCTTGATTGAGAATGAATGCGAACCTTCTGCTTCCAGGGTGATCGACCTCGTTGCCCAACATGAAATCACCGCTTATGACGGGCAGTTTATCGCGTTAGCCTTGGAGATGGGAATTCCATGTGTGACAGAGGACCGAGAGCTACTGGAAAAATTTCCGAGTATTGCGATTTCTATGAATGAATTCCTAAAGCCCGAATCTACCTGTATTGTTCGCGAAGCGAAGGGGAGTTATCACAAGAGAAAGAGGTGATACACGCCCGACCGTTTTCCCCGGACACCCTTATTCCCCTGCCGAAAATCCTATCTCGAATCTGATATTGTGTTGAAATTCTTCATTGACGGAAACATAACAAGATTGTATATTTACATACATTGCCCCTGTAGCTCAGGTGGATAGAGCAACGGATTCCTAATCCGTGTGCCGCGTGTTCGAGTCACGCCAGGGGCGCTTTCTTTTTGATGATAAAAAACAATGAAGGCTGAAATCATTGCCATTGGGTCAGAACTCCTCTTGGGTCAAATCGTCGATACAAACTCCTCTTATATTGCCAAACGGCTTGCAGAAAATGGGATCGAACTTGTTCAGACCACAACGGTTGGAGATGATCTCCAACGAATGAGAGAGGTGATAAGAGAAGCGATCAACCGATCTCAGGTCGTCATCACCACAGGTGGTATCGGTCCCACAGAAGACGATCTCACCCGAGAAGCCGTTGCGGAAGTTTCCCAACGTCCTCTCACCTTTCAACCTCATCTGATGGACCAGATCGAAACCCTCTTCAAAAAGCGAGGTTTTCGAATGGCTGAGAGCAATCGAAAGCAAGCCTATATTCCAGAAGGGGCCATTCCCATTGAAAACCCCAAAGGGACAGCTCCTGGATTTATTGTAGAAACCTCTAATGGGGCGATCCTCTCCATTCCCGGTGTCCCTTTGGAGATGGAATATCTAATGGGTAACACGGTCATCCCTTATATTAGAAAGCGCTTCGACCTTAAGCATCAGGTCATCCAGTATAAGGTTTTACGCGCCTGTGGCCTTGGAGAGAGCGCTATTGGCCTTCAAATCAAAGATCTGATGAAGGAGAGCCGGAATCCTTCAGTAGGTACGCTCGCTTCAATTGGAGACATTAGGATAAGAATTACAGCCAAAGCCGACAATCCTGAGGAAGCTTCAAACCTGATCCAAAAAATGGAAAAAGAGATCAGAAACCGCCTTGGGATCTTGATCTACGGCGTGGATAATGAAACACTACATGGAAATATTGCCAGAGAATTGGGAAGATTTAATCTAACATTATCTGTGGTCGAGACCATCACAGGGGGAATCATCTCTCAGAAATTGACAAGTACGGGTAGCGCCTCTTTTCTTCAAGGTGTCGTTCTTCCGTCTGAAACTTCCCAAAGGCAGTATCTTAATCTGTCCTTAAAAGAATCCGAATCTCTCAAGAAGGGTTCAAAATGGTTTACGGATTCATTAGCCCAAAAAGCTCGAAATGAGTTTAAAACGGATTTTGGACTTGCAACGTTTGGGAAAATTGCAGAAAAACAAGGCGAGGGAGAATATCGAATTGAAACCTATTACTCCCTTTCAACTACTAATGGAATAGAAAACCAGGAATACTCACTGGGCGGTGAACTCTGGATGGTTAGAGAAAGGGCTTCCATTATCGCTCTTGATTTCTTGAGGAAATACCTCCTAAAAATACCGCAGAGCGCATAGTGCATGGCGCATAGGGTTACAATAATCCTTGAACAAGAGGAAAAAGGTGGCAAGGAAAACCATTCAATGCCCAAAATGCAAAAATGAGATTGAGGTTTACCAAAACCCTGTCCCCACAGTGGATATCATCATTGAAATTGAATCAAAGGGAATAATTCTGATCAAGCGTAAAAACCCACCCTATGGTTGGGCCATCCCAGGAGGATTTGTAGATTACGGAGAATCTTTGGAAGAGGCGGCAGTTAGAGAAGCAAAAGAAGAAACCAATTTGGATGTGAAATTAATCAAACAATTTCACACCTATTCAGATCCAAAAAGAGATCCAAGACATCACAGTATTTCAACGGTTTATATCGCAAAAGGGAAGGGAATACCTCAAGCTAAAGATGATGCATTGGAGATTGAGACCTTCGATGAATCAAACCTGCCCGATGAGATCGCTTTCGACCACCGCTCTATCTTAAGTGACTATTTCAAACGAGCTCATTAGAGGACAAAATTTTTCAAAATTCTCTTCTTATTTTCGACTATTTCCAAACACTTTCTTACTGCAATCTGAATTTAAGTTCTGCCCAATGAATAATATTTCGTGATGACTTTCTGATTAAAAATTCACCCATAAAAGCACTTTTTCCCTAAAAATAGGCAGCTAATGTTAAAGAGATATATCGTGATTTTGTTGTATTAGTCCCGGCAAATTTATTCCTGTACGAAATAGCTGCGGTCATGGGTATCGGGAAAATTTTAGCCTTGAATAGCGGAATTGCCGAATAGCATAAACTGACTATGCCAATATGTTCTGTTATATCGGTTTCAAGCTCAAGAGATTGGTAATTAAACTGTCTCTTTCCTGAAACGCGGTCTTTGAATTTAAAAGTGAAATGGTAAAGCAATGAGAAGCTGAATCTCTCTAAGAATTGGTATATCCCCGATGCCTCAAATTCGATTACGTCTCCAAGGTTTCTATTTACTTTCTCTATATTTTCGGTAATAGGCTCATCGACAGCAGGTGGAATCCTTAATCTCTCTCTATTAGGAAGCACGAGACTATATCTGACCGTGATGTTAAGCACCAAATTCTTGATACCGATATAGTCATTATTCAGAGCGAAGAGAAGGGCATAGGCACCATCGCCAAATGCAATATCGACTAAGCTATCGGGGTCGCCCACTTGCCCGGTAGGGAATCTTACGCCTCCGGTAAAGGCTAAACGCCAATTTTCTGTTTTTAAATACTGATACCTTCCCCCAACCTCTAAGTCTCCAATGCCTTTATCCGACCATGTTTTGACAGGTTTATATCCAAACCCCCGGACATCTATTTTACCATCGCCATTGATGTCCAGACCGGGACCCAAGAGTCTTTGCACATCATGGGTGGTGAGGGGAACGGTTCCCGGGGTGAAGAGTGGGGCGAGAGTATTGAGTGCAGCATTCTTGCCCACAGTGGCCTTGGAAGTGTCGAGAGAAGCCTTGACTTTATTCTCGTTCCAACAATAAGGAATCCTTATGCCTACTGTTAACCGATCTGTAAGTCCATATTGAAGGAGGGGGATAAGATAATCATATTGATATCCAAAAGAAACAACCCCTCTACCGATATTCGCAGAACCAGGGGGAAGCCCAAAGATATTTTCCAACAAACCTAAACCGGGGAACACAGCGCTATTAAGATCGGCGTTAAAATCCCCGGCAAGATCTATCACGTTGCCGTCCTTATCAAATTTCTTATCGATGCGAAAATAGTGTCGCCAATCAACAATCACGCTTGTCACTCCTTTGGGCAAAACCTCGGCACTTTGCCCAAAGGAGTGGGTGGTTATTCTCATGAAGAGAAAAAAACAAATGGATAAATATACAACCATTACTTTCTTTTTCATGCCCATCGCCCGATTGTGTTCTGGCTCAGATACTTTTGGATTTGGAAAAGGACAGATTTAAGAAAAGCTCCAAAGGGATACAAGAATCCCTTCGGCACTTTAGTATGGGAGTTTCTGAGAACCTCTTTTAATGGATCGTTGATTTAATTTGAGAACGCAAGCACAATGACCCAAGGATCTGTCTGGGGGATTTTTGTGTCTCAATGCAATCTCTTGCATTTTTATCCTTTAATATTGATGAAATTTCACTGAAGATCATGGGTTTAAAATGAAGGGATGAAAAAAGAAAGCAAACCACCTAAGATTCCACCTTCGCTATTTTGAGCGCATCAACTTTAAAGACTTATGGCTTCCCTTTCCCCCCACTCAAAAGGTTTAGTTTCGTCAGAAGCCTTAAAAGGTTGCATTAATCTGGCTGAATCCATATATCAAAATCAGATTTCTTTGTCAACCCTTCGACTCCCCGGTAGCCATTCTCGCCTTTTTTAAAATCCTTTAGATGGGGACACATCATATTTATTATGCAAAGGAGGGGAAAGGGATTTGGCCATCCCCTTTCCAAGCTTTAAAAGAGATCCAAGACATCATAGCATTTCAACGGTTTATATCGCAAAAGGGAAGGGAATACCTCAAGCTAAAGATGATGCATTGGAGATTGAGACCTTCGATGAATCAAACCTGCCCGATGAGATCGCTTTCGACCACCGCTCCATCCTGAGTGACTACTTCAAGGGTGCTTATTGAATTGCATTCCCATTGCGGTTTTGATATATTAGGTTAGTCTCATTATGGGAGTGATTCAAATTTTCTTTAAAAGTGTCAGCCTGATCAGGGCCTATTTAAAAAAGGAATGGGTGACCCCAGACACCAGACATGGTTTAACACTCGTGGGGAGACAAACCTCGATTGAAGGAGGGATTAGCTAATGGTAGTCTATGTAGTTTTCTGCAAGGATTTCGAACATAGGAAAGGTGAATTAATGGGTATGTTGGTTGAGAGAAGGAATGATATGAGGGGACAAACCCAATGGGAATCTGGATTAAAATGGGCAAGGTTGGCTTTTGGTCATTTGGTGAAAGATAAAAAAGACATCTTTGTTTTCCCAAAAGAGATGGAAATAAATGATGATGAGGGATTGCTTGTAGAGAAAGGGATATTTAGTAAGGAAGAGTTTTTGGAAGTGATGAAGACGATAGACCAAGAGATGAAGATGAGAAAGAGAAAAGAATAGGAATTAGCTTCAGGGTTGATACTTTAGATAATGATTGACAACCAGGAAAGAAATTCAGGGTTAGGTCTTCCAATATCACATTTCAAAAAGATATGGGCTCAAAATTTTATTCTTGACAATTGGTAAATAATTGACAATCGGGATCATCCAGTCCCATGTATGGAATGCTAGGCCTATACAGTTGACAATGCTAATGAACCTTAATGGGAAAAGGCACAGATCTGAGGAAGTGGTTTGGGAGGAAGGATTGTGAATCGGGATCGGCTTGAAAGACTTGCTGCGGAGAAGCGATTCATCCCGGGCATTTATAATTACTGTGATCGATGGTGTGAACATTGTCCGCAGACCTCCCGCTGCTTGAATTTCTCCATTTCGGAGGAGGAATTCTCGGATCCTGAAGCGCGGGATATTAGGAATGAGGCATTCTGGAATAAATTGTCGGGAATCCTGGCGGAAACTCTGGAGCTGCTGAGGGAGAGTGCGAAAAAATGGGGGATAGAACTCGAGACTTTGGTTTCAATGGATGATATAGAAAATATAAAGACGAAGGATGTGGCTGTGGAGAAACATCTGCTTTGCCGCGCCGCTAAGAGGTACAGCGAATTGGTGGAAGATTGGTTCAGAGGGAGAGAAACGCTCTTGTTTGAAACTGCAGCCGCCGCAAGAGAGGGAGTAAATCTCGAGGAAGCCTTCGAGGTGATCCGGTGGTATCAATACTTTATCTGTGCTAAGGTCATGCGAGCCGTCCGGGGAAGGATCGAGGAGGAAGAAGAGAGATGCGATGAATTCGCAAGTGATTCGGATGGCTCAGCCAAGATTGCACTCATTGCTATGGACCGTTCGATCGCCGCTTGGGCAGTGATTCGCCACTATATCACCGACGGGGCTAAGGGAGTCATCGATGTCATCGCCTTTCTTGACGGTTTGAGGCAAGCCGTGGAGAAAGCATTCTCCAGTGCGAGATCATTTATTCGGCCTGGATTCGACAAAATCGATCTAAACGGGTAGGAAAAAGGAATCAAATGTGTAAAGAAATTGGGACCGGTTTTCAGATTTACATTAAAAAACAATGCACTCTTCGCCTGCCTACCGCAGGCAGGCAATGACCGCTTTATTAAGTCGTTCACTGTAGATACAAATTAATCTCTTTAATTAAAAGAAGGAGGGAATCTATTTGATCAGAAAATTATTGTCCTCTCTCGCGGCGAGACTGAAAGGCTCTCCCAAAGTGGTCGGGGAGATCATGTATGGACTGATGTTCCATGAGATGGTTCTGGTAATGAAGAAGGAAAGAGGCCGCCTGGATAACCTTTTTATGCTGGTCATCTTTGGAGATCTGATCGGTCTTCCTCTACTTCCACCTTATTATTCTTTGCGACTCCTGCCACATATCATTCCTTCTCTTAAAACATGGAAAAGGGGGGTTCTGAGAGAAAAAGATCTGACCGATTTTGTAGCGCATGATCTTTGAAAGGTTGGCCCTACCCAATTACTACACGCATAGCGCATGGCGCATAGCGTAAAGAATACCACCCATGAAACAAAAAGCATGGAGCACAGCGTTAAACTGGTCAACGAGTTACAGGCAGATTGATTCCAAATTAACGTATCAACAACCTTTGTAGCCGCAACCTTTAGGTTGCGGCATTTTCGCTCCGGTATTTGCCGGAGCGGCTACCGTTTTTAACAACCACCTCCTGACAACAAATTTCTATTTCAACCTAATTTATTCAAGGCTTCTTCGATTCGGTTCAATCCTTCCTTGATATCCTCCATAGAAGTCGCATAGGAAAGCCTCTCAAAGGGATCGGCGCCGAATTCAACTCCTGGGACAACAGCCACTCTCGCCACATCTAAGAAAAAGTCAGCCAAGTGCGTGGAATTTTCAATCTTCTTCCCCTGAAATGACTTTCCGTAATAAGAAGAGAAATTTGGAAAGACATAGAAAGCCCCTGCCGGCTTATAACAAGATACTTCTGGAATCTTATTTAAACGATCCACGATATAATTCCGCCTCTGGCCAAAGGCAGAAACCATTTTTTCGACTTCGCTCTGTGAACCAATGAGCGCTTCTACAGAAGCCTTCTGGGCAATGGAGGTGGGGTTAGAGGTGCTTTGGCTCTGGATATTGTTCATGGCTGAAATAATCTCATCAGCTCCTGCGGTATAACCGATTCTCCAACCAGTCATGGCGTAGGTCTTAGCAACCCCATGAACAATAATCGTTCTTTTCTTTATTTCATCACTTAGAGAGGCAATGCTGGTGAATTCAAAACCATCATAGACAATCTTTTCATAGATCTCATCCGAGATGACAAAAAAGTTTTTTGAAATTGAAACCTCTGCAATCTTCTCTAATTCTTTTTTGGAGTAGGCGCTTCCAGTAGGATTTGATGGGCTATTAAGAATGAAAGCTTTCGTTTTCGGGGTAATAGCCTTTTTCAATTCCTCTGGTGTGATCTTAAACTCATTCTTTTCTGTTGTTTCAACAATAACTGGCGATGCGTTTGCCAGGGCAACCATAGGAGGATAGGAGACCCAGTAGGGAGCTGGAATGATGACTTCATCTCCTTGATCGAAAATAGCCTGGGCCAGGTTGTAAAAGGAGTGTTTGCCTCCGCAAGAAACGATAATTTCAGATCGTTTATAGGTTAAGTGACTATCCCTCTGGAATTTTTTAATAATTGCGTCTTTTAATTCGTCAATGCCTCCCACAGGGGTATATTTGGTGAAACCCTCATCAATGGCTTTCTTTGCAGCCTGCTTGATGTTTTCTGGAGTGTCAAAATCAGGCTCGCCCGCGCCAAAACTGATGACATGGATACCCTGGGCCTGCATTGATTTGGCTTTGGCATTGATAGCAAGGGTAGGGGAAGGTTTGAGACTTTTAGCTCTATTGGAAAGAACGTTCATTTTTATACCTCCTTAAAGAGGATCTCTGATATCTTATTAATCCTCTCCACACCTTTAATCTCCTGAGGCATGAGAGGGACTTCTATCAATCCAATCCTGTGAGAATATTGGTTCTTCAATATCTGAATGTAGTGCTGTTGCATTTCCTTTCTAATTTTATGAAATTCGCAGTCTGCTTGTTGGATGATATAATTGACGATCAAATGGTTTACCCTGAGTTCATATTCATCAAAATCTTTAATGATCCTCTCGGTCTGTCTCACACCAAGAGCTTCCGGAATGGTCACAATGATGAAGTCAGATTTTTGAGGATCTCGAATAAAATTGACCACCTTTTCTGCCAAATCCTCCCATCCGCTAATAATTTCTAATAGAGATCGCTTGCCTTTTCTTAACTTAACACTTTCCTTTAACTTTTCAAAATAACTATATAGATTCATATAAAATTTTGTTGCGGCTTCAAGGTGTTTAAGAAACAGTTGTGGCAGATGTAAGAGCCTCAGGGTGTGGCCGGCTGGAGCTGTATCCCAGACCACTAAATCATATTGCCCACCTTCGACTAACTCCAAAATGTAATTGAGCATGTATTCTTCTTCAATTCCGGGCGCTCCTCCAATATAGTCAACAAAATCATAATCGAGCGAGGTAAAAGATGATAAGACTTCATAGATTTCCGGGCCAAATCTGTCCTTCCATTTTTTCAAGACGACATCAGAACTGATCTCAATTCCATATAAGTCCTTCGTATTTTTAATGGGTTTCTCTTGATCTCCAATCTCCATCTCAAAAATGTCGGAAAGGGAGGGGGTGGGATCACTTGAAATGATCAATGTCTTTTTTCCCTGAAGCGAGAAATGGAGGGCAATAGCAGCGGCGCAGGTGGTCTTTCCCACGCCTCCTTTTCCTCCAATCATAATCAGGCGTTTTGGTTCTTTATCCAGTCGTTTTAACGAGGGATTCATCATAACCTTTAAAGGCATTGATTTTAAAGATATTAAACTTTATAATATATTATTTATTTGGTCAAGATATTACATTCTGGCAGCGCTTTTGGAGGAAAATTTTGGCAACAGGAATGATCGAAATCGATTTGGAATTATGTAAAGACTGTAAATTATGTATTTCTGTCTGCCCCCATCGATTGATCGAATCTTCTGATCGAATGAATCAAAAGGGATACTATCCCGCCGTTTTTATTGAAAAACATTTAAAAAGAGAGGGGAGAAAGTGTATGGGATGTGGTCTTTGCGCCATTATTTGTCCGGAAATTGCTATTGAGGTGTATCGTGCCTAAAGTATTAATGCGCGGGAATCATGTCGTCGCAGAATCAGCCGTCCGAGCGGGGTGCCGTTTTTATTTTGGATACCCTATCACACCCCAAAATGAGATTCCTGAATATATGTCCGAGAGGCTCTCCAAACTGGATGGAGGGGTCTTCATCCAAGCAGAAAGCGAGATCGCTTCAATCCATATGGTCATCGGCGCCAGCATGGCTGGAGGAAGAGCGATGACCTCCTCATCGGGGCCTGGAATTAGCCTAAAGCAAGAGGGCATTTCTTTCCTATCCGCTTTGGAGTTACCGGCGGTCATTGTCAATATGAGCCGGGGAGGCCCAGGTCTGGGTAATATCGCTCCTTCCCAATCTGATTATTTTCAGGCCACAAGAGGAGGAGGACATGGGGATTACCGTACCATTGTCCTGGCTCCCAACTCATGCCAAGAGCTTGCTAATTTAACCTATAAAGCATTCGATCTCGCGGATAAATACAGGATTCCTGTCGTGATCCTTGGAGATGGGATGCTCGGACAGATGATGGAGCCTGTTGAATTGCCGCCTGAGGTTCAGATAAAGAAATTACCTCATAAAGATTGGATCCTGACAGGCGCCAAAGGAAGACCCAGTCGATTTCTTAGATCACTCATTTTAGACCCCTTTGAGGAAGAGGAGCATAACTGGAAATTGATGAGGAAATACGAAAGGATCACCAAAGAAGAGACAAAATGGGAAACATCCTTTGCCGATGACGCAAAATTGATGGTGGTTGCCTTTGGAAGCGCAGCCCGAATTGCAAAAGGGGCAATCAAGAGGATGAGAGACGAAGGGCTGAAAGTGGGACTTATCCGACCCATTTCCCTTTGGCCCTTTCCCTATAAAGCCATCAAAGAATTAACGAAAAAAGTAAGGCGCTTCTTTGTATTTGAAATGAACATGGGACAGATGCTGGAAGATGTCAAATTAGCGCTCGAAGGAGACGGAGAGGTCCATTTTTATGGGAGACCAGGAGGGATTATTCTCACCCCTTTAGAAATTTCGAGGGTCATCTCCAGCTACTATTATCAAAAGAGGTTAGGATAAATTAATGAAAAAGGTATTTTCAAGACCCAAGTCTCTCAAAAGAGCCCCCTTTCATTATTGCCCAGGATGTGGACATAGCCTCCTGCATCGAATCATTGGGGAGGTCATCGATGAGATGAACCTTCAAGAAAGAATCATTGGCATTCCACCAGCAGGGTGCGCAGTATTGGCATACTTTTATTTTGACATTGACATGGGGGAGGCTTCCCACGGAAGAGGGGCTGCATTGGCCACCGGGATGAAGAGGGCGCTGCCGGATCGGGTCGTTTTCACCTATCAAGGGGATGGAGATATCGCTGCCATCGGGACAGCTGAGACCATTCATGCAGCCTCTCGGGGAGAGAACTTCTCCACCATCTTTGTCAATAATGGAGTTTATGGAATGACAGGCGGCCAGATGGCTCCGACAACGATCCTGGGGCAAAACACCACCACTTCACCGGGAGGAAGGGAAGAAAGAAGGGATGGGTTTCCGGTCAATCTTAGCGAAATGCTCGCCGTTGCTAAGGGCAGCGCCTATATTGAAAGGACAGCCGTCAACAGTCCCGCTAATATTTTAAAGACCAAAAAGGCGATTGCGAAAGCCTTTCGTGTTCAAATGGAAGGATATGGGTTTTCACTCATTGAGGTCTTGTCTCCTTGCCCTACCAACTGGAAGATGGAGCCTGTTGAAGCCTGTAAATGGATCGACGAGGTCATGGCCGTCCATTTTCCTCTCGGAGTTTTAAAAGATATCACCGGAGATAAAAAAGATGCTCATTAAAACGATTTTTTCTGGGTTTGGCGGACAGGGAGTGGTCATGATGGGTTACCTTCTGGCGATAGGTGGAATGTATGAGGATAAGAATGTCACCTGCCTGCCTTCTTACGGAGCCGAGGTGAGGGGAGGGACAGCCAATTGCACTGTCGTCCTCTCTACGGAAGAGATCGCCTCGCCGGTTGCTTCAGAACCTGAGTTTGCAGTTCTGATGAATAACCCTTCATTATTTCGATTTCAGAATCAGGTTCAATCAGGAGGAACCATCTTTTTAAATTCAAGCATGATCGAGTCAAGGCCCATTCGCGGGGATTTAGAGATTTATGAAATTCCAGTGAATGACTTAGCCAAACAACTGCACAGCAATAAAGTGTCGAATATGATTATGTTGGGAGCCTTTATCAAAAAAGCTGGGTTGGTTTCTTTGGAAACTATCAATCATGCTCTGAAGGATACCTTTGGCAACAGAAATCCAACGATCTTGAAATCAAATAAGACTGCTTTATTACTGGGATACAATTATTTAGAATGAGAGGAGGAAGATTCGATGTCTGTGAAACAAATTTCTGTCAGTCTGGAAAATGTACCCGGAAAACTCTCCGAGGTGAGTGAGTATTTAGGTGAAAACGGCATTAATATCATTGCCTTAAGTGTCGCCGACACTGCAGATATCAGCGCTATTCGATTTGTGGCGAACGATCCTGAAAAAGCAGCCAATGTATTAAAAAGCCACGGTTATTCGATAAGAATGACCGATGTGTTAGCGGTAGAGACGCCTAACCATCCAGGAGGCTTAAATGCCGTCCTAAAACCCCTTAAAGAAGTCTCCATTAATGTCAACTATCTTTATACCTGCCTTGGGACAGGGGAAAAGACGGTTCTCATTGTGGGTGTGGATAAAATGGAAGAGGCAACGCAGGTATTAAAAAAGAATTGGGTTCATATGTATGATGAGGATCTTTACCGGTTGTAAATAGGTTAGCGGACAAGTCAGGGTAACGGTTACGAAGCCCGTTTCGTATATCGTCAAAGGGTTAAGGTTAAAAATTTCTAAGACGAACATCGTTACCTTTAAACGATACGGGCCCTGTACCTTTGATCCTGGACCCTATATTTCATGATAATGGCCTTATTTGGCCTGTGGTGTTCTGCCCTTTAGTACTAAGTTATTTATGCTATGGTACAGGGCGGGCATTCTTACCGTTACCTTTGGACTATGGACTTCTAATTTCCAAACTGTCAGGCGTAACTATGGAGCCCTGAAATAATGTAATTGACGCCAAAATAGGTAAATATGACCGCCGCAAATCCAACCATCGACAGAATGGCTGCCTTTCTTCCCTTCCAGTCTCTTGTAAATCGAGCATGTAAAAAAGCCGCATAGATAAACCACGTGATCAGGGACCAGGTCTCTTTTGGATCCCAACTCCAGTAGCTTCCCCAGGCATAGTTAGCCCATGCCGCCCCCGTAATGACTCCCAGAGTCAACATGGGGAACCCAATCACAATGGCTTTATAATTGATCTCATCCAGGATAGGGGTCGAAGGCAACCATTTCGAACCTCCTTCATTTTGGCCGCTTTTTCTATCCCGAATTAAGTAGAGGATACTAACTCCAAAAGATACGGCAAATGAGGCATATCCAAAAAAACAGGTGGTCACATGGATTGTCAACCAATTGCTCTGGAGGGCGGGCATCAGGGGGGTGATCTTTGCGTCAATGCCAGGAACGATAGAGGTAAGCGCAATAGCTAAGAAGGCAAAGGGGGTGACAAAGACCCCTATGATCTTCTGCTGGTATTTGAACTCAATAATGAGGTAGATCAAAACAATGGTCCAAGAGAAGAATATCAGGGATTCATACATATTAGATAATGGAACATAGCCATAACCCGTCTGGTGGGTTTCCAACCAACGTAGGATAAGGCCCGCCGAATGGATGATGAGTCCAATGATCAGTAAGGAGGTGGAGAGGATCCCGAGTATTTTATTTCTTGAAGCCGTAAAGATGAGATACCCTAAAAAACAGATGAGATAAATGGCCATTGGAATATTAAAAAAGGTTTGGCTCGATAAAAAAGAAACCATGCTTTTGCTCCAAAAGTGTAAGTTGAAGAATTTGTTTAAAAATAACCGATTAAAACGTTATTGTCAATTTTATTGTTTTTTATCCATCACGGATTTGGGGATGCTTCCCCTTAGCCATCCTCTCACTTATCTCTTGCTCTTCCTTATCTCTGTTCGAACAAACATATCCTTCAATATGCCCTCTGCCTCTGTATTCCCTCTGCTGATGATGTGATAAGGCATTGATGCGAAGACGACCCTCGCTGCTCTTGGTATCTTTAACCATCTCCTAAAACAACATCGTCTATCTTAATTCTTTCGTCCCAATATCCGAATAATTAACTTCTAACTATTTAGATTAGTTTAACTATTCGGGAACCGTCCCCAACCTCCCCCAACCCTGTGAATCCAACTAGCCCCCTGAACACCTTAAAGCCTATTCCTTTCCTCTGTAGAGAAAAAGGTCCTAATAATATCTTCATATTGCTTAATATTCCTATTTTTGGAGAAAACATCTTCTATTTCTTTTATGGTCACAAAAATAGGATGACGTAAGGTATCGATGACTTTGATTTTTGATTCTTCGTCCAAGCTTAGCAAAGAATCAAAAAAACATTTAGGATTTGAGATACAAAGATGCTCTACAATTTTACTATAATATTCATTAAATTCTGCATTCCCACTGCTAAATCGAATTAATTCAATGAAGTTAGCTGTCTCAATTGATGAGTCGCAGGTTTGTGCTTTCTTAGCTGCCTTATGTACAATATCCCAAAATCGAGAATAATCATTTAAGTAAAGTTCTGAGAAATTTTTTTCTAGAAAAGTAAGCTGATTTTCATCACCAGAGCATTTTGGTTCCATAGAATTCGCTAGTGAAACATTTGAAGAAAGAGTAAATACAAGTAGTATAATAAAAGTTACAGTCTTCATTTAGCCTTACTTCGTAATATTGACAGTTCCGGTTTCACCTTGGCGGAGAACATCCCAAACTTGTTGGCAATGGTCTGGTTGAATTGTTATGCAGCCAGCGGAGCCTCGATTTGTAGCAGTATCTCCACAGTGTATATTTATTCCATTGGCAAATTGTTCGTTATTTTGGGCAGGATTTGGGCCGATCGTAGGAATATTGCCACCATTTTCCAGTCTAACGCCAGGTTCTGTTCCATGATGGCCAGTCTGGCTGAATGTTGCATTATAGCTACCCTCAGCTATCCCAGGGTTAGGATTATTTGGGTTCGGCCAAGAGCTCCCAGGAACTGTCACCGTGCTGCCATTTTCGCCTGTCACTGTAATATTGCCCCCATATGTTTGAACGTTTCTACCTCCTGTATCATTAACTTCAATCGTAAATAACCCCCAAGGGTCCACCCAATTAACCGGATTATTCAGTACATAACCATAAAGATCAACATTGCCTCTCCAAAACTTGATAGGATCTTTGGCAGTCCACCTACCAATTTCCGAATCATAATCTCTGAAGCCGAATCTAACAATACCTGTATCTCTGTCGTGCAGGCCGCCTGCAAAGCCAAACGGAATACTGAACGCTTGGTTCGTGTCATTAATTATGCTTCCGAATGAATCGTAGTCAATTCTCTTAACCACATTGCCCGATGTGTCTGAAACTAATCTCAGAGAACCTACCTGGTCATGGGTGAGATAATATGTGGCTCCCGCTTTGGTTACGGCGGCAGGTATTCTTGCATCTGTATATTCAAATCTCATGGCCAGATTGCCACTACCATCATATACTGCCAGGAGACGAGTTATTCCCTGCCAGAGGTATTTTTCGGTGATAACACCATCAAACTTCTTCGCTATCCTTCTTCCCAATGCATCGTGTATGTACTCGATTACCCGGTCATCCGGCAGATTGACACTTTGGAGCTCTCCCCTGGACGAATAACTGTACCTTGTAACTTCTGTACCACGAGTTTTCGTCGTTAGGAAACCGCCCAAATCATATTGATAAGCAGTATTCCCTGCAGTTAATAAATGATCCTCATCAGAATAGGTAAATGTCCTTCCAGAAATGGCCTTTAGCATATTCATTTCATAGGTACGCCTTCCTATGGAATCATATTGATACTCTTCTATTAAAGCTCCGTCTTTAGTTACAGTCAGAAGCCTCCCCATAGAGTCATAGGTATAGACGTAATTTGAGGCTGTGCCATCAACTGTCTCCGTCTTAGAAGTGATCCTACCATTTTTGTCACGGTTAACACTCCATGAATTGAGGCTTTTACTACTGACGGTAAAATTCTCACTATCCAATTCACCAAACCCATTGAATGTTCTTGTCATATTGAGAGCCCCACCGGTCACCACTTCCGGCAATCCGTTTCCAGCATTTCGGGTGATGGTAAAACTCCCAGAGCCTATTAAAAGACCATCATTATCATAAGTGTAGTTAGCCGTGTTACCTGCGTAAGTAAAACTCTTTATGTTGAAGTCACTATTGTAGATATAGCTCAATAACTGATTTAAGGTTCCGCCAAGTGTTTCTGATGTGACTAGAGACCCATCATAACCGTAGTTGATTACCTCTCCTGTAGAAATAGGGGACGTCCGTGCAGAACGTGCATAGTCAACCTGATATCTTCATCTAACCTCTTCCGACAGCTGCCTCTCTGCCACAATCCTCGTCACACAGGAACCGGTCACTCCAAGGTACCGCCCTACCTCCGCTCCCAAATACCCCAACCCCTTCACCATCCCCACTCTGATTAAATTCAAATGGATATATCGCACCAATTCCATCAAATAGGAATCCTCCTGACAAAAAATGGACTTATATCGATTTTGGAACAGATGACCCTACCAATTGTGGCGCTTATTGAATTTCACCACATACCCGGTCAGTAGACGTCTCATGCTTCGGGCTAAAGGTAGCTTTCCTGTTTTGCAGAGGAGCTGAAAGTGGTTTGGCAGAAGGGCCCAGGCGTAAACCTTAAGACAGCCTTCTTCAGCGAGGAATTCAAGTCTGGAAAGGAAATCGTTTCAATCCTCATCGGCCAGAAAGAACGGCCGTTTCTCGATGCCTCGGCCCATGACATGATGGAGGACACCAGGAGGATCTAAGCGTGCTGATCGGGGCATGAAACTAATTTACTTCCCATCCTTATCGATGTCAAGCACGTTCTGCACGAACGTCCCTGTTATCCGACCCTGTTATTCTGCAAAAGTGACCCGTGTGCAGACCGGAAGTGAAAAGGTAAAGAAGGACTGATTGGTTTTAAAACATCTTACTTTTCCTTGACCTCCCACAACTGATCTACGGGAATTTTAATATCCTGCCGTTTTGGATCATATCTATACCATTTCAATCGCGGATCGAAAACATTTACCTGTGAAATGTCCGTCCACTTGGTGGGGGCAAGCTCGATTCCGTAATCGCCTTGATTTTGATCAGTGCTAAAAAAGTATACCCACTTTTCTCCATACCAAGCCAATTTAATAGGCCCACATCGAATATCTCTATTTCCAAAACTAAATGCAAGTCGTCCAATACCACGGGGCTTTGGGAAAGAAAGCTTTCCTTTTCTAAATTTTACATTCTTATTGGAGAAATTTCCTGTATTATCTCCCTGATAATATGACTCGTATTCGGCAAACCTGTCTTCCTCACTCTTTCCAGTCCATAACTTAGTCAATTTTACAGCACAATATCCTGAGCCTTTGCGAACTAACAAAATTTTCTCTAACGGTATTCTTACAGCATTAGGAGCAATAACCACATCGTTGGGATCGGGAGGAAGAAGATTTTCAATTTGATTAGATCCCATCAAGTTTTCTCCTGCCATTAGAAGTTGTGCTAATAAAAAAACCAGAATGGATATTGTATGTCTCTTCATCTGTAATCTCCCGGTTCCAAATCCCTATGCTATTCATTGCAACATGTGACAAAGCTTACTTAAGAACCCCTTTGGTATTTTGATATGCCCGATTAATTGTGCTTAAAGAGGGGAATATATCCCCTAATATGTGTTTAGCGGTTTCCCAATTAAATTTAAATCCTTCCCATGGGTTACCGGCATGTCCTGGGGTAGCCAAATCCTGTGCGGCATGTATTGCTTCGGGAAAATTCCCACTGCAGACACTCTCTTGAATATAGGCATTTGTTGCTGCATTTGCCTGTTCTGGCGTTTGATAACGCCCAGGAGTAAGTTCCCCAGCCATTGCATGCTGTCTTGTAACTTCCCAACTTGTTCCTTGAGAACCCGACGCAAAATCTACGGCCGTGGCATTCCATGCCAAGCTTAAGCTCTCACCTAAACTCTTACCAGAATTCAGGGCCGCTACGAACGTAATCCCGAAATGCCAAGGGGCTGCAAGAAGACCTGAAGGGTCCACAAGGTTAATCGGATTATTTTGCACATATCCATACAGATCAACATCCCCGCCGACGAAGAGAATGGGGTCTTTGGCGGTCCAATAGCTGGTATCTGGATCATAATCTCTAACCCCAAATTTTACAAGACCGATATCTGCATCATACAACCCACCGGCAAATCCGAAGGGAACCTGAAAACCTGAGCTCGTATTATTAATTATACCACCAAAGGAATCGTAGTCAATACTTTTTACCACGTTGCCCGAAGCATCTGAAACTACCCTTAAAGAACCTACCTGATCGTAGGTAAGATAATATGTGGTACCACCTTTTGTCATAGCCACCGGCATTCTTGTATCGGCGTACTCAAATCTCATAATGAGACTATTACTCCCATCATAAACTGCTAACAAACGCGTTAGCCCCTGCCAGAGGTATTTTTCAACGACCAAGCCATTCACCTTTTTTGCTATCCTTCGGCCAAGAGGGCCATTGACATACTCAATGACCCTGCCATCCGGCTGGGTAGCACTCAAAAGCTCTCCTCGGGAAGAGTAATTATAGTGGGTCACATTTATACCTTGTGTTCTTGTCGTCAGAAAACCATCCAAATCGTATTGATAAGTCGTATCCCCTGCGGTCAGGAGGTGATCCTCATTGGAATAGGTGAATGTCCTTCCAGAAATGCCTTTTAGCATATTCATCTCATAGCTACGTTTACCAACGGAGTCATATTGATATTCTTCTAACAATGCTCCGTCTTTGGTTACTGCGAGAAGTCTGCCCATGGAATCATAGGTATAGACGTAATTCGATGTAATTCCCTCAATCGTCTCTGTCTTGGAGATGATCCTGCCGACATTATCTCGTGAGAGGTTCCAGGAGGTGAGGTTTATCCCATTAACGCTAAAGTTCTGACCCTCCACCTCTCCATAGCCATTGAAAGTACGGGTCAGATTCAGAGGCCCGCCTGTCACAGCCTCGGGCAACCCATTCCCAGCGTTTCGGGCAATGGTAAATGTTCCTGCTTTCGTCAGGAGTCCATCGTTATCATAGGTGTAATTAACCGTGCCACCCGCATAGGTGAACTGAGTAAGGTTGAAATCACTACTGTAAGAATAAGTGAGAGATTGATTCATAGTTCCACTTAATGTCTCTGAACTGACCAGAGAACCATCGTATCCATAAGAGATAACTTCAGTTCCCTTGGTTAACGAACCTATCTTTGAACCACAAAGATAGGAGAGATCAATATTTCCTTCTGGAGTTTGAGTCTGGATAAGTCTGTCTTTGTCGTAAATATTTCTAATCTGTTTTCCTGAGGGGAAGTTTATCTGTAGGAGTCGCCTGTCCCGATTATACAAATAGCTGTAGCTGCCACTCAGCGGGGTCTGGTAAGAAGAATTGAGATTGACCCGGTTGTATCCAAATCCGTGATTTATCGTTGAGGGATTTGTGAGGACGGTCATATTTCCATTTTTGTCATAAGTGAAAGCCAAAGAGGTACCATCCGGTCGATGGATTCCTGTTATCCTACCTGCAGTATCATAAGTGTAAGATGTAGTATGATTCTCAGGATCAGTGATAGAAGAAAGATTACCATATGAATCATAAGAGAAGGGCGTCTGTCTGATACCGGTACCGATCGAGGTTAAACGACCCCTGCTATCATATCCGAAAGTAGTATCATAAAGTCCAGGGATGCTAAGCTTCGTGGTTAGAAGATTATTGGGATCATAGAAAGTGATTGTTGTTCTTCCCATAGGAGACGTCATTATCCTTTTTGATTGAAGGGTATTGGTTACAAACGTTGAGGCATTGCTATTAAGCGTCACCTTTTCCGTTATCAGGTCCGGGGTCTTATCTGCATTCGTATCCTGATAGGTTTTTTCCCGGAGCGTAATCTTTTCCAGACCTGATGTTGTCTTTTCTCTCATCTCTTTCACAAACTGGAATTTATATTGCGAATCGACCCCATATTTGAAAGTAAGATTTATTCCGCAGGAAAGAGATTTGGTTGCAGTGAGTTTATCTGCTGAGCGGGTATAAACCGTCTCAGCTCCTGTTGGGTCAGTGATGCGTGAAGTATAGGCACCTGTTGAATCGGTGTGGTCTAAGTAAGTG
>Ga0210049_1000341_pt1 | contig 38009 bp, 46 predicted proteins | sample CryGeyCG2014_300_2_FD_183964 | JGI IMG/M metagenome (GOLD analysis project Ga0210049, IMG submission 183964) | Groundwater microbial communities from aquifer - Crystal Geyser CG06_land_8/20/14_3.00 (SPAdes) (version 2) | ecosystem: Environmental > Aquatic > Deep subsurface > Groundwater | place... | reverse complement strand
TTAGTTGTTATCCTCCTGATTTACCGCTACTGAGTAGAGTTTTTTTCTTAAGGTTGTAATCGCTATTTTTCCGAAAATCTGCCCCTTTTTTATTTATTCTCAATTACTTTTTGCCCTGATGGATTTTTCAATTTTTCTGACAGCGCAATTGCCATGGTCTTAGCGGCTTCAGTAGGTGGTTGTCCTTTTTTATAACTGAGTGTAACTACCATTATAACGTTAGCTTGCTCAACACCCACAACTTTCATAGTCGCATTAGAAATAACTTGAGCAGAACTTACACCGCTGCCTATTCCCATAAAACCACTGCTTACTTGTGTCTTTTGGCTTGATGTAATATTGCCCAAAACTATTGCATCAATTCCCAACACTTTGCCTACTTGTGCGGCAGTTACAGGATCTGCGATACCGCTCATCTGGAGTTTCTGTTCTGATATAACCTTGTCCAAACTCGCACGTTCTATTACCTGATAACCAAGGGTCATCAACTCAAGCGCTATGTTGTCTGCCATTACATGAGTAAGATCGCCGCCCACCATTGCAAAGGGCAATTGAGAATTCATTTGAACTTGGCCTGCCCCAAGAACTACTGCAACCTTTTTAATTTTACGCAGATCATCTGCTGTAGTGCCAGATGAAACTGCTGCTTTGACATCAACATTTTCTAACCCCGCAACGGCGCCGGCGCCAGCTTCAATCAGACTTGGCAAATAAGCGATTGCCTCTATACAGCCTGCTAATGAAAGCAATGTCAGGCAAAGGAAAAGCATTTTTAATGCCTTGTCCTTTTTAATCTGAGACTTCTTAAGCTTCATCATTCTTCACTCCTTGTTTTAAAGAGATAATTGTTATTTGCCCCTTGGCGTCTAACCTACGACTATAACTAATACCATATATATAAGGTATTTGTCAATAAAATGATATGCCATGTATGTAAGGTTTATTACACGCAAAAGACCGCATATAATTCAGCTATGAAAGACATGAGAGAAGACATCAGAAAGAGATTGGGGATGCGAATAAGAGAGATGAGAAAATCTGCGGGCATAACTCAGGAAGAATTAGGAGAAAGGGCATCACTGAATTATAAGTTTATAGGTGAGCTTGAAAGAGGGCGCGTTAATGTAGGTCTTGACTCTATAGCGAGAATAGCTGGGGCGCTGGGCGTAAAAATAGGGGATTTATTTTCTAAGGAGAAGGTTAGCGTGCAGAAGGTTTTAGTAAAAGAGAAAAATCCTTTATCACAATTCTCTTCCCGCGACCTTGATCTCATAAAAAAATCTCTCCGTCTTTTGAATAGGGCATTTTCAAAGATATAGTCAACTCTATTTATTGTGCTGACAGTATAACCCTTACGATATCCCCTACCTTAATATCAAATACCGAAGATGCATTGCCCTTGTAAGTGAAGAGTTCAAGGTATTCCGTGCTGTTTATCAAGGCATAAAGTCCTTTGTCCTGAACCTGTGAATAGTGGCTTCTAAGTTCGGTATGCCTTTCCTTTATAATAATCTTTAATTTCCCTTCGGGATTGACGCCATAAAGCATGTTCAAATCCAAGGCCGTTATATTGGTTATTGCATTGCCAAAGCGGTCTATGTAAATGACTTCTCCTTCTACAGCCTTTTCTTCAGGCCGTGATGCAGACGGAAATTTAAGGGTTACATAATCGGTAATTGCTTCTCCGAAGTTTGCCGACTCTATGCCTTTTGTAAGCCAGGCGGCAGCCGGGGAAAATATATCCCTGCCGTGAAATGTCGGGCCTTTGCCGGGCATAAAATAATGCTCTGATGTAAGATGAATTACCTTAAGAGTTTCATTTTTTGAGTTGTATATCAGAGAGAACACGCCGTTATCAGGGCCTATGAAATAGGCATGGTCTGTTATGACAAGTATCGGCCTTCTGCTGGACCCGACGCCGGGGTCAACAACCACAACATGGACTGTTTTAGGCGGGAAGAAACTGTGGCTCATGCCGATTGTAAGCGCAGCCTCTTTTATATTATGCGGGGTTATGCCGTGTGTAATATCTATTACCTTTGCCAGAGGGTTGATTGATAATATTACGCCTTTCATCATCCCTACAGACGGGTCTTTATAACCGAAGTCGGATGTAAGGGTTATGAGCGGATTATTCTGCACCTGACGCCTCCATCTATATTTTTATCGCGCCTCTGAGTTCTTTTACATCCCTTATGCTGTTTTCTGCCATAAAGGATTCAATACCTTTAATTATATCAATGGTTGCGGATGGATTTACAAAATTTGCAGTTCCTATTGCGACAGATGCTGCTCCTGCAATCATGAATTCTATGGCATCGCCGGAGTTCATTATGCCGCCCATGCCGATAACCGGTATCTTAACTGCCTTGAATGTTTCATAGACCATTCTAACGGCAATTGGTTTTATCGCGGGGCCTGACAGCCCGCCTGTTATATTTGCTATTCTCGGCCTTCTTGTTTTTATATCTATCGCCATCCCCGGTATGGTATTTATAAGCGATACTGCCTCGCTTCCGCATTCTTCCGCTATTTTTGCAAATTCCTGAATGTATGAGACATTCGGAGAGAGCTTGGTTATAAGGACTGCGTTACTGACGCTGGCCCTTACTTTAGCGACTAATTTCTGGAGCATCTTTTTGTCTGTGCCGAAGAATATTCCGCCTTTTTTGATATTAGGGCAGGAGACATTCAGTTCAATCCCGTCTACCCCGGCATCATCAAGGATACGGGAAAGCTTCACATATTCCTGAAGAGTGTTCCCGAAGATGTTTACTATAAGTTTTGTGTCAAATTTTCTTATATACGGAAGTTTTGTTTTCAGGAATTCTTTAACTCCCACGTTCTGGAGCCCTATCGCATTCAGCATCCCGCATGGAGTTTCATATATTCTCGGAGCTGGATTTCCTTCCATTGGTTTGAGAGAGAGCCCCTTTACGACAATTGCTCCGAGCTTGTTGAGGTCAACAAATTCAGAATATTCCTCGCCGTAACCGAAGGTCCCTGATGCGGTCATGACAGGGTTTTTTAGTTTCAGCCTTCCTATGTTTACAGTTAAATCCATACAATTTCCTCTGCCGAAAAGACAGGCCCCTCTTTGCATACCCTTTTATAACCTTTCTTTGTTTTTACCGTGCATCCCAGACATGCGCCGACGCCGCATGCCATATTTTCCTCCATAGAGATATAGCCTTTGATTCCTTTTTCTGCGGCAAATTTAGAGACAGCCTCAAGCATTGGCGATGGGCCGCAGGCGTATAGCTGATGGCTGATTCCGCCTGAGGCGGATGATGGCTGATTGGCTAAAAAATTATTTAATGCGCTTATAACCGTTCCTTTCCTGCCTTCGGAGCCGTCGTCAGTGCTGATTATCAATTCCTTTTTGACAAGCCCCTTTAATTCGCTTAGCAGGAGCAGTTCATCGCTGGCCCTGGCGCCGTAGAGGAAATGAACATTCCCTGAAAGCTTCTCTGCAAGAGGGAATAGCGATGCAATTCCTGTCCCTCCCGCAATGAGAACAGGAGTAAGGTTTTTGCCGGGCTTCGGATAGCCGTTGCCTAAGGGTCCGAGCAGACTTACAGTGTCTCCCTCTTTCATCTCTTTCATTCTTTCAGTCCCTCTGCCTTTGACTCTGTAGAGAAACTGCAGTTCTTCGGAAAATCCCCCCATCCCCCCTTTACTAAAGGGGGGCGAGGGGGGATTATATCTGAAGATACTGAAGGGACGTTTGAGTAATGGGTTGTATGAGCAGTCAGTTCCAATCATATAAAACTGGCCCGGAAGCGGACGCTGCGGAATATCATCAGGACTCAGGACAAGCAGGTTGTGGTCTTTGTTTATAGGGGTGTTTCCTGTTATTTTTGCTCTTATGTATTTACTCAAAGGTTATCTCTAATATCTCGTATTCAATAGTTCTTGCAGGAGCCTTAATAATTGCTGTATCACCCACCTCTTTACCTATCAAGGCCCTGCCTACCGGCGAGCTTATGGATATTTTCCCCTTCTTAACATCTGCCTCATCAGGGCCTACAAGCATGAAAATGTATTCTTCATCCGCTGCTGTGTCCAGCACCTTTACCTTAGCGCCAAAAGCTGCCTTTGATTGATTTATCTTGGAAGGGTCAATTATTTCAGATAGGGCTAATTTTGCCTTGAGTTCCTGTATCCTTCCTTCCAGGAAGGACTGTTTTTCTTTAGCAGCGTGGTATTCTGCATTTTCCGAAATATCTCCGTGTGCGCGTGCCTCTGCTATTGCCTGAATATTTTTAGGCCTCTCTACTTTCAGGAGTCTGTCAAGTTCTTCCTTAAGTTTCTGATAGCCCTCGCGCGTGATGGGAAATCTCTGCATTGCCGTCAGCCTCCTTTGTTTTGTTAATAATCTAACACTTTTTGCTTTGTTTTTTCAAAAGCGCTGATGGTAAAATCGGATGGTAGATAAAAGTTTAAATTTTGCATGGAGGCAAGCTTTGAATAAACTTGCAGGCCTGATATCAGCAACGGAAAAAGAAAGCAGGGTTATCTTGAAAACTCTCAGGAGGATTCATGATAAAAGTTTAGCGCCGCCTGTTTATCAGGGGAAGATTGGAAAGATGAATATTGTTCATGTCATCTCAGGCGTCGGCAAGACCAATGCCTCACACGCAGCAACCCTTCTCATTGAAAAATTTTCTCCATTCTTTGTAATAAACTTTGGGATTGGCGGCGCGTATCCATCGGCGAATCTCAGGGCAGGGGATATAGCGATTGCGGACAAGGAGATATACGGAGATGAAGGGCTGTTGCTTAAAGACGGTTTTCATGAAACAAATAACATAGGGATTCCATTGTTAAAAAAAGGCAGGAAGAAATATTTCAATGAATTTCCGCTTGATAAAAGTCTTGTAAAAAAAGCGATGAAAGTAATCCCTCCTCACCTCCCTTTAGTAAAGGGGGGGAGGGGGGATTATAGGATAGAAACGGGCGCATTCGTTACCGTATCTGCTGCTACCGGCACAGACAAAAGGGCAAAAGAGCTTGAAAAGAGATTCAATGCAATATGCGAAAACATGGAGGGCGCTGCTGCTGCGCATGTCTGTGCGATGTATGGAATCCCAATGCTTGAGATTCGGGGCATAAGCAATATTGTTGAGGACAGGAACAGGGGCAAGTGGGACATAAAGAGAGCAGCGGAGAATTGCCAGAGGGCGGTGTTAGCGTTCCTTAGAGAAGGCAAAGCATAAAATTATAATCATTTTTTACCCGGCAGGAGGCTTCTGATGCCTTTTACTGCATCCTCAATCGGTGAAGTGACTGTCCTTCCTATCCCTGCAAAGACCTCTTTCTGGAATGACTCCTTCAAATCAGTCTGGAGATTATCCTGTTTTCCCCATACGTTAAAGTTTACGGCGATTTCACCTTTTTTTTCGTATGCAACCCCGAGGTTTATGTGCTCCTCAGGGCTTAACGGTTCATCAAGGATGATTCACTTTTTTTTATAAGCAGCGTCCAGAATTTTGTCTTTTCCCATGTCTTTATAAAAGCCCCTTCAGGTATGAACTTGCCTTTGTCTTTTCCTGAATTTACAATGACGCCATCCCCGTTATACCCTACAACAACCATGAAATGATTTAATTGCACTGCCCAAAAGCCATAATCAACAAGCACAATAAGCATAGCCTGAATCTATATTTTTTTAAGGTTCGGCCTAATTCTCTTTATTGCCGTGTCCGCGGCCCTTCTTTTTCTCCTTCTTGTCCTCCTTCATCTCCTTGCGTTCCTCTTTCTCCCGGTGCTTCCCTTGCTTCTTCCACTGTCCGTAAGGGATGTGCTGTTCCTTCTCGTAGACGTTCCGGTAATCCTTTGGGACGCGGTGTACAGGGGCAGGGACATAGCGTTTATTTATGACTCCCCACGGTCCGTTGTAGGCCCTTGCACGGTACCACTGGCTCCCACGCGGAGACCACCAATACCCGTTGTAAAAGAACACGTCAAATTCCAGTTGGGGAACGAAATAGACCTGTAAACCGGGGATCATGACCACCCCGGGGGGCTCAACTACTACGATCGGCGGGGGACCGATGTTGATGTTGACACTCACTTCCGCCAACGCTTCTTTCGTCCCTCCGAAAGCAAACAGCGCCCCGAGAAGGACGACTATCCCTAACACTCTGAAAACACTTTTACTCATTTCTACCTCCTTGGCGGGCAAAGCCCGCATTGCTAAGACTTTTCAATCAGACTCTTCACTTCCCAATGCGAATCGTTGAGAGTTTTCCATCTACTTTTTCTCTTCCACCTTCAAGTTGCTCTTAACGGATTTCACGCCTTTGATTTCCCTTATCTTTTCTACTATCCGCTCTTCAGCCTTTTTGTCATGTATGAAACCCGCGAGAACAACATTTCCCTGTGTTGTCGTCACATCGATCTTCAAATACTTGGCGTCCGGGTCTTTGACGATTATCGCATTCACTTGCGTGGTAATGCTTGAGTCATCAATGTGTTCGCCTGCCGTTCTGCCCGTCATAGAGGCGCAGCCCGAAAACAAGGCCAATCCAAAAACCATTAACACTGTCATAAAAATAAACTTTTTCATTTCACTCCTCCTGTCTTTAGATGTGCAATCATACGATTGCAACGTTAATGCATGTAACCAAGGCAAAGGGTTCGGATCCTTGACCTCGTGCTCCTATTTCACAATGATCTCAAAAAGAACTCTCATGTTAGCCTTTGCTGCTTTTGAGTAAATGTCTTTCGGCGCTGCTTCATACATCGCCGGTTTTGTTTCACCATATCCGATTTCGGAAAGCCTTTCAGGTGTAACGACGTTTTCTTCTACGAGGTAATCTCTGACAGCTTTTGCCCTTCTTTCGCTCAACTTTTGGTTGTATTCTTCAGTGCCGGAAGCAGAGGTATACCCTGCAATACGGACTTTAGTTTTAGGGTTATCTTTCAGAAGCTGCATATTCCTTTTCAATATCACCTGTGCTTCTTTTGTAAGGGTTGACTTGTCGAAATCGAAATGTATGTCCTCAAAGGCAATGATGATAACCTTCCCCTCAATCTTCGGCTCAGACGCAAGGGCAATTACCCTCTCCTCAACCTTCGGCTCAGCCACAAGGATAACTATCGGTTCTTCAGCTTTCGGGTTAGATTTTGCCTCAGTTCTTGGGTTCACAGGGCAAAGGGCCTTAATTTTGTTAATCGCTTCCTGTGCCATATCAATCGCTTCCTGCGTACGGCAGGCCATATAGACCTCATAGGCCCTGTCTACCCTCTCTTTTAAGGCATTAAATCCAGCCGGACATTCTTTGTCTTTGCCCGTATTGCGAGCTTCATCAAGTGCCCGGTCTGCACTGACTAATGCCACAGGATAGTACAAATATCCTGATCTGTCTTTGGGTCTTTTCTCCATACCGGAACACCCAACTATTAAACTCACGCAGAACACGGCGATTACAAAAATTAACACTCTCTTTGCTGCTATTGTTTGCATCTTTACATCTCCTTCACGAATTTCGTCCTTTCGCAACTTAATATACACTAAAAAGTCTATTTTTATTCTCACCCTTTGTGCCTGGGTTGACTTCCTTTATCCAGCCAGTTAAAAGGGCTTGCGTCCCGAAATTATTCTGATCAGCACCACAACGATTGCAATGACAAGCAAAATATGAATGAATCCGCCAATCGTGTAACCGCTCACTAACCCCAACAGCCAGAGTATCATGAGTACTACAAAAATCGTCCAAAGCATAGCAACCTCCTTTTGTTATATGAGGCATTGCCTCACGTGAGTATATCGAACCCGTCAGCATATCCCTTCTCCCTCTCTTTTCTATCTCGGCGTCTTGAGTACCTCTTCTATAAGATCCATCCCCCTTGTGTGTGACACAGTATTGAACCGCCATTCAGGGTGCTCGCTCAGGAGATCCATGAGCGCGAGCAGCCGCCGCTGATTGTCTGTGCGGATGTGGCTCTCAATATCTTCCTGTGTCGCCCATTCCTCCAGCAGGACGAAGGCATTTCTGTTTTCTACGTCTTCATAGAGATGGTAACTCAGGCAGCCCCTTTCGACCCGCGCGGGTTGGAGCATCCCCCGCATTGTTTCTAAAAAATCACTCCGTTTTTCGGGCCGGGCAATCATTTTTAATGTCACAAGTATCTTCGTGTCCACCCACCCTCCTTACATTCACATATCGGACTTCTTCGCTTAACGCCTTCACTTTGTATTAAAAGAGAACCTATTATTGTATAGAAAAGCATAAAGTGTGCCAGGACTGTTGTTGACGGGACAGGAGTTTCTATGCTGTTGAAAACAATGAACTTTCAGCAAAAACTACGAAGATGGAATGCTATTTTAATAGACTCTGTTTTCTGATATATCAGGAGTCTCCTGACATGTCAGGCATTCGTAATAGTTCAGCGGGACAAAAGAACAGCAGGGTGTGATACAATTTTCAGTATGGTACATAAGGACGGGTCACATCCCTACCGGAAAAGAGAATAATTAGTAATCAGAAATGAAAGACAAGCTTTCGACAAAGGCGAAAAGTATCCAGAACAAAGGCGAGCCGAATCTCGGTCCGGTCATCGTTACAGGTGGCACTGCGCTTGTCGCCTTTCTCCAATTCGGAACGATCAGCATGACGCTTCTGGTCGCGTGCACCTCACTTATAATTACAGGCCTCGAAGGTTACTTACTGACGCCATGGCTTACCGGTAGGGCAAGCCGGATGAGTCCTGTGGTCGTTTTCGTCAGCGTGCTGTTTTGGGGGTGGTTATGGGGCGTGTGGGGTTTATTGCTGGGCGTGCCCATCATCATGATCATCAAGGCGGTCTGCGATCGGGTGGAAGATTTGAAACCCATAGGCGAACTGCTCGGTGATTAGCCCAGGTCGGCAGAGTAGAAGTAAATATGAGCAGCTCACCAATTCTCCCCAGTAAATGCAGCAACTTAGGTGTCGCCTACTGATAATATCAGGTATTCTTCTTATTTCTTTGGATGCCCAGTCTTTGAATCCTCGATGTGAGTGTCTTTGGATTGATGCCTAAAATCTCTGCGGCACCATCTTTGCCGCTAACCTGCCATCCTGTGGTGTTCAGTACCTCGACAATGCGCCGTTTCTCTACCTCTTCGAGAGTCCCTGACTGGTCTGCACGTGACTGCGCAGACATTGGTACATCCAAACGCAGCACATGTCCGTTGGTAATGATCATCGCGCGCTCGGTAACATTCCTAAGTTCTCTTACGTTGCCCGGCCAGGGATAGGCTTGCAGGGCTTCAACGTACTTCTGCGGTATTGATTCGATCCGTTTGCCCATCCTCTTGCTGAATTCCTGCACAAAAGACCATACGAGCGGCAATATGTCCTCCCGGCGCTCACGAAGAGACGGCACAATAATTTGAAAAACGTTCAAACGGTAGTAAAGGTCTTCCCTGAACCCGCCATCGCTGACCAACTTGGCAAGCTCGCGGTTCGTCGCCGAAATAATTCTGACATTGACCTTCACGGTCCGTGGGCTCCCCAGGCGCTCAAACTCACCGCTCTCCAGTACCCGAAGCAGCTTGGCCTGGAGTTCCAGCGGCAGGGCGTCGATCTCATCAAGGAAAATCGTTGAAGCGTCAGCAAGCTCAAAACGGCCTATCTGCTTCGAAAGCGCACCGGTAAATGCGCCCTTCTCGCGGCCGAACAGTTCACTTTCGATGAGGGTCGGCGGTAGGGCTGCACAGTTGACTTTGATCATGAGCCGGCCCTTGCGGGCGCTTAGGTTATGGATCGCATGAGCAAGCAGTTCCTTTCCTGTGCCTGTATCCCCTTGGATCAGAACAGTTGAGCCTGTCGGTGCAACTTGTTCTATCTGCTTCAAAACGGTCATGATCGCTTCACTGTTGCCTACGATGTCCTCGTGTGAGTTCAAAAGATTAAATTCTTCCTTAAGATAGAGATTCTCCTCACGCAGTTGGTTTTTTAACTGTTTGACTTCTTTGAGCGTTTCAAGCAGTGCCTCCTCTGCCTTCTTGCGTTTGGTTGCTTCTGCTTCCAAATCCTCAATACGCTGATGCAGTTCTGCTAATTCATTTATAAGTTGCTCTTTTGTTTTGTCTTTATAATTCATATTTATTTTTTACCAAAATATCTATCGTTTGTCAATAATTTATTGGGACTTTTATTGTCGCTTGACGTGTACGCCATTGTGTGATACCTTAAAATCAGAATTTACAAATCAAAATGAATGCGAAGAAGAAAAAAGTCCTTTTTATCCTTGGCGGCGGCGCCGCAGCGCTTGCTCTCGCAGTAGTCATTTTCGCCCTCACCTTCAACATAAATTCCTACAAGCCCCGCATCGAGGCCGCTGCATCAGGGGCGACCGGGCTGGATGTCAGGATCAATGGGAAGATGAGGCTCTCTTTCTTTCCCTTTGGCGTATCGGCTCAGGACATCCACGTCGCCAGCAATGGAGGCGAAATCCTTTCCCTCGAAAACCTTAAGGTAGGGGTGGCGTTGATGCCCCTGCTGAAGAAGCAACTCAAAGTCACCAGTTGCGAACTCGTCAAACCGGTTGTCAGCATCGTGAAGGACGCCGAGGGGAAATATAATTTTGAAAGCACTGAAAAGAAATCCACGGAAGAGAGGCCAGGAGCAGCCTTCAGCTTGAATGAGTTTAAGCTTTCTAAAGGGGTATTTGTCTATCTTGACAAGAAAACGGGGGAAAAGACGGAGTTTAAAGATTTCAATCTGGCCGTCAAAGACCTCTCTATAGCAGGGGATGTCATAAAGAACGCCTCGTTCACAGGAAACTTCGACTGCAAGGAGGTGCGGAAAGGGGATCTCAATATCGACAACGTCAAGAGTCCTATAAAAGCGGAGAAGGGAGTAATCTACCTCATGCCCCTTACCATGGATATCTTCGGCGCAAAGGCTGAGGGAGATATTACGGCAGACAAGTCGGAAGTCAATGCTGTGTATAAAATTAATTTGAAGATATTGAAGCTGGACTTCGAAAAACTTCAGGAGTCTTTCGGCACAAAAAAGGTCATTGGAGGGAAGGGAGATCTTCATGCTTCCCTGACGATGAAAGAAAAAGGAAGCCGCAAGCTGATGGGCAGCATGGACGGCACTTTTTCTCTACGGGGTGATAATCTCGTCATTTATACTATGGATCTCGACACGGTACTCTCAAAATATGAAACGAGCCAGAAGTTTAACCTCGTCGACCTCGGCGCTTTCTTCATCGCCGGCCCTCTTGGCACCGCTGCGCTCAAGGGGTACCGTTATGGGGACGTTTACCACCAGACCCAGGGAGGGCAGGGCACCATCGCACGGTTCATTTCTCAATGGAATATCAGGGCTGGTGTGGCGGACGCTACGGACTGCGCCCTTGCGACGCGCCATAATAGGGTTGCCCTTAAAGGCAAGCTCAATCTTGTCAGCGAACGCTATGATAATGTAATAGTGGCGCTTCTCGATGACAAGGGATGCGCAAAATTCAAACAAAGCATCAGCGGTTCCTTCGGCAGTCCCGAGGTCGGCGCTGTGAGCGCAGTCAAGTCCCTTGCCGAACCAATATTTGACCTTTACCGGAAGGCGAAACGCTTTGTTCAAGGCGGCAAATGCGATGTCTTTTATAACGGCGCTGTGCAGCAACCCCGCTGAATTATTTCACGTGCCGGCTGGAAAACATAGGGAACGGAAAAGGGACAGGGGCGATAACGAGTCCGAGCGCAATCTTTTTTGCCATATTAAAAATCAAACCAGAAATTTTAATAATTAGCAAGATGTTTTTTATTATAGAAATGCGCCGCTGTGATATAATTCTAAAAAGCAGACAATGAAACTCATATATCTTGACAATAACGCTACGACTTGCATTACCCCTGAAGTTCTTGAGGAGATGCTGCCTTATCTGAAAGAATTGTATGGCAATCCTTCAAGCATGCATACCTTCGGGGGACAGTTACGCAAAAGGATTGAAGAGGCGAGGGCAAGGGTTGCAAAGCTTCTTAATGCAGAGCCTGAAGAGATAATATTCACGAGCTGCGGAACAGAGAGCGACAATACGGCTATTATGAGCGCTGTTGAGTCTCTGCCCCAGAAAAAACATATCGTTACATCAGTGGTGGAACACCCTGCAGTTGTAAACTTTTGTAAATACCTTGAGCGTAAAGGTTACAGGACTACCTTCATCCCTGTAGATAAACAAGGCAGACTCAGGCTGGACGAGTTTTCAAAGGCAATTGACGATGATACTGCGATAGTGTCTCTGATGTATGCAAACAATGAAACAGGGGTGATATTCCCTCTGATGGAAATAGGAGAGCTGCTAAGGGAGAGGGGCGTCTTATTTCATACCGATGCTGTGCAGGCAGTAGGGAAAATTCCAATAGATTTAAAGAAACTTCCGGTTGATATGCTCTCGTTGTCGGGGCATAAACTGCATGCGCCAAAAGGCGTAGGCGCGCTGTATGTCAGAAAAGGGACAAGGTTTCATTCATATATTATCGGCGGTCATCAGGAGAATGGCAGAAGGGCGGGGACAGAAAATGCGGCGTCAATTGCGGGGCTTGGCAAGGCATGCGAAATTGCGGGCGAAAATCTTTATAAGGAGAGGCCGTATCTGAAAGGGCTGAGGGATAAACTTGAGACAGCGCTCTTGAAATTATGCCCTGACGCAAGGATAAATGGAGATACAGAAAACAGACTGCCGAATACCACAAATATCAGTTTTGAATATGTTGAAGGGGAGTCTATCCTTCTCAAACTCAATGAATTTGGCGTCTGCGCCTCATCAGGCTCTGCATGCACCTCAGGCTCTCATGAGCCTTCTCATGTCTTAATGGCCATGGACGTCCCTCCCGCAGCGATACACGGCTCTATCAGGTTTTCATTGAGCCGCTATAACACGGAGGCGGAAGTCAAAAAGGTTATTGAAATAATGCCGGGGATTATAAAAGAACTCAGAAAGCTTTCGCCTACTTCCCTGGAATTTTTGGCATCGTCCCGAAAAGATACTTAAAGTCTTCATCCTCAAATCTCACCCCTGCTCCCACATAAGCGCCGCGCCGTTTTTTGTTAAGGATATTGTCGCCGCCTGCAGAGAGGAATACGTGTTTGAATACATAGTAATCAACGCCTACCTTTACATGCGGCTGTTTGGCTCCCTCTTCGTCTTTTGCGAAATCCCAGACGTCGGCGGACAGTTTTACCTTGTCCTTCAGGAAGAAATAATCAGCTCCGGCTCCGAATGTATTTTCAGTGAGGCCGATTCTAAGCGCCAGGTCCTGAAATCTCTTTGCGAACTGAGCTGTAAACTCTATCTTTTTCTCCACCTTTTCTTCTGTAACAGCCGCGCCGTTTGTAGTTGTGGTAGTTGTCTTGACCTGCCCTACGGGGTCGCTGACAATGCCGATGATGTAATATTTGTCAGGTTTCGGCTGGAGGGTTACATAAAACTGTCCCTTGGCGTCTTTTGGTTTTGTGAGATAATCAGTCTGAAATGTTATAAAGGTCCTGAATCTGTCTATGGCGCCTAATTGCTTATTAACGCCTTCGGCTGCCTTGTTTAACGACTCGTAGAGCCTGTCATCCTTCACAAGTTTGCCGAGGCTGCCTTCGCCGCCTGCAATTTTTTTGGAGATGGTGTCAATTGATGCTGTCGCGCTCTTGATAGACGGCCTGTTTTCCTCTATCATTGTCTTGAGGTCCTGGGACGCCTTTCCGAGGTTTGCCACAAGGTCAGGGCCGTCTTTTTTCAGAGAGGCTGAAAAATCTTTTACATTGCCGATTGTGGCTGTCAGCGGTTCCTTATTTTGTTCTACGAGGTCATGTATTGACGTGATGAAATTGTTGATATTGTCAAGAGCCTTTCTCATCTTTTTGTCATTTACGGATATTGTATCTTTAAGACCTGCGGTAATGTCTTTAAGGTTCAGGATAGATTCCTTGAGCGCCGCTTTCCCCTCGGGCGTGCCGATGGATTCGTTTAGGGCGGATGCAAAATTGTTGATGTTTGTAGAGACCTCTGTAAGATTCCTCACCAGGTCGTCAATATCCACAACCTCTACAACATTTTTTATCGTATCCCCGTCCTTCAGCGGCGGCGGCTGAGAGCCTATCTTCAGTTCCATATATTTGTCTCCGAGAAGGCCTGTTGATTTTATGCCTACGGAGGCGTCTGAATACAGCGCAACATTCCTATTTATTCTGAGGGTGAGCCTGGCCTTTCCGTTTCTGAGTTCAATCTTTTCAATAGTGCCGGCGTCAACGCCTGCAACCTTAATCCTGGTCTTTTCATCCAGGCCTCCGATATTTTTGAATTCGGCATAGACTATGTATCCCTTCTTCTTTACCCATTCAAAGCCGCCGACCTTAAATGTCATATATGTCAGGAGGGCAATAATTATAAGCGCGAAGGAACCTACTTTCAGCTCTGTGGAAATGCCCTTCATGCAGTTACTCCTTCTATCTTTATTGGCCCGACTGCGCTGCCGGTTATAAACTGCCTTACTATAGCATTGTCTGTGTTTTTTATTTCATCCGGCGTGCCGGCGGCTACTATCCTGCCCTCATAGAGCATTGCAATCCTGTCTGCAATCTTGTAGGCGCTGTGCATGTCATGAGTTATAGCTACTGATGTGACTGAAAGTTTCTGCTTCATATCTATTATAAGGTCATTTATCGCGTCAGCCATTATCGGGTCCAGCCCTGTGGTAGGCTCGTCGTACAGAAGTATTTCGGGAGAATGGGCTATGGCCCTGGCCAGGCCGACCCTTTTCTTCATCCCCCCTGAAAGTTCAGAAGGCATAAGGTCCTCGACTCCCATCAGACCGACCATCCTGAGTTTTTCACTGGCTATTTCTTTTGCGTCTTTCTCTTTCAATTTCCCATGCCTCATTAAAGCAAACGCTACATTTTCCCATACTTTCATTGAATCAAACAAGGCTGCCATCTGAAAAAGCATGCCAAATCTCTTTCGTGTTTCATATAGTTCATTTTCACTCATCTTTGCAATGTCAACACCGTCAATTAACACCGAGCCGCTGTCGGGTTTAAGCGTGCCGATGATGTGTTTTATAAGAACACTCTTTCCCGAACCGCTTCCTCCTATTACTACCATGCTCTCGCCCTTTTCAACCTTGAGGTTTGCGCCTCTGAGCACCTGGTTTCTGCCAAAAGACTTATGCAAATCTATAAGTTCTATCATTTAGTTCCAATCTTATTTATAGCAATCTTACATTTTATTTAAACAGCCATGCTGATAAAAAGTAGTCGGAGATTAATATGGTCATTGATGATAAGACCACAGCTCCGGTTGTAGCCTTTCCAACACCCTCAGCGCCTCCCGATGTATAAAAACCCTTATAGCAGCTTATTATAGCAATGGATGCGCCAAAAAAACACGCCTTAATAAGGCCGTTGTATATGTCGCTTGTTTCAAGATAATCCCAGGTCCTTCTCCAGTATACTGATGAATTAGCGCCTAAGAGATTCACTGTAACAAAGAATCCTCCGATGATTCCTATGATGTCAGCTATAACTGTCAGAGAAGGAAGTATGATTGTGCCTGCAATAAACCTCGGCACAATAAGATACTTTACAGGGTTTGTGGCTAAGGTTTCCAAGGCGTCTATCTGTTCTGTCACGCGCATTGTGCCAAGTTCTGCGGCCATGGCAGCGCCGGCCCTTCCCGCAACTATCAAGCCTGTAAGGACAGGCCCGAGTTCGCGTGTAATGGAGAGCGCTACAACTGTCCCGACCATCACCTCGGCGTTGAATCTCTTAAATCCTGTGTAGCTTTGAAGCGCAAGGACCATGCCTGTAAATACCGCTGTGATAAGCACGACAGGCAGAGATTTAATTCCAATCTCCACTACCTGTTTGAATGTGTTTTTAAGCTCAAAGGGCGGTAGTATAAGCTGCTTTATTGTAGAACACAAAAGGAGCATGATGCTCCCGAGTTCGGCAGTAAATAATACAAAAGTGCGCCAGAACAGCGTGACTGAACGTCCGAGCAGCTCAACAGGTTTAAGCAAGATATTAGCCATTAATATATACCCTTCGTGATTTATTACCCAGAGAGGTCAGGATTTCATAAGGAATTGTTCCTGCCTTTTCTGCGAGTTCAGCTGCTGTTACAGCAGTATTTTTCTCTCTGCCGAGCAGAATGACCTCATCTCCTTCAGAGACGCCTCTAATTTCTGTAACGTCCGCCATTGTAGTGTCCATACATATCCTGCCGACCACAGGGGCGCGTTTCCCTCTGATAACAACATCCGCATTATTTGACAGGATTCTCGGATAGCCGTCGGCATAACCAACGGGCAATACCGCTATAAGGCTTTCCCTTGCTGTAATGAAGGCGCCGCCATAGCTTACAGGCGTTCCTTTTTTAAATCTTCTTATGGAAAGTATCTTTGTCTTAACAGTCATGGCAGGTTTTAGGCATGATGCATGATGCAACCCCCCTCTGTCCCCCCTTAGTAAGGGGGGAATTAAAGGGGGGTTATCCTGCATCTTGTCTCCTCGGCGACTCGCCTGAGGAGAGAATCCTGTATCATGGATCGGTGAGCATCCGTACAGCATCAGTCCGGGTCTGACAGCGTCAAGGTACGATTCAGGGAGCGTCATAACAGCGGCGCTGTTAGCCATATGGCAGAGAAGCGATTTGACGCCTTTCCCATAAAGGATGTTCCTTATTTTGTTAAATCTCTCAACCTGCACTAATGGGGATGACCTATCATAAAGGCCGGCGTCGGAAAAATGGCTCATAAGCCCTTTGACCGATATGGAATTCATTTTGGATATTGCGCTCATCTCTTTTTCTATGTCTTCCATATTAAAACCGAGCCTTCCCATGCCTGTATCCACTTTTATATGTAAATTGATATTATGTTTTCTTGCCTTTGCTTCTTTAGAGAATCTTTGCGCTGTTTTAACATCATGGACCACAGGTATAAGGCTGTATTTAAAATAGTCTTCTATATTATTTTTATCAAAGAGTACAATTATCGGCGTTTTAATGCCTGAGCGTCTCAGGACAACAGCTTCTGAAGTGTATGCCACTGCAAGATAAGAAGCCCCCTCTTTAACAAGCCGGCGTGAAACTTCAACAGCGCCGTGGCCATAGCCGTCAGCCTTTACAACAGCTATTACTGTTCTGTTTCCTATTATCTTTTTTGCCGCTCTAAGATTATGTGCGACAGCGCTGAGGTCTATCTCTGCTATTGGTCCTCTTTCCATGGGCAGTGCGGAGTTTTGAGTTATGAGTCCGGAGGATTTTAAAACTACCTCGAACTCCAAACTCTTAACTCATTATTTTTCCTGTCCTGTTTTTTCTTTCTTCCCTTTGTCTTCTTCAAGCGGTTTTTTGGGTGTGACGTCTATCTCGTCAGGCTCTGACATGGATTTCTTGAAATTTTTTATAGCTTTTCCAATACCGCCTGCGAGTTCCGGCAGCCGCTTGGCCCCAAAAAGAATAATTACGATTACCAGTATAATGATTAGCTCCTGCATACCTAAACCAAACATATCTTACCTCCTCCTTTTTTAGTGACAGTGTCAGTTTTCAGTGTCTGTTCACTGACACTAATCACTATCTTTTTATAGTCTTCCATTGTATTGATATTCAGAAATGACCTGCCTTCAGGGTCTATCTGCCTTACCTCTTCCTCTTTTATATATAATACGTTAATCTCTGTCAACATATCCTTAAGTTTCTTTAGTCCTTTATTAAGTCTTTCTTCAATGACGCCGAGAATATTTCTTGAATAAATCCCAAAAAGAGGCTGCGGCCTTCCTTCAAATACAGGTATCACAGCATCCCGCTGCTTGAGTTCGGAGCTCGATGTTCGGAGTCCTGAGTTAGTAATCCCCCCACGCCCCCCTTTAGAAAAGGGGGGTAAGGGGGGATTTGACTGCCGATTGCTGATTGCCGGTTGCTGCGCTTCATATTTATCAACTATATACCTCATAAGCCGTTCATTCAGGAACGGCATATCACAGGCGACTGCGAATATCGCATTATCCTTTATATTTGACAGCACAGAGAAAATGCCGGTGAGCGGTCCCCTTTGGTTTATAACGTCTCCTATCATCGGAGCCCCGCAGTAAAAATAAAGTTCCGGCGCATTTGTGCTTATAACGACTCTGTCAAATAAACCTTTCATCAAGCCGACACTTGAGTCAATTATCCTTTTCCCATTGATTTCAATGTGTCCCTTCAGCCACGGGATTCTCCGATTTTCTCCGCCTGCTAATATTATTCCTGTCATAGCCCTTTTTACTTATTTTGATAGTTTATTCAAAAAAGATTTTTAATACAAGCTAAAAGTTCTCTTGGCAAAGATTTTCCCTTGCTTAAATACGCTGATTTTGTTATAAAATAATCAGAAAGGAAAACAGGGCTGCCTGCCCTGTTGGTGACAGATGAAAAAGTTGATCCGGCAAATTAGATCTTTAGGGAGTCTAAGTAAGGAGGACGGTGTGCATGTCCCGAATCATTCGGGAAAGCCTGAAGTCCCCTTCAAGACACCCACCTATTTTAAGGGCGGATCTGATTGTTCATTTGCACGGCAGGGCGGGTTTATTTCAGCGGTGAGGAGCGGGGCTTTTACGACCCATCGCTTTTTGAGAAGGGCAGGACGGGCTTTTATGGCGGAAATTATGTTTCTGAGGGAAAATATAGATAAAGGGTTTGATTATAGGCTCCGTTTGTTGAGCCGTATGATAAAGTATGCCGGTAAAATACATGCCAGGCATATATTCCCGCTTGTCTCTTAACACAAATGAACCCATAACTCTCTACGAGCCGCAGACCTGCCTAAGACGCATAAGGATAGCTTTTATCCTTGCGCAAAAAGCCGTTTAACCGTTAGTGGATGAATGTGCAGCGCACATTCGGCATTTGTATAGACGCCGGGTGTCCGCATTAAATATAGAGTGAAAAGGAGGAGAATATCAAATGATTGATACAGTGTCCCTTATATTAATTGCTGTTGGCGTTGGCGCTGCGGTTGGCGTAATAATGAGCTTAATATATAGAAGCTCTTTGAAACCTCAGCGATTAGATATTGAGAAAGAAAAATTAAAGCTGCTTGAAGAGACAAAAAAAGAAGCCGAGACTATAAAGAAAGAGGCGGCTCTTGAGGCAAAAGACCTGGTCTATCATGCCAAGTCAGAGGTAGATAAAGAGCTGAAAGAAAGGCGTTTTGAGTTAAACCAGTTGGATAAAAGGCTCAGGCAGAAAGAGGAGACCTTAGACCGCAAGTTTGACCAGATAGATAAAAGGGAACATGACCTTACAAGAAGGGAAAAAGAATACGCTTCAAAAGAGCGGGTCATACAGGAAAAAGACAACCGCTACAATCAGATGCTGAAAGAGCAGACTCTTCAGCTTGAAAGAATATCGGGAATAAGTTCTGATGAGGCCAAGGCGGAACTGTTTAAGAGGGTAGAAGAGGAATCCCGTTTTGAGGCGGCAAGGCTTGCAAAGACCATAGAAGATGAGGTGAAAGAAACGGCTGAGAAAAAAGCCAAGGAAACGATAAGCTTTGCCATACAGAGATATGCGAGTGAATATGTTGCGGACGCCACGGCGTCGGCAGTAAGCCTTCCAAGTGATGAAATGAAGGGCAGGATAATAGGAAGAGAAGGCAGGAATATCCGCGCCCTTGAGGCGGCTACAGGCGTTGATTTTATCGTTGATGATACCCCTGAGATTGTAACCCTTTCGGCTTTTGACCCTGTAAGGAGAGAGATTGCGAAGATTTCGCTTGAGAGGCTTATTGCGGACGGCAGGATACATCCGACGAGGATAGAGGAAATTGTTGAAAAGGTTAAGAAAGAGATAGAGGCAAACATCAGGGAGGAAGGAGAAAGGGCGGTTTTTGATATTGGTATTTCCGGAATACACCCCGAGATAATAAAACTTCTCGGCAGACTCAAATACAGGACGTCATACGGACAGCCTGTGCTTCAGCATTCAAAAGAGGTGGCGTATCTTGCGGGCATGATGGCAGGCGAACTCGGCATTGACGTCAGGCTCGCCAAGAGGGCTGGGCTTCTACATGATATTGGCAAGGCGGTGGACCATGAGGTTGAGGGTTCACATCCGGAGATTGGGGCCAACATTGCAAAAAAACACGGTGAAAATCCGAAGGTGGTAAATGCAATACTGGTTCACCATGGAGAGGGCGACCCCATGACTGCGGAGGCGGCGCTTGTTGCAGCTGCTGATGCGCTTTCCGCCGCAAGGCCGGGCGTCAGGAGGGAAAGCATAGAAAACTATCTAAAGCGCCTTAAGAATCTTGAGCAAATGGCTATGTCATATAAAGGCGTGGATAAGTGCTACGCAATACAGGCCGGCAGAGAGATAAGAATAATTGTAAGGCCTGAAGATATGACAGATGATATGTCAGCGGTAATGTCTAAGGATTTGGCAAAGAAGATAGAATCCGAGATGACGTATCCGGGACAAATAAAGGTTACTGTTATAAGAGAATCGCGATATGTGGAATATGCGAAATAATTAGGGATTAGGTGTTAGGGATTAGGTGTTAGTATGAGAACCAATCCCAAACCCCCAAACCCCGACCCCAATTTGAATTATGAAAGTTTTATTCATAGGCGATATAGTCGGCAAGCTCGGCAGGACAACCCTCAAGGGACTCCTGCCCAATATTGTTGACAGATACAAAATAGACTTTGTAATTGTAAATGGTGAGAATGCAGCCGGCGGCTTTGGCGTGACAGAGAAAACCGCGGCTGAGATACTGAATTGCGGCGTTAATATAATCACAACCGGCAATCATATATGGGATAAAAAGGATTCTATCCCTTATATTGCAAAAGAAGACAGGATACTTAGGCCTGTGAACTATCCGCCCGGCGTGCCCGGCTGCGGCAGCGCGGTTCAAACGCTTTCAAACGGAACAAAGGTCGGAGTGCTGAATATCTCAGGCAGGGTTTTTATGTCAGCCCTAGACTGCCCGTTCAGAACGGGCAAGGAAGCGATTAAGAAACTAAGAGAATCAACGGATATAATTATAGTGGACTTTCATGCGGAGGCAACCTCAGAAAAGATAGCGTTCGGTTATTTCGTTGACGGGGAAGTAAGCGCGGTTATCGGCACGCATACGCATGTGCAGACAGCAGATGAAAAAATCCTTCCTAACGGCACCGCATATATTACGGATGTTGGAATGACGGGGCCTGCGGTTTCTATTATCGGGATTGAGAAAGAGCAGATTATAGAGAGGTTTCTGCTTCAGATGCCAATGAGATTTGAAGTGGCTAAGGGAGAAGGGATATTATGCGCCGTAGTTATAGAGATAGATGAAAAGACCGGAAAGGCAGCCGCAATCCAGAGATTACAGCTTAAATATCCCTGAGATGCATTGATTGTTTCTAATCTTTTTTTTGACTATGGGGCTAAGATTTAAGCAGCCTGTCCCCTTTACTGTCCCTAAATTAATTACTTGCTCTTGGTTCCAAACAAAGCCTCTCTGAAAATCAGGTATTTTGATATCACCTTCTTCTATCCTGCTTATAATTCTGTCTATTTTGGGCGCTGATGGTATAATCTCAGATAGTCCCATATAATCCTTTTATAAAAGTAAGACTTTTCGTAGATACGTGTCGTTATTTTGCCCCTGCAAGCGCTACTTCTATAGGTTGGTCTTTAAGAGAGCTTACCTTGAGTATTGAAAATCCGATAACATTACCTTTCATATCAACCTTTTCCATTATCTGGTCAGATGCTGTCTCTTTGAAATAACCTTCCTTCTTTTCAAACATAACTTCAAGATAATCCCCTTCAGGGTCATACCAGACTTTTACTTTTTCCATAGCACATCTCCTTTTTTGATGCTGTCCGTAAAATAAGCTGTTATCACAAATGCATCCTCTGCCTTAAATTTTACCACAACGCATAAATACTTATCGCCTATTGAAAGCCATTCATATTGTCTGTAATAGAGCCTTACTTCGTTATCGCTCTGCGATTTTATAACTCTATCCGGATATGACAGGGTTTCATTTATTTTATCGGTGTGTATCGCTATTTCAGGATGCTCTTTTATATGTTTAAGTCTTTCATCAGTCAGGCGGATAACATTCCCTTGATAATCAATTATGTTCATTTATTACCTCCCCCGATTTCCCCTCAATATTACCCAACTCAAGAATAAAAGTGCAATAGCGCAGACAGGCAGGGTATTAAGAAGGACTCTTCTTTACATTCGGCCCTCCGCCTTTTACAAACTGAAGGCTTATAATGCCCACAAGAAAGAATACTGCCACTGATAATATTGCAGGGCGCTGGCTTCCAAATGATGATGATATGTATCCGAACAGCAGCGGCCCGAATATAGCCGAAGATTTTCCTACCATGGAAAATACGCCGAAGTATTCCGATTCATGTTCAGGCGGAATGAACTGCGTAAAGAAAGCCCTTGTTGCTGCCTGAACCGCGCCGAGGCCAAAACCTGCTATGGAGGCAATAATCCAGAAATGGATTTTATTTCCTGCAAAATAAGCAAGGATTGAAACAGATGACCACATCAGCAAAGACAAAGAGACAACTTTCTTCGGTCCCCAAGTATCAATCGGTCTTGCCATTATGAATGCTCCTGCAAGGGCTGTTAGCTGCACAAGCAGGTAGAGCATTATCAGTTCCCGGGCCTTGAATCCAAGCGTGGTTGCCGCAAAGATGCTCGAAAAAACGATGACCGTGTTTACCCCGTCCTCATAAATAAGATAGGATAACAAAAATTTTCTCAACTCCCTCTGCGTCCAGATTTTTTTGAACGTGCTCCAGGTGTATCGGATTCCCCTTGAGGATGAATGTATTATGCTCAGTCCTCCTTTCATATCATGCGGTAAGAATAAAAACGCAGGTATAGAGAAAATAGAGAAAAAAACCGCAGCCATGAGCCATGTTAAATCAAAATACCCCTTGCTTACGAGCGGAAGCGCAATAAGAAGCGATAATATGGAGCCTGCATAACCTACGGCATATCCCCAGGCAGATATTCTTCCCTGATATTCCTTTTCGGCTATCTCAGGGAGAAACGAGTTATAAAATGCAAAGCCTCCTTCCATGCCGATATTTGCAAGAACGGCAAAGAGAAATCCCTCAATTACCATGCCCTTCTGAATCATAGAAAAAGAGGCTACCGCAGAGACGCACAGCAGAGTGTATATGAGAAGAAGCCTTTTTCTTATGCCGCTGAAATCCGCAATGCCTCCGAGAATAGGCGAGGTGAGAACAACAACAGCCATGCTTAATGAAACTGCTCTGCCCCACCATAGGTCGCCAAGCCCGGATTCATTGCCTACGATATAATTTGCAAAATAGACAGGAAAAATAACAGCGCTTATTACTGCGGAGTAGCTTGAATTCGCAAAATCAAAAAGACACCAGCTTAGGACCTGCTTTTTGTTTTTCAGCATGTCCTATTCTAAACGATTTTCACAGGGGAAACAAAATGAGTCCAGAAGGCTTATATCCTATTTGATATAGTCTGTAAGGAAATGCACCTGCGCCTGTAGTTTCTTGACATGCGCCCTCACGACATCCCTTATTGAGACCATGCCTGCGATTTCTCCGTTTTCTACTATCGGCATGTGCCTGATGCCTTTCTGTATCATCACAGCCATCACGTAGTCTTCCTGGTCATCGGGTTCGGCCACGAGGAGGTTTTCGCTCCTTATCATTACATCTTTGACCTTAACCGACTTTACATCCCCTCCGGTCTTTGAGATTATAGACACGATATCCCTCTCTGTAATGATGCCGGCGAGCCTGCCTTTGTCCTCAACAAGGAGCGCTCCGATTTTTCTGTCAGTCATCCTTTCCGCCGCCTCTATTAGATATGCCTCTGCCACAATGGTTATTACGTCTCTGCCCTTCTCCTTAAGAATATCCCTTAGTTTCATATTGCACCTCGCTTAATGAATAAAGTTTTCTAAAAGCATGCTAATGTTATTCAGGGGACTCCAGTATATCCCGAATATGATTGAGAACAGGGCGAGCCCTGCCATCAGCGAATACTGCAGGTATTGCCCTCTCTCAAACCCTGAAAGCGCTGTTCCCTTCTGTCTCCTTGAAAGGAACATTGTCTTAAGTATCCTTGCGTAATAGTAAAGGGATATTATTATGTTAATTACAGCAACCACGGCCAGCCAGTAAATGGGATTTTCAGGCTGGAGTATTGAGAGCAGCAGATAAAACTTCCCAATGAACCCGGCAAACGGAGGCGTCCCTATGAGCGAGAAGAGGAATACCGCAAACATAGATGCAAGAAACGCTCCCTTGCTGTTCTTCCATGCAAGGCCCTCATAATCCTCTATCTCATCAGAGTTGAATTCATTGGATACTGCAATTACAACTAAAAAGGCTCCGAAGTTCATCAGGAAATACACTGAGAGATAGAAAAAAACAGATACGATTCCTAATATGGTCAGGCTTGCCGCTGCCATAAGCATATAACCTGCATGGGCAATGCTTGAATAGGCAAGAAGCCTCTTTATATTTTTTTGCCTGAGAGCTGCAAGGTTGCCAAAGGTCATTGTGAGCGCTGAGATTATAGCGAGCATGGCCGGCCAGTCTGCGCTGCCGAGCACAGTCAGGACGTCTCCTTCTCCTCTCACAGTAAATATCTGATAAAAGAAACGGATAATCACTGCAAAGCCTGCTGCCTTTGGGCCTACGGAAAGGAACGCAGTAAAAGGCGTAAGCGCGCCTTCATAGACGTCGGGGCACCAGGCATGGAAGGGGAATGCGGCTATCTTGAATCCCAGTCCTGTGAATATGAATATCATTGATATATAAAGTATTATGCCGCTGTTGTTTTCTGCAATGAATCTATGAATGCCTGAATAATCAAGCGAGCCTGTAATCCCGTAAAGAAGGGAAAGGCCGTATGCCATTATTCCGGAGGCAGCGCCTCCATAGAGAAGATATTTCATAGCCGCCTCAGAAGCCTTCTCGTTTTTGTCGGTGAATCCTGTAAGCATGTAGGCCGTCAGGCTCAGAAACTCAAGGGAGAGGTACATCATTAGAAGGTTAGATGATGAGACAAGAAGCATCATGCCGAGTGTGCATGAAAGAATAAGGAGCGCGTATTCCATCGGTTCTTTCAGGCTGTCCGACGTCTCCCGCGAGCTATAGGAAAATAAGAACAGGAGTATAGAGGACGATATGCACAGTATCTTGAAGAGATGTGACAGCGCATCAAGCTTCAGCATGCCGCTGAATATGACAATTGCATCAGGATATCCTGTATTTATGCAGAGTTCAAGTATGAGAGTTAGGAAGAGACCCGCCGTCCCGGCAATGCAGCTGAAAGATGATTTTGAGAAAGTTTTACGCCTTAATAAGCCTGCGATGAGAAAGGTTATGATGAAAACAGAAAGAAACCCTTCAGGAGCAAAATATCTGATACTCTCAAGATTTCCCATTCAACCCTCCGTTATCTCAGATTCCTGAGCCTGTAATGAGATTATTAATGAATCTTACCGTTGGTTTCATAAGGGCAAGAATAGGATGCGGGTATATGCCCAGTACGATAACAAGAATGCCAAGAGGGAGAAGGCTTATAAATTCGCGTGCGTTGATGTCCGGAAACACGGCGTATTTTTCATTGAGCTTTCCGAGAAATATTCTCTGGATGGTCCAGAGGCAGTAAGCGGCGGTGATTATGACGCCTGTTGCAGATACCGCTGTGATAATCCTGTATTTCTGGAATGCTCCAAGAAGCACAAGCGCTTCGCTTATGAAGCTGTTCAATCCCGGGAGCCCGAGAGCGGCAAAGAAGGCAAGAAATGATATAACTGCGTAGTTTGGGGCAACAGACGCTATCCCGCCGAAACCATCTATCCGGCGGTGATGCGCCCTGTCATATATGACGCCGACCAGGAGGAAGAGCATGGCGGCTACAACACCGTGATTGAACATCTGGAGGACTGCGCCGTTTAATCCCTCCTCTGTGAGGCTTGCCATACCCAGCAGCACATAACCCATGTGGCTTATGCTTGAATAGGCAACAAGCCTTTTCAGGTCTTTTTGCGCCATCGCGCAGAATGCGCCGTAGATTATGTTTATCATTCCAAGAACAGCGATGAACATTGACATTTTAAATGTTACATCGGGAAACATCATGTAATTTACCCTGAGCATCCCGTAGGTCCCCATCTTGAGGAGTACCCCTGCCAGAATAACGCTTATTGCAGTTGGCGCCTCTACATGCGCATCGGGGAGCCAGGTATGAAACGGGAAGACAGGAACCTTAATGGCAAAGCCTATGAAGAGGACTATCCAGCAGAGCGTTTTGAATTCCATTCCAGCGCCGAGCTGCGCAAGCCTTGTCATATCAAAGGTATGCGGTGTTGCGGACAGATACATATAGATTATTACAAGCAGCATCATTAATGAGCCTATCAGGGTGTAGATGTAGAATTTTATAGCAGCGTATTCCCTGTCCGGCCCTCCCCATACGCCTATAAGGAAATACATCGGCAGCAGCATTACTTCCCATGAGATGAAAAAAAGGAAGAAGTCAAGCGCGCAGAAGACCCCTATCATCCCTGTTTCAAGGAGGAGGAAAAGGAAAAAGTAACCCTTTATCCCCTTATCAATTCCCCAAGATGCAAGAACGCACAAAGGGCATAGCATTGTGCAGAGGAGCGCCATGGGCATACTGAGGCCGTCAACCCCAAGAAAAAGTTCAATATTGAAGGCCTGAATCCAGCTGTATCTTTCAACGAACTGTAAGCCTCCCGGATAACTGAAGCCTGATACTGACCTGTCAAATCCTGCATAAAGCATAATTGAGAGCGTAAAGGGAATGAGCGTGATTATCAATGAACTCCATCTTATCAAGTTATGTCTTTCAGGCAAAAACAGGATGATAAGCCCGCCTATAACAGGGATGAATATTATAAGAGTCAGGATATGGTTTTGTATAAAATCAAACATTATAACCTCCTGCTAAAATATTGCTTTGTAAAACACTCCAATAGCCAGAGCGATAATCAAGAGCATTACATATGCCTGGAGTCTTCCAGTCTGCGCTTTTCTCAGATATGCGCCTGCAATCAATGTTATTCCGGCTGCTGAGTTCACAATCCCGTCAACTGCCCTCCGGTCAAACCAGTCAATAATATGCGCCATAAGCCTCAGGATATATCCTGAGAGATTTACCGTAAGGTCAATAACGTATCTGTCAAAGGCCGAAAGGACAGCAGTGATAATTCCGGTTCCTGATACAAATATGAAGCTGTAGAGCTCATCTATAAAATATTTATTGTAAATCAAATTATAAATGGGTCTTATCTTTTTAGCAATCCTTGCAGGGAGTTCCGGTTTTACGAGATAAAAGAACACGCCTGAGAATATTCCGATGACAGCGACAATGGCGGATGCTGCCGTCAGCATATATTCCATTGACTCATGGGACGCCCCGCGGTGAGAGCCAAAGACAGGAGAAAGGAAAAACTCAAATCTGTTGAAGCCGCCTAAGGCCTCGGGCAGTCCAAGGAATCCGGCTGCAGCTGAAAAAAGCGCCAGAACTATTAACGGCATTGTCATTGAAAAAGGAGATTCCTTGATTTTATGAACGGCGCAGTCTTTTTTGGAGCCCCTGTTTTTTCCAAAGAACGTAAGGACAAGAAGCCTCGTCATATAAAATGCAGTAAGGCCGGCAGTGGCAAGCCCTGTGAGCCAGAGGATGTGATGGCCGCTTTCCCATGTTTTCCAGAGTATCTCGTCCTTGCTGAAAAAACCTGCTAAAGGCGGGATGCCGCTTATTGAGAGCATAGCAATGAGAAAAGCTGCAAATGTGACAGGCATATATTTTCTGACGCCTCCCATATTCCTTATGTCCTGTTCGTGATGCATTCCAATTATGACGCTTCCGGCGCCGAGAAAGAGGCAGGCCTTGAAGAATGCATGTGTCATGAGATGGAATATCCCTGCAGAGTATGCTGAAACACCCATGCCCAGGAACATATATCCGAGCTGGCTTATAGTAGAGTAGGCGAGTATTTTTTTAATATCAAATTGAGCGCATCCTATAGTAGCGGCAAAAAGAGCAGTGACAGCTCCTGTTGCGGCTATAATGCCGAGAGCGAGCGGACTCATGGCAAAAAGGAAATTGAGCCTTCCAATCATATATACGCCTGCTGTAACCATGGTTGCGGCGTGTATCAGCGCGCTGACAGGGGTTGGTCCCGCCATTGCGTCAGGAAGCCATACATAAAGCGGTATCTGCGCTGATTTGCCTGTTGCGCCTATGAAAAGGCACAAGCATATAATTGTTGCGGCGCTTGCGCCATAAAGCTCAATGCCGTTAAGCAAACTGATATTTTTTTCCAGGAACTGGAAGCTCAATATTGAAAGCCCTTCTGTGTCAAACGTCCCTGCTGCTGCAAGCCCCTGCCGGACAGCCCAGAACAGAATAAATATGCCGATAAGGAATCCCGCATCTCCAATCCTGTTTACTATAAAGGCCTTATTGCCTGCAATAGCGTTCTCCTTTTCTGTGTACCAGAAGGATATCAGGAGATACGAGCAGAGCCCCACGCCTTCCCATCCTATGAACATGAGAAACATATTATCAGCAAGAACGAGAAGAAGCATTGAAAATATGAACAGATTTAGATAAGCAAAGAAGCGGTAATAACCGGAATCACCCTTCATGTATCCTAACGAATAAATATGTATCAGAAGACCTACACCGGTAACTACAAGAATCATGATTGAACTGAGAGGGTCGAAGAGGAATGCTGCATCAGCCCTGAGATTGCCTGCGTTAAGCCAGGTATATGCGTTGCAGATTATCCGTGAACCGTTCTCCGAATCATTCAGGGCAAGAAATACCGCTATGGATAGGACAAAGGACATAAATACGCTGGCGCAGGCCAGCAGCCCTATCGGCGCCTCGCCATATCTCCTGAGTATATATCTGCCGAAAATACCGTTCAGGAATGCGCCAAGCAGCGGGAATACCAGCAAGAGGAAACCATATTTCATTACAAATTCCTGCATTGCTATCCTTTCAGTATATTAAGTTTGTCTGCATCTATGCCCCTCTGCCTTTTGAATACGGCAAGGAGCAGGGCGAGGGCGACGGCCGCCTCAGCGGCAGCGAGGACGATTATGAATATTGAAAATACCTGGCCCTCAAGTCCCCTTCCTGCGAATCTGCTGAAAGAAGCAAAATTCAGAGCGGACGAGTTGAGGATAAGCTCTATGCCCATGTATATGCCGATGATGTTTTTTCTTGATACGATGGTATAAAGCCCTGTCAGAAACAGTATAAGGCTTACAATCAGGAAACTCTGTAACGTAATGATTTCCATATCAGTCTTCCCTCTGTCTGACCGTTTTGCCCGCGAGCACGAGGCTTCCAATGAGCACAGCTAATAAAAGCAGTGAAGCAATCTCAAAAGGCAGAAGGTATTTTGAGAGAATGAGCCTTCCGAGTTCGTGTATGGTTCCATTTGGATAAGCGGCTCCGCCGTTTAACGGCGTCCATCCTGTTGACAGAAATACAAAGAAAAGTGAGAAGAACAGAACTAACACTGTTATCCCTGCAGTTATAGAACGGCGGAGAGATATGGTGTTTGTCTTTTTTATGTCGTCTATGTTTTTTGTAAGGAGTATTGCAAAGAGCAAAAGGACCAGGACGCCGCCGATGTATACCGCAAGTTGGACAATGGCGAGGAAATCCGCATCCAGGAAGAAATAAAGCCCGGAGGTCCCGATAAATGTAAAAAACAGGGCAAATGCAGAATAAAGAATATTCCGCGAGAAAGCCACAACCGAACACGGCGCTATGGTGAGAAGAACTATGCTTATGAAAACTATCTCCTTTATCTCAATATTCATTTATCCTCCCGGTCCTGTTTTCTGAATTCTGTCCCTCCGCCTTTGATTTTGGAGCCGCCGCCTTTACAGCCTCCTTTATATGTCTTATGCAGAGTTCATTAATGTCATAACAGGCGCCTTCAAAACGCTTGGTAAATACAAGGGCTGATGCGGGACAGGCCTCTACGCAGAGCCCGCAGTACATACATTTGGACTGGTCAATGTCAAAGCGCGTTATGAAGCGGACATTCTCAAGGCGCTCGGTTGTTATCTTTATACACTCAATCGGGCATACCCTCATGCACTGAAGGCAGCCGATGCACTTTGAGAGATTGAGGCCGAGAAACCCTCTGTAACGGTCAGCAGCCAGGTCTTCCGCCTTTATGCCTTTGCCAAGCCTGTCAGGGTACTCAACTGTTATTGAAGGCTCAAACAGCCAGTACTTCATTGTTATCCTCATTCCTGCGGCTGTTGTGCTGACGGCATCCCATATATTTTTGAAATACTGAGCCGCTGCTTTCATTATCCTGCAATCCTCCAGAAGACGCCGTTTCCTTTAAAGGCAACAAGCCATGCCGCTGTCAGGACAAGGCAGAAAACCGAGATGGGAATAAAATATTTCCAGCAGAGGGACATCATGTGGTCAATCCTGAGTCTTGGCAGCGTCCATCTGACCCATATTGTTACGAGGCATAGACTTAAGGCCTTAGCAAAGAATACGAGCGCCATCAGTAATTTATAACCAAGGGGACTGTTATAAGGGTCAATGCCTATGTTTCCTCCGCCAAGAAATACCGCGGCTGCCAGAGCTGCAGAGACAAATATATTTGCGAATTCCGCAACAAAGAAGAACCCGAAGCGCATTCCCGAGTACTCTGTGTTATATCCCGATACGAGTTCTGATTCTGCCTCGGGGAAATCAAAGGGCAGTCTGTTGATTTCCGCAAGACTTGATACAAAATAAATGAAGAAGGCTATAAATGTAAAAGGGTTGTGTAATATGAACCACTGCCAGGGATAGAGACCCTGCTGTTTCACGATTTCCTGCATGGAGAAAGTCCCTGTTATCAGCGCCACTGTAAGGAGAGAAAGGGCAACAGGTATCTCATAGCTTATTATCTGTGCGGCAGACCTTATCCCTCCAAGAAGCGCCCATTTGTTGTTGGACGCCCATCCCGACATCATAAAGCCCACAACAACCAGCGAGCTTACTACCACTATGAAGAGCAATCCAATATTAAGGTCCGCCACTATGAAAGGGCCTCCGAAGGGGATAACGATGACAGCAAGCACGGTTGATGAAAATACAATATAAGGAGCAAGCCTGAAGAGTTTCTTGTCTGCGGCGTCAGGGATGATATCCTCCTTGAGCAGCAGTTTTACGCCGTCAACAATAAACTGGAAAATTCCGAACGGGCCAACCCTGTTGGGACCTATGCGGTTTTGAATGTCAGCTGATATCTTTCTTTCAAGGAGGGTCAGCGCTCCGCTGATAAGACTGACAATTCCTAAAATAGCAATGCACGGCAAAAGATAACTGACTATTGTAAACAGAGGCTCAAGAAAATCTGACGCCCCGAATGTTTCTGTCATGCGCCTGTATATTATGTCTGCCAGACTATACATGCCTTACCTGTCTATCTCAGGAGCCACAACATCAAGGCTCCCGATTATCGCCACGAGGTCGGCCACCATTACTCCCTCGCTGAGTTCCTCAATAATTGTCATTGCCGAAAATGAACCTGTCCGGATTTTAAGCCTGTACGGCGTCTTGCCGCCGGCGCTTATGAGGTAAAATCCGAGTTCTCCTCTCGGGCATTCGGTCCTCACGTAGATTTCTCCCGCAGGGATTTTAAAGGGTTTAGAAATTTTTGTTTTTATCTCGCCATGTTCGGGCATCTGATTAATTGCCTGCCTTACGATTCTGCAGGACTGTTTTATCTCTTCTATCCTTACCCAGTATCTGTCATAGGCGTCTCCCTGAACCCCAAATTTGCCGCTGCCTGACGGTATTTCAAAATCAAACCTGTCGTATATTGAGTATGGTTCATCTTTTCTTAGGTCAAACTTAATGCCTGAGCCCCTGAGGTTAGGGCCGACTAGGGTGAATTCAAGCGCCTTTTCAGGAGTGATAATACCGACATTTGCGAGACGTTTAATGAGGATTGAGTTGAATGATATAAGCTTATTAAACTCATCAAGGAATTCATATTCAAGATGGTTAACAAAACTGAGCGCCTTCTCTATAAAACCATCCGGAGCATCAAATGCAACCCCGCCGATTCTCACGTAGTGATGAGTAAGCCTTGCTCCGCAGAGCATCTCCATGAGGGAATTATAAGTCTCGCGTTCTCTAAGGGCATGAACAAATGGCGTTACGGCCCCGAGGTCGAGCAGAAGCGCTCCTACGGCAATGAGGTGGCTTCCAATCCTGGTGAGTTCAGCCCCTATCACGCGCAGATATTCTGCCTTCTCAGGCGCCTCAATCCCCGCAAGCCGCTCCACTGTCAGGGCATATCCGAGATTGCAGTTTAATGATGAGAGATAATCAATCCTGTCTGTATAAGGCATGAAGGATTCGTAAGGCATGAGTTCTGCGATTTTCTCAATTCCCCTGTGTAGGAAGCCCACATCCGGCGTGGCCCTCAGCATCATCTCCCCGTCTGTCCGGACGATAAAACGGAGCACGCCGTGTGTGCTGGGGTGATGAGGCCCCATGTTAAGAATCATTTCTTCCAGTGCAAACTCAGTCATAGTTTATCCATGCCTTTAATCCGCTATTTGCAGTTTTCTTCCCTTTTCAAAATCAGGCCGTTATATTCCTCCGGATAGATATAGTCTTTTCTGAGAGGATGTCCTTCCCAGTCAGAGGGAAGAAGCAGTCTCTTTAGATTGCTATGCCCTCTGAAGCGTATTCCAAGAAGGTCGTATGTCTCCCTTTCAAACCAGTTGACGCCTTTGAATACGGATTCAATGGAATCAACCTCCGGGTTTTCATGTTCCATATAGGCTTTCACTGTCACCTTTTTTTTCAGCTTGAAGGAATAAAGATTGTAGATAACCGCAAAGCTCTCCGTATAATCCACGCCAAGATGATTCATAAGGACGTTGAATTTCAGTTCAAGGTCATTCTTCAGGGTATCCATTACAGAAAGCAGACTTTCTTTTTTTATCAGGATAAGAAGGTCATTGTTAGGCATTTTATCGGCCTTAACAATGAAGCTGCTGAGTTTTTCCCCGAGCAGCTCTATGAGTTTTTTAGTTTCCATCAGGTTATGTCTCATCTTTCATCAGATATTTCTCTTTCTTTATCTTTTCCTGAATCTTTATCAGCGCTTCTGTCAGAGCCTCAGGCCGTGGAGGACAGCCCGGGAGATAGACGTCAACGGGTATAATCTTGTCAACGCCCTTTAATACTGAATAACTGTGAGTGAAAGGCCCTCCACAGTTTGCACAGCTTCCCATGGCAATAACATACTTGGGGTCGGCCATCTGGTCATAGAGCCTTCTCAGTCTTGGAGCCATTTTCAGAGTTACAGTGCCTGCCACTATCATGAGGTCTGACTGTCTTGGCGTTGCCCTGAACAGGGAGCCGAATCTGTCAATATCGGCCCTTGGTCCTCCGGTCTGCATCAGCTCAATGGAGCAGCATGCAAGTCCCATAAGCAGATACCAGACAGAGTTGGCGCGTGCGAGATTAAGCGCAGTCTCAACTTTTGTTGTGATGAAAAGATGGTCCTCTTTGAATCTGTTGACTATGTTGTATCTTTCAAGCATCTAAATCTCCCATATCAGATTCTTCCCTGATAATTTCCTTTATCCTCATAATGCGCCCCTCTACGCGGAGCTGTTTTCTGACTGACCTCAGCCATTCAAGATAACCGTTGGCCCAGGCATAGATAAGTCCGAGGAAAAGAACCGCCACGAAAAGGAATATCTCAGCAAATGCGGCAGCGCCTCTTCCGCTGATAAGGTAATCCCTGAAGTTCACAATGACAGGAAAGATGAGTATTATCTCAACGTCAAAGATAATGAAAAGAATGGCGATGAGATAAAACCTGGCATTGAAGTTTATCCAGCCGGAACCAATCGGATTCTCGCCGCATTCATAAGTCATGTTCTTTTCGCTGTTGGGTCTTTGGGGAGCGATTATTCTGACGAGCGTCATGCCTGCCAGCACAGATATGAAACCCATGATAAAAAAGACAAAAATATTTCCGTAAGGATTCATGGTATAGTCGTTTGCGTAAATTATTTCAGCAAGGCCTTGCCATAAAACATGTCTGTGCGGTTAGCCCGCTTTTTTAAAGAGTAGCAAGGTATGGTTAAATTTATCAAATTAAAAATTTTAATGAAATTATACGCAATAGCTATTGTCTGACTGGCAGCGGACTAAATGTGATGGGCTTTTAGATGTGATGTAACTACTCTTAGATTTGAATGCCTTTCAATCTGTCTATGGTCTTTTCCAGACTTTCCGTATCTTCCACATTAAATAGCACTGCTCCGGGAGCTATTCTTTTAATCAAGCCGGAGAGAACCTTGCCGGGGCCTGTTTCAATGAATGTGCTTATTCCTGATTTGACTATCTCTTTTACGACATCTTCCCATAAAACAGGACTATTAAGCTGTTTCACAAGCTCTGCTTTAATCCCGTCCACGGTATTTACGAATATTGCATTCGCATTGCTTACAACGGGAATTTGTGGAGCAGCCATTTCTATATTTTCAAGTGATAAAAATTCAGAGAGCGCTCTTGAGGCATTTTCCATCAAGGCGCAGTGTGACGGGGCGCTTACTGCTAATAGTATCGCCCTTTTTGCGCCTGCATCTTTCAGGAGTTTCATGGCCTCTTCAATTGCCTCTTTCTCGCCTGAGATTACTATCTGTCCGGGGCAGTTATAATTGGCAGGCGCAGCGTAACCAGAGCGCACAGAAGAGCATATCTCTTTGACCCTCTCCTTATCCAGTCCAAGAATAGCAGCCATGAGTCCTTTGCCTTCAGGAACCGCCTGCTGCATAAGCTGCCCGCGTTTCTCCGTGAGTTTTACCGCATCTCTGAATGAAAAAACCGATGACGCAACAAGCGCTGAGTATTCACCGAGGCTGTGGCCTGCAACAACAGAGGGTTTTATTCCTTTCACCTTCAGAACTGTGTATGCTGCCAGGCTCGCCGCAAGAAGACACGGCTGGGTTCTATGAGTCTTGTTAAGCTCTTCAGCCGGGCCGTTAAAACTTAAATCAGCAACATCATAGCCCAGCGCATCAGAGGCTTCTTTATAAAGTGTTTTTACTTCATCAAAGTTTTCATATAGGTTTTTCCCCATGCCTACATGCTGAGAGCCCTGTCCGGGAAAGACAAAGGCGAGGCGGGGTGAATGGGTGAATGGGTGAATAGGTGAATGGGTTTTTCCCACTATTATCCCTTTATCTCTTTTAATTTCTTGATGAGCAAAGGCAGCGCTTCAAACAAATCCCCGACTATTCCGTAAGTTGCGACATTGAATATCGGAGCCTCAGGATTTTTGTTTATTGCAATGATTATATCCGAGGACTGCATGCCTACAAGATGCTGGACTGCTCCTGATATTCCACACGCGATATATATCTTAGGGCAGACTGTCTTGCCGGTCTGTCCTACCTGATGGCTGTACTGTATCCAGCCCTCATCCACCGCTGCCCTTGACGCAGCAATACTGCCTTCAAGTATTTCCGCGAGTTCAAAGAGGAGATTGAATCCTTTTGCGTCTCCAAGTCCCCTTCCGCCTGCTATGATAATGTCCGCTTCCTGCAGATTAAAGCGGGATTCAGAGGTTTCTTTTACAGTGTCTGTAACTTTTGTCCTGCAGCTGAGATTTTCTGCCCTAACCGGAATTATCTCACCTTTCTTTTCGGGATTATATTCCGTTTTTTTCATGACTCTCGGTCTTACTGTTGCAATCTGGGGCCTGTGATTCGGGCATAGTATTGTTGCCATGATATTTCCGCCGAATGCAGGACGCACCTGTAAGAGATTCCCTGTATCCTTATCAATTCCAAGAGAGGTGCAGTCTGCGGTAAGCCCTGTCCTCAGTCTTGCCGCTACTCTTGGAATGAATGAACGTCCGATTGGCGTTGCGCCTGCAAGGACTATGGCGGGTTTATATTCTTTAATAAGATTAACAAGCAGTCTTGAATACGGCTCGTCATTGAATTTTTCAAATGCAGCATTGCCTGAGTGATATACCGTATCCGCCCCCCATTTTATGAGTTCATTTGCATCTTTTTCAGATGCTCCGAACAGGACGGCAGACAGTTCTGTCTTAAGTTCATCGGCAAGCCTTCTTCCTGCGCCGAGCAGTTCAAGCGAGACTGCGGCGATGCTGCCTTCCCTCTGCTCTGCAAAAACCCAGACGCCCTTGTAATCTGACGGCTGATAGCTGGCAGGCGCACCTTCTTCTTTTATCTCAATAATCGCGCCTTCAGGGCATGCGCTCAGACATGCCATACACATCTGGCAGTATTCATTTATAAATGCCTTGCCGTCATCTTTTATCTTTATAGCATCAAAAGGGCACACGCTTACGCAGGTCTCGCAGCCTGTGCATTTATCCCTGTCAACGATTATAGGCATTTCAGTTGTTTTAACTCCTCTGCAAGTTGATTGACCTGTTCTTCTATATTTCCGCTGAGTATTTTTCTTTCACCCCTTGCCTCAGGAGCGAATATGTTCTTGACCTGTGTCGGAGAGCCTTTAAGCCCGGTATCTTTCTCGTCAATCCCAAGTTCTTTATGCCCGAGTTTTTTTATCTCCGCTTTTTTTGCCGCCATTTTGCCCTTTAAGGATGGAAGCCTTGGCTGGTTCAGTTCTCTTACCACTGTCAGAAGCACAGGCAATGATGACTCCACTATATCGTAGCCCTCGTCCATCATGCGCTGGACTTTTATTGAATCAGGCTTTACATCCTCAATCTTTTTTACATATGCGATGTGAGGTATATCCAGAAACTCTGCCATCTCCGGCCCAACCTGCGCGGTGTCGCCGTCTATGGCCTGTTTGCCGCAGATGATGATGTCTGCTCCGATTTTCGCTATGGCCCTGGAGATTGTAAAAGCAGTGGCCCAGGTATCAGCGCCTGCGAAGGACCTGTCGCTCAAAAGCGCTGCATCGTCGGCTCCCATTGCTATTGCCTCTCTCAGGGCGGATTCCGCCTGCGGAGGCCCCATTGTTATTACCGTGACCTTGCCTTTTGTCATTTCCTTGAGTTGCAGCCCTGCCTCAATTGCGTGCATATCGTAGGGATTTATTATGGTGGGCACACCGTCCCGGATAAGGGTGTTGGTCTCAGGATTTATCCTTACCTCCGAGGAGTCTGGAACCTGTTTTATGCACACTACAATATTCATCGTTATTTAATTTCTCCAAGATTATTTTAATAACAGACGCTACGGATGTTAATTATACGATTTTGGGGCATGTAGTGTAAAGAGAACACGGTAAACAATCCGTTAGAATATGAAAATTAGCTGATGGGAAAGAGGGCGTTGATATAATTTTGTGCAACTGGGGCATGATTTTTGTGGTTAATGTATAATAAAAACGTCAAGGAAAGGAGGTTTTGAAATGGCTTCTCAACAGACTTATGAATACTATGCAGATGTCTTGGAAGATGGGCATTTATCAATCCCTGAAGACCTGAAGGACAAGCTCAAAACATATTCCAAAGTGAAGATTGTAGTTATGCTTGAAGATGCTTTATGGAACAATATGACACTTTCTGAATTTTTCAAGGGCTATTCAGCTAAAGACGCTATTTATGACAGCTTATAGTTTTGGAGATATAATCCTCATCGGGTTTCCGCATACCGATTTGCAAGGCATATCAAAAAGGCCAGCAGTAGTTCTTTATGACTCCGGCGACCAAGATATTCTTATTGCAAGGATTACCTCTCAAGAATATACATCTGATACTGATTACCGGATTATTAGGTGGAAAGAAAGCGGTTTAATTGCAGAATCTTATATCAGGCTCAGCAAGCAGGCAACGATAGAAAAGCATTATGTTTTAAAACAATTTGGCGCAATAGATGCTTCAGAAAAAGAACGCTTAAAGGCGATTCTGAAGAGGATGTTTTCACTTTAGAAATTTTTCCACATCATTTAGCAGGAAGTAGTCATAATTTTTTAT
>Ga0210049_1000340_pt1 | contig 38092 bp, 42 predicted proteins | sample CryGeyCG2014_300_2_FD_183964 | JGI IMG/M metagenome (GOLD analysis project Ga0210049, IMG submission 183964) | Groundwater microbial communities from aquifer - Crystal Geyser CG06_land_8/20/14_3.00 (SPAdes) (version 2) | ecosystem: Environmental > Aquatic > Deep subsurface > Groundwater | place... | reverse complement strand
TTTTGCACAAAATACTTCTTCAAAAACGAGAACCCGATAGTGCCGACATTATGATGTTGTGAAAATTGGACCCCAACCGTTAAGGATGCCATTGTGAGGATGCTATGAAAAAGCAAGAAAACAGATAATACCTGTTCTTTCTCTTTTGGAACTTTAACGTTAAAGATATTACAAAGAATCTAAGTATTTCTAGTTGAAGCCCGGTGGTGTAGTGGTCAAGCATGGCGGGCTCTGGACCCGCTGACGAGAGTTCGAATCTCTCCCGGGCTACCATTCCCATATTGTAATTTATACTGTTTTGAGAGAGGCATTGGGTATTTCTCCAGTGACTTCTTGTTTGAGTTTTTGTTTTAGAGCGCTCAGCAAAGTTTCAATTTGGTTTTGGTCTTCGTTTGGTTTCATGCCCGCTGTTATTACTGTTCTGTGGGGCATCGTTAACGCCTCTTTTGTCAAGATTTCTTCAGGGTTTAAGCCTAATGCTCTGACCATTTCTTTCAGCATCTCAATTCTGCTAGGCTTCGTCTTAGGCTTTATGCACAGGCCTGAAGCAGCATACACTCCTCTCAGGAACCCTATGCCTTTCATCTGTATGTCATGATACGTGCTTATGGTGTGGCCCATCATGTATTCGATGTAGTCTCTGTCTACGCCTAGGGCCGCCATTTGTGTGCGGAAGAATCTGCGTATGCTACTAGCCCTTAATTCGTATCTTCGTTCACCCAAATCTTTTATTGCGAGTCCGGCTTTAACGTAGAGCTTGTGTACTATTTGATGTAGACTTCCCGGTGTCAAGGGCAACGCATGTTTGCTTCAGGCCACTTAAACAATAATTCAAGGCTCTCTCGAGCTTGACCAACTCGTTTCGCTTAAGCTTGTGGTGGTCGCAAACATTAATAGTCTGACAATAATTTCTTAATCTGGGACAAATCATGGCTAACGATATCTTCTTGGGTTTTTCAGGTCATGCGCACACAATGAATGAGCTGGAAACTGACGAGAAAAAAGAGTTGGAACTGAGGAGAAGAAACAACCCAGAAGAGGCCCAGAAACTAATTGGAATGATCCTTGACAAACTTGAAAAAGACCTTTCCGGCAGTGGCTACAATCTTGAAGATGTGAAGCTGTTAGTTTTGTATCTAAGTTACAGAGGGGAACCTTTAGAGAAGGACACGCTGATATGTGATTCAGTTTTGAGATCGATTGAGAATAGGTTTAGAAGGACTGCTGCAGACCAGCTCAGGCTTATTGGACATACAACCGCAGGGGAATTAGAAAACGAAGACCTTGTGCTGAAGGACGTTTCAGGTATCGGATACAACGGCTTGTCTGTTTTGGCTCTTGTGACAAACCTTCAAATAGGCGTGGGACGAACCTGGGGTCTTCGAACAGCAAAGGAAGCAGGAGAACAAGGAATTGAGATGGCTCGTGACGCGTGGACTGACTTCAGCCAGCAAACCACAAGCAAAGAACAACTTCAAACAAGAAAGACCCTGCTTGTATTAACGCAGGGAGGCAAAGTGGCAACTCCGGGTTACGAGCATTTCCTAGCGGAGAGAATCGCCAACTTCATAGGCAGCAACCGCGGGGCAAGGATAATGAACGTCATAGGCGGGAGCAGCGGCGACGGGCTAAGTGCCAGACTTTTTCATCAATTCTACGGGAAGCTGAAAGAACAGCCGAGGTTTAAGGTTCTCGATGGCGAAGCCGTGTGTGCCTTAATCCCCAACCTATGCGAAGTTTCTTTGGGCCTCGGTGTAGACGGACTGACGAGAGTTGGAAGACAGCAGACATTCCATTTTAATGGCGAGAGGGAGCCGTACTTCAAATATGTCAGCCGAATCGGCAAGGAGAGTTCTTGTGCAAAGTATGCCGACATGATCTATGAGAATGAAGCTCGGTTGTCAAGGGAAAAAGGGTTACCATTAGTTGACAAAAAGGTCATCTTGCAAGCGGTTGCAGATGCGCGCACAGGGCGAACACTGGTGTTTAATCCTATTCTTGGGAAGTACGCATTCGTCTTTCCTTTTGGTAACTATGCTGCTAACACCCCAATACAGGTTGTAGGAAATGACATTGAACTCATGATTCCAGTTAGAAACTATACTCCCGAGATGCCAGGTTACCTAGCAATAGGGGATCATGAAAAGGTGCAGAAAGGAGCGCGACGCGCATACGATATGCTAAGAGCTGATCAAGGCTTCAGCAGAAGCGATGTCAATATTCTCATTTCCTGCATTAGCAGGAGAGTAGTCGAGCTGATGGCCGGATGCAGATCGGGAACTGAGGCTGAGATATTGAAAGAAGGGCTTTCAACAACACAAGTAATGGGATTTCTAGCATACGGTGAGCTGTCATTTACTCATCTTATTCAAGAGCCTTACGTCCACGCCTTCAGCTGCTGGGGAATCACTCTTCACTCCAAAACTGCAAAAACCAAATCGAAAGAAGAGAAAAAGGCAATCGGAATCAAAGGCTGGATCAGAGGACCGGCTGAAAAATGAAACTCGAGCTTTGAAGAGGTTCTTGATTTTTAGATAATAACAACCAAGAAGGCCACAGATGATAAAATCAGGCAAAAAAGTCCCAGCAGAAAGGTTATCGCGGTTCCGATCCACAGTGTTCTTGATGTTGGGTAGATGCTGTAAAAGAATATGAAAAACGCTGACAAAAGGAACAATATGGCGCCCAGCACAAGCCCAAGTTTTAAGGCCGTCGGAAACTCGGTTCCACCAATCCTCAGCACTGCTAAACTTAGGGCGGCTAATGTTCCCGGAGATGACGCATTTCTAATGGGCCTGATGAACTTCTCCAACTCCTCAGTCACCTCACAACACCTACCCAAAAGTCGGTATCTATATGCAAATTGATTCTTAGTGGAGAAATCTTATTTAAATTTTGCACGTCTCCTTCATTTCCTATTCCTAGAAACAAGGGACCGACTCCCCCAAAAACCTTCACTAATTATTTAATTCCCCCGCGCATGTTTCATAATCAAAAGTTTCTTTAATTAGAAGGAAGAAGTTACCCAAGAGTTGGTGTGATGTTGCAAGCCAGATCTGCGGAAAAAGCAGAGTATGAAGAAATCTTCACGATGACGCAAGAAGCCTTCAGAAAAGCTGCAGGTGGACGTTCAACAGGAGAATTTGAACGCAATATAGTTGAAGCTACAGTTACTGCTGATCCAAACTTTCGCAAAGGAGACTTGAGAATTACTGAAGCAGAAGGCAAAATCGTCAGCATGATGCTTATCATAAGGCGTCAAGTGAGAATCGGCAAGGCAATAGTCAACAACGCTATAGTTTCTCCAGTTGCGACTCGTGTAGGCCATGAAAAGAAAGGTTACTGCAGTATGGTCATGCGAAACGCGATAAACTACATGAAACAGCAAGAATTCGACATCACAACTCTTTTGGGACACCCATGGCTATACACTCATTATGGATATTCGCCAGCCATGGTAAGCCCAAGCGTGGCAATAAAGCCCGAAAGGTGCCGCCCAACTGAAGCTAAAGACACGTTTACAATACAGTCTTATGAGGAAACACAAGCAAAAGCAGTCACGGACATATATCACCAAAACACTGCCAATCAAGCATTAGCAGAAATAAGAAACCCATAACCATTCGAATGGAAGGTTCGCAGCCCAAACGTCGAATTCCAGACAGTAATTGACGGAAAAGGTAGAGTTATAGGTTACTTTGTAATCAGTCAAACCGCGCCGTCAGGCAGAAACCTACTGGAAATCGGAGTCGCTAATAGGGAAGCGTGCAAAATAATCTTCAATAAATTGTTAGACTACGCAAAAGAGAAGAAACTGGCTGAACTAATCTGTCCAATGAGTCCACAACACCCGTTCGCGCAATTTGCATACTGGCAAAACGCGGAACTTAGAACAACAATGGCTAGTGGTGCTGGCTTTGCACGAATTCTGAACATGCCCACTTTATTTGATAAAATGAAAAAGGAACTTGAAATTCGATTGAATCATTCAGAGTTTCACAATAAAACACTATCACTAATCGTAAAAACGGGGAAAGAAGCAACAACCTTTCTGATTAATGATGGAGAAATCACAGTTTCAACTGAACGAGAGAAAGCAGACTACACGTTAGAAGCACCATTTTCTTCATTGAATCCTCTGGTCACAGGATACAAGAGCATACATGAACTCATAGAGAAGAAAGAGGCCACGATTAATAGTAATAAGGCAGGCGCCGCAAAAAATCAAAATTGTATTCGATTGGTAGGTGTGCTTTTTCCGAAGGGCACGCCCTATGACGGCAACTTGCCCTTGGTTTGGGAGTAACCTCAGGCTTTGTGCATAGGCTCTCGTACCTTGGTATATGCTTATTAATATCACAGTTTCTATTTTTTCAACCGTTATATATGGGCGCTTGCTCCGTAGGCTTTCCAAATGAGACTTACAAATGCCTAAAATAGGTGTTTATGTTTGCCATTGCGGCGCGCGTTTGTATCTCATTTATCTGTCTACATACGGTTTTCTATCTGAGAAAAATGAGAGGGGTTATTTGTATGGGATGTATTCTTTTCCGAGCAATTCTCTTGCAATGACGATCTTCTGGATGTTTAATCCTCCTTCGGCTCCCACTACGTAGGACATTACTCCACGCCAAGCAGCTTCAAAAAGATATTCTTTAGTATACCCTGCAGCTCCAAGCCAGATCATTGCTTTTCTAGCAGCTTCTAAAGCAAGGGATGGTCCTTTCCACTTGATCAAGGATATCCACTTAGCCACGTCGGTGGGCTTGAAGGTTTTTGCCTGTGAAGTTTTTTCCGGCATTCCTTCTTCTTGGTATCTTATGTCTTGCATCCATGCGGTTTTTTGAGCCATCAGCTTTAGTGCTTCCATTTCGCGATAGATTTCGGCCAGTTCAAACTGAATTGCTTCGTACTTGGCAAGAGGGCGTCCGAAAATTTTTCTGTCTTTTATGTAAGGTACAGCCTCATCGATTAGTCGTTGAATCACTCCTACACAACTGAATGCTATGAGCATTCGAGCATTGTCGAATCCTTCCATGGTGTAATAGAAGCCTCTGCCTTCCTCTCCCAACCTGTACTCGTCGGGAAGCCTCACGTTTTCCATTATGAATCCACCTGTTGAGATTGCCATTCTGCCAGCATCTCTGTAGGGTTCTTGTATTTCTACACCGTCTGCATCTATTGGCAGGAAGAAGGAAGTCATATTTCTATGGGGAGCTTGTGGCTGCATTGGACCGGTTCTCACGTTAATCCAGTACCCACCGCCCCATTTCTGGCATTCTTCTGTTCCGCTGATAAACGTTTTTTCTCCGTTGATGACCCATTCGTTTCCTTCTTTTTTGGCTGTTGACTTGAACCCTGCGACATCCGATCCTCCAGCAGGCTCCGTAGTTGCGATACCCACAAATTTTTTGCCTTTGATTGCTGGTTTTATGTATTTTTCTCTCACGGTTTCGCTGCAATGTCTATCAATTGTGAATCCCCAACCTGTTTCGACAGCCATAAAACCAGCAGCGGTAGCGATGGTTGGATCGTAATATCCTATCACTTCGGCAATCATGCCTTGAGTTATCCAGTCAATACCAGAACCACCATGTTCCAGTGGAACAGTTCCCATAACGATGCCTAGGCTGCATAGCCCTTCGGCAACGTCCTTAGGGTACGGATGTCCTTTGTCATCCATTTCTCTAATTTTTTCAGCTGTTAAGTTTCTCTCGCAGAATTCCTTGACACTTTTTACTACGAGTTTCTGGGTCTCGGTTTCCGTAAAATCAAACACTGTAATCTTCTCCTCGGTTTGTATTGCGTCTAGCCAATATTTCATTCTTTTATAAGGCTTTTGTCCTCAATATTATCAAGATAGTATTCCTTAAAGAGAAAAAAGCAGAAAATTATTGAAGTTGCTTGTTTAGGGCTTCTGTTAATGCTGGCAGTATCTCATATAAGTCGCCTACTACTCCATAGTCTGCAACTTCAAATATTGGTGCTTCTGGGTCATTGTTAATCGCTACTATTACTTTCGAGTCGCGGATTCCAGCCGCATGCTGGATCACGCCTGAGATGCCGCATGCAACGTAAAGTTTAGGCTTAACTTTGTGTCCTGAAAGCCCAACCCATTCCGTGAACCATTTTCTATCTTCAACTAGAGGCCTACTGTTTCCAACTTGTCCACCTAGAATTTTTGCTAACTCCTCCAGCAAAGCCTTGTCTTCCTTCTTTTCTAATCCTCTTCCACAGCTGACTATCACGTCAGCTTCTTCGATGTTTACGCTTGAAGTTTCAAGAGGCTTTGTTTCAACTACTTCTGTTTTCGGCTCTTCGATTTTCACATCTAATTTTGTTACTTCTCCGTTGCGGTCTTGCGGTTCAAGCTTTTCAAACGCTCTTGCTGGTATGGTTGCTATTTGTGGTTTGGATCTAAAAGTAACTTTTGCAACGGCGTTTCCACCATAAGTTATTCTTTCGCCTATTAGCCTTCCTTTTTCGTCAACACTTAATCTGGCGTAGTCAGGTATGCTTCCTGTTTCAAGATGCGTTGCAAGTCTGGCTGCAAGTGTTTTTTCGTTCTTTGTTGACCCAATTAGCAAGATGTCTGGCTTGTAGTTTGCTGTTAAATTGTGTAAAACACTAAGGTAGGCTTCAGCCTGAAAACGCTCCAACGCTGGATTATCAACCAAATAAACCTTGTCTGCTCCGTATTTTATCAAGTCATTTGCTTTTTCCTGTACGTTAAATCCAACCAAAACTTTTTATCGCTTCGTTAGGATGTAGGCTGTAGCTGAAGTGTCAAGGTCTTGAAAGCTTAGGTCGTTAACAAAGTAGGCCTTGTCTGCGCCTATTGCAAGTGCTTCACGTAAAACAGCCTTTGCATCTTACGAGCTTACCGTTACTGTGTAGATTTCTGCTTCGCCGAGTTTCTCCTTAATTCTTATGGCTTCTTCCAAAGCGTTTTTGTCAAAATCACTGATTTTCTTAGGCGCGCTAGCAGTTAATAACTGGCTTGTCTTAGAGTCAACTTTCAACTGTGAAACATCTACTGCTTGTTTGAGACATACTATGATTCTCTTCAATCTGCTTAACCTCTCAATTAATTAAACCTCATTAAGAGAAGAGCAAAATAGCAGTTCTCTACATAAAAGTTTCACTCTTCGCACTGCTAAAATAAAATGTTAAAGACTTGTTCAAGCTAATCTATTTGAAGTGTTTAATGTGAAATACGAAATCAAATGCTCAAAATGTAGTCGCATGTCTCCAAGCGTATTAGATTTTAAATGCTCTTGCGGTTCACCGTTTGAAACACACTTGCACTTTGGATTTGAAAAGAAAAAAATTCGCAAGCGAAATTACAGCTTGTGGCGTTACGTAAACTGTTTTCCTTACGTGAATGAAAAAGAGGTTATAAGTTTAGGTGAAGGATGGACGTCTCTAATCGAATTTTCAGATGGCTTGTACTTTAAGCTGGACCAGTTGAATCCGACAGGGTCGTTCAAAGATAGAGGTTCAACCGTGCTGATTTCTGCTCTGCATAAAGTAGTAAAAAAAGCTGGAGGTTACATTTCTGAGGATTCTTCGGGTAATGCTGGAGCTTCTATTGCTGCTTACGCTGCTCGTGCAGGGTTAAATGCCAAAGTTTATGTTCCAGAAAATGTTTCTGGACCGAAGTTTAATCAAATCGAATTTTATGGTGCACGAGTTGTTAAAGTTTCAGGTGGTCGAAACAAAGTTGCAGAAGAAGCGCAGAAACATGAAAAAAGAAAATTCTATGTTGGACACATACTTCATCCCTTGTTTAGAGACGGCATAAGAAGCCTCGCCTACGAAATAACTGAACAGCTTAGTTGGCACGTTCCAGAACGCATTTATTTGCCAGTTTCCGCTGGAACTCTCTTTTTAGGCGTGATAAGCGGTTTTAAGCATCTAGTTGAGTCCAACGTGATAGAGAGTATGCCAAAAATAGTGGCCTGTCAAACAAAGCAAGTTTCACCGCTTTACCATCGCTTCAAAAACTTAAGTTACACTCCGCCTGAAAAAATAGCTTCTATTGCTGACGCTTTAGTGAGTGTAAACCCTCCTTTGCTAAATCTTATGCTTAAACGCTTGAGGGAAGCAAACGGTGATGCTGTTATAGTTGAAGAAGACGAAATATTCCATGCTTTCATAGAACTGGCTGGAAAAGGCTTGTTTGTTGAGCCAAGCTCAGCTGTTGCTTACGCAGCTTACAAGAAGCAGCTTAAGAATCAAGAGACATCAAAAAACGATAAGACCGTGATAATCCTAACAGGAACAGGCTTGAAAACAACACTTGAACCGAATTGATGACATTTCCTAAGTTTTACCATCAGGAATAAAATTTTCCATACCCACACTGGTAAGAGCCGATTCCACTTTATCAAGAAGAGTTCTTCTCTCTCCCTTCAAATGTCTAAACGTGGAACTAACAAACACTCTCAGCATATTCTTCCACCCTTATCCTCTTGACATCCCACTCCTTTTACAATAAACTCCACAATTCACGCACTTGTCTTTTTACTAGGGGCTAACAATTTTTACAACAGTTTATGCCTGTCTTTATGATGTCGATCCGAAAAACAAAACATAGAAAGAGGAAATCGATTAGAAAAACTTATATTGTAATGCTGTTTTTCTTGTTGACGCGTTAAAGGAGGTTTGTTAAGTTTGTCTACACAAGCTGGAGCCGTTCCAGTTTTAGTATTAAGAGAAGGTTCAAGCCGCTCTAGAGGAAAGGAAGCTCAACATTCAAACATAATGGCTGCAAAAGTTGTAGCTGAAACCGTAAAAAGCGCTTTAGGTCCAAAAGGCATGGACAAAATGCTCGTTGACAGTTTCGGCGACGTAACAATAACAAGCGATGGACGCACAATCTTGGATGAAATGGACATTCAGCATCCAGCAGCTAAAATGATGGTTGAAGTTGCAAAAACACAAGACAACGAAGCGGGCGACGGAACAACAACAGCCGTCATAATATCTGGCGCATTATTAGACAAGGCTGAAGAGTTAATCAACAAAAATGTTCACGCAACCATAATAATCGATGGATACAAGAAAGCCTCAGACAGAGCACTAAAAACCCTAGAAAAAATAGCAATACCCGTGGATTTAAGCTTGCAAGGTTACCTGAAAAAAGCCGCAATAACAGCTATGGCAAGCAAGCTGGTAGCTGAACATAGAGGGTATTTAGCTGATTTAGCTGTTAAAGCAATTCTTCAAGTCGCTGAAAAAGAAGCTGGTAAGTACAAGGCAGACGTAGATGACATCAAAGTTGAAAAGAAACCAGGAGAATCAGTGAGAGAAACAAAACTGATTAATGGCATAGTTTTAGACAAGGAAGTCGTACATTCGGGAATGCCTAAACGTGTAGAAAATCCGAAAATAGCCTTATTAGACAGTGCACTTGAAATTGAGAAGACAGAATTTGACGCGAAAATTAACATTGAAAGTCCAGAACAAATGGATGCATTTCTAAAACAAGAAGAAACAATGTTGCGGGAGATGGTTGACAAGATAACCGCGACAGGTGTAAAAGTTCTCTTGTGCCAGAAAGGCATAGACGACATGGTTCAACACTTCTTGAGTAGAAAGGGAATACTTGTAGTGCGTAGAATTAAAAAATCAGATATGGAGAAGCTTTCAAAAGCCACTGGCGGAAAAATAATAACAAACTTGGATGACATAAACCCAGCAGACATAGGCTACGCAAGTCTCGTCGAAGAACGCAAAATAGGTAACGACAAGATGACCTTTGTAGAAGGATGCAAAAATCCCCGTGCAGTTACGATCTTGATAAGGGGTGGAACAGAACGCATAGTGGACGAAGCCGAACGTTCACTGCATGACGCCTTATGCGTAGTTCGAGACATAGTTGAAGAACCAAAAGTCCTAGCCGGAGGAGGAGCACCAGAACTTGAAGTTTCCCGGGCACTCAAGAAATATGCGGGAACCCTTCCGGGAAGAGAACAACTTGCAGTCGAATGCTTTGCAGAAGCACTTGAGACAATTCCGTTAACATTAACTGAAAACGCAGGTTTAGATCCAATCGACATATTGTCAGAGTTGAGGGCAAGACATGAAAAGGGTGAAACTTGGACTGGAATAGAGGTTCATTCCGGAAAGGTTCAAGACATGACTCAGGCAGGAGTCTTCGAACCACTGGCTGTCAAGAAGCAGATAATCAAGTCGGCAACTGAGGCAGCTTCAATGATACTTAAAATCGACGATGTAATTGCCGCTGGCAAGATGAAAACTCCGCCAACTCCCCCTGGCGGACCCCCAGGAATGGGCGGTATGGGGCCAGGCGCCGGAGTGTATTAAAGCACGTCCAAAACAGAGAAGAAAGTGTTGATAGGTCCCCCTAAACTCACTCGCTTTGAGAAAGCTCGGATAGTAGGGGCTAGGTCCCTCCAAATATCCATGGGTGCTCCTATACTCGTTGAGGTCTCTGAAGGCTTTTCAAGTCCGATTGACATAGCCCTGAAAGAACTTGAGATAGGCATCCTACCGATGACAATTAGACGCACATTGCCTGACGGAACTTTCCAAGATATTCCCATCAAATGGCTTCAAGTGGAAGAATAACGTTTTTCTCTCTTTTTTCTTTGTTATCAAAAATTCTGATAGCTAGAGGCAATTAATTTCTCTTTTGATCTTTCTTTAAGATTTCTTTTGCTTTTTCAAGTGTTTCCCTGATTCTAGTCCAGTGGGCTCCTTGCCAGTATATTTGTCCGCACTTTGGGCATTCCCAAAACTCGTTACAGTAGGCAAATGTGCTTTTCTCAACTTTGTCTGCTACTTTTTCTTTCGGTATTGTTTTCACTTGAGCGTTGCATTTTGGGCATCTTGACATTGTCATATCCATTTCCAATTCGATTTTGAATCTCTTTGCGATTTCGGCTAGTTTTTCCGTTTCTGTTTTTCCTTCCAGATAGAAGGCATCAACGCCTTTCGCTGTGGCTTGTTGGTAAAGCTGCAAATCCCTTGTAAGAAGTATTCTTGTTTCCTTTTCAGCTATCATGATTAGTTGGGCATCATCAAGTTTGTTTGAATACTTCACATTGTGTCCTAACATTCGAAGCCAACGTGTCAGTTTTCCAAGCATGCCATCAGCAATGAACCTCAAGGTTTCACTCTCTTCGAATTATTTCGCCACTTCCCGCTTCAGCGACGATTTCTCCTTCATCCATGATTAATCGCCCGTCGACAAAGGTTTTAACGGGTTTTCCCTCCACACTCAATCCATCAAATGGAGAATATTTCGCTTTTGAGTGGAATTTTGATGCGTCAATTTTGTATTTTCTATCCAAATCCACAACAGTTAGATCCGCGTTATTTCCTTCTTTCAAACAGCCTGTACCTTTTAGTCTGAAAACTTCAGCTGGATTTTTTGACATCAGTCTGACTACGTCGGTTATTGATAACCGTCCATGCTTCACTTTTGTGAGCAACAGCGGAAGCGTTGTTTCTAAGCCTGGCACGCCAACTTTAACATCCCAAACCGACTTGGCTTTTTTCTCACCCAGCGTGTGCGGTGCATGATCTGAAGCCAAAATGTCAATCCAACTGTTTTTGATTCCATTCCAAAGCGCTGTAATGTGATGTTTTTCTCGAATTGGCGGTGTGGTTAATGCTAACGTTCCGATTCGCCTTAAACCATCAACTGAAAGAAATAGGTGATGGGGTGTTGTTTCACAAGTTATTTTGATTCCAGATTTTTTTCCATCAATTATTGCTTTTAACCCGTTTTCCGTGCTTATATGACAAAAATGCACCTGTACTTTAGTTTGTTCAGCAATCTTCAATAAACGTTTCACAGCCGTAACTTCAATATTTTCTGAATGCGCCTTGAGAAACGCTTCAACGTCATTGCAGTTGTTCCGCTTAAGTTCATCTTCCACTTTTTTTAATGTTGTTTTGTCTTCTGCGTGAACGGCAACTGAAACCTTCAATTTACTAACGATTTTAAACGCTTCCAACAAAGCGTGATCATCATCTATGTTTAAACCGCCAATCTGCTCATCCATAAAAAGCTTAAAAGCCACGGCGCCTTCCCTAATGATTTCTTCTGTTTCCTTCATGTTTTTTGGAAATTCGGAGTAAAAGCCAACGTTAACCAAAATTTTTCTTTCAGCAATCTTCATTCGTCTTCTTAAGGCTTCGACGCTCATCGTTACTGGTTTATTGTTAGGCATATCCAAAACCGTCGTTATCCCACCAGCAGCAGCTGCCGCCGTTCCACTGTAAAAATCCTCCTTGTCTGCTTTTCCTTCGTCTCGAAGATGTACGTGAACGTCTATTAAACCTGGTAAAACTAGGAGATTTTTTAAATCGGTTTTTGTTTCTGCTTTAGGCATGTTTGCTTCTCTGGCTATTTTGAAGATTTTTCCTTGGTTTATTGCGAGGCTGCAGTCCACTATTTCGTTGTCTATGTAGGCTTTTGCGTTGCTTAGGATCAGGTCAGCTATCAAGTTGATCGGCTCTCTTTATTAGGATAAGATGGATAGAATGTTAAAGTTTATCCTATAATATATCATTGTATCCAAGTTTAGATTTACAGACGACATCGAAAGCTTCTAACTGTAAGAAGTTTTTAGGTTGCAGGTTTCTAACAGCCTCACTAAAACTTCCACAACCTCCTGCTTGTATTTCTTGATATTCAAATATTCACCTAAAATCGGACTTTCTCTTTCTTGGAAGTTTTCTTTCTAGGTTTTCCCGTCCATTCATATTTGCAAACGTTACATTTTTTCAGATTTCCAGTTATCGTAATCTTCTTACTCCCACATTGAGGACATCGCTCTTTTCTACCCATGAATCCATCCGCTCCATCTGTTGGATATCAGTTCTTTCTCATCAATTGCTAACTGTCGTTTTCATAGAACGCGCGCTTCACTATCTAGTCAAGTTTGTTCTATTATTTTGAAGAAATCTCTCTCCGTTATTATACCCACGAGTTTCCCATTTTTAACCACTGGTAAAGCCCCAATGTTTTTCTCCTGCATTATTTTTGCTGCTTCACCTGCATCCACATCTGATTCTATAGTTGCAACATCTTTTGTTGCTATTTCAAATGCTGGCGTGTTCAAAACCTGAGTAATGCTTCCAGACTTTAAGTATCGAAAGACTTTTCCAGAGCCGAAAAAACGTATAATATCCATGGCTGTTACTATGCCGACTACTTTGCCCTCGGAGATTATTGGCAGCCTTCTGAATCCCCGCGTCGTCATTGTTCTTGCAGCTTCAAAAGTTGTCGTTTTTGGTATAGCCGTAGCTACTTTTTTCGACATCAACCGCGTGACTGTTACGCCGCTTATTCTGTCGGCGAACATGTTGGCAATGTCTCTTTCTGTAATTATTGCCTTTACACGGTTTTTGTCGTCAACCACAGGCAACCCGCCGAGATTCTGCTGTTTCATTAATTCTATTGCTTTACTTATCTTTGCGGATGTCTTGACTGAAACAACTTTTTTGGTCATTATGAGTTTTATCGGTTCATTTATAGCTTTGAAAATGTTCCCACCAAATTTTTTCTGAATTATCTGGAATTTTTTTCCACCGCCAAGGTAGTCAATTATGTCTGTAGCTGTCACTATTCCTTCCAGTGTTCTGGTTCCTGGATTTGCTATTGGTATTCGTCGGAATCCTTCTTTAGTCATTATTTGGATGCCATCGTAGATGGGTGTTGTAGGAGCCATTGTGACAACAGGGCTTTTCGCAATGTGTAACATCTCGCCTTCCCGTTTTTTCGAGGGATGAGCCTTCAAAGAGAGTGGACCTTTGTCCCTTAACGATCTTCTGAAACTTTCTCTACTCAATTTTCGCCCTTCTCATTTAATAAGTAATTTGGTAACATCTTCACGGTCAACTATTCCAATCAACCTTCCCTTATCATCTTTTACAGGTATTCTTCCAATGTTTTTTGAAATCATGAGTTCAGCGGCTTCTCTGATCTTTGTTGAAGTTTTTACGGTTATTACCGTTGTTTTCATTATTGAGGAAATTTTGGAGGAAGATCGGAAACGTCCCTTTTTGGATTCAAATGTGGGCAGATCTGTTCCGCTTTCGAGCATGTCTTTCTGTGTAATAATTCCCACTAGCCTATCTTCTTTAACAACTGGTAGTCCAGCAAAGGATTGGCTTTGCATTAAACGCCAAACGTTATCAACTTCATCGTCTGGAGAGCAGGCGACAACTTTTTTGGACATTACTTCTGATACGGGTTTTGAGAGTTTGTTTGGGTTTGCTTTGAGCAAAGCCTCTATGAAGTTTTCTAAGCCTAAAACTCCTCTGTAGGTTTTGTCTTGAGCTGAGTTTACAACGGGTACATACCATTCATCTAGTCGAATCATTTCTTTGATGGTTGAAGAGGCGTCGTTTTCTATCGCTGCTATGTGCTTTGGCGTGGTCATTATGCCCTTAACTCTTATGAGCGATACGGAAGAGGAAATAGCCATTACACTGCTACGTGAAACTATGCCTAGTAGCTTTTTGTTTTCATCTGCTACTGGGAGAATTCTTAAGGCGAAATCTCGTATCATTGCACGGGCTTTTGTTGCAAGTTCATCCTCATAAATAAACGGATGCTTCTCATCCATAATTCCTCTAACACGCAAACAACCGCCTCATTCCTCACTTTCCAATTCAGCTGCACAATCTTTACAGAGGAAATCTCCATTGGACTCTTTTAGGTTGTCTGACCAGCCTCCACAGCTGTCACAATATCCGGCAAGAGGCGCCGATTCTTCCCCTGCTTCTTGAGCTCTGTTCTCGCCTTCCATGAGGGCTTGTTCTTGGATGATTTCTATAAGTTCAGGCATGACTCCGAGGACATCTTTGCTTGAGAGCACTCCAACGAGTTGACCTTTATACATGACTCCTAATCTTCTGATGTTCAGTCTGCTCATTCTTCTAGCTACTTCACTGATTTTTTCTCCGGGGTCTATCGTGATTAGAGGTGAGGTCATAACTTTTTTTGCTTCAAGAGAGTCTGGCTTGATGTTTTTGGCTAAAACTCTTCTAACCAAATCTCTTTCTGTGATGATTCCAAGGGGTTTGCCTTCTTTACTTGTTACTATTATGCATCCTAAACCATGCTTGTCCATGAGTCCTGCAACCTGATTCGCTGGTGCCTCTTCATTTATGGTTATTACTGGGCTGCTCATAACATCTCTAACCAACATTCTAGACCTTAATCCAATGTCTGACATGGTTCCCAACCTGTGAATGACGTTTACATCATTTACGATTGCTTCAATCAACTCAAAATAAGTATCCTACATTTAAAACTTGTTACGTTTCTAGCAGATACAATAGTTTCGGGCTAGGGTGAAATTTTATTAGCATCTGTTAACTAAAGCACCAAATCTAGTGTGAGGAATTACTATGTTGAGAACAAACGTTGATAAGTTGGTGAAAATTTCGGTTGTCGGTGAAGTAGCTAGTCCAGTTTATGGGCGAGGAATTTACAGAATTTCAGCTCAAGGCAACCCAGTTGTTCTGCCTGGTGTTGGAGGTATCACATACAATGTTAGGGTGGGCGACCTTGCTTGTGGATGGGAAGCGGACCATGCGGAGCCGGGTGTAAGCGTAGAAAATAAGGAGAACGACTCACGTTTTGGACGTGGTGCGAACACGGCTTTTAATGTGCTTTCGTGCGTTGGAAATGAAGCAGCAGTCGTTACAGAAGATGCGAAAGGCGCGAAGGGGGTTGTGACAGGCAAACACGGCGGAATAGACCATGTGCTGGTGGACTTTCAGCCTGAAACCCTTGAGAAACTCATGATTGGCGACAAAGTTTTCGTGAAGGCTTTTGGTGTAGGTTTGAAACTTCTGGATTTTCCGGACATAAAAGTTATGAATATGGATCCGCGATTCTTGGAGGCTTCTGATCCGAAGCCTAGTGGCGAAAAACTGGAGGTTCCTGTTACGCATGTGATTCCTGCGGCAATAATGGGTTCGGGTTTAGGGGCTGACCAAACGTATTCTGGGGATTACGACATCCAACTTTTTGATGAGAACGTTAGGAAGGAGTTTGGTCTTGATGATTTGAGGCTCGGCGATGTTGTAGCCATAAAGGACGCGGATCACTCTTACGGGAGAATTTACAAGCAAGGTGCCATGTCAGTAGGCATTGTTGTGCACACGAACTGTGTGTCGTCTGGTCATGGACCGGGGGTGACGACGCTTTTTACGTCGTCTACGGGGAAGATAATTCCTAGAATTGATGTGAAGGCTAATATTGCTTCGATTCTTGGGTTGAGGACAGATATATAAGGTAGACAACACTTTTACGTGCAATGGAGAAGTGAAAGTCAATGCCTTTCAAAAGGAAAAGTCGTGGTAGATCAAAGGGTGATAAGGGAAGTGGTGGTTTTGTTCAGTGTGTTAGCTGTGGTGCGATGGTGCCTAGGGATAAGGCTAAGAAGGTTACTAAACGGGTTTCTATGGTTGATTATGGTTTGATGAAGGAGCTTCGTCAGAAGGGTGCGTATATTGCTGCTCCGGTGACGACTAATTATTATTGTGTTTCGTGTGCTGTGCACAGGAAGATTGTGAAGGTTAGGGCTAAAAACGAGCGGCATACGCGTCCGAGAAAGCGAAGAAGAAGGTAGATTTCAGCTTTTTAGTTTTTTGTAAACATGTAGGCTTCTTTGCAGAACTGTTAGGTTTGAAAGTACTGCAAGCAGGATTATGCCGGCATTCATTACTGTTTTTGGTTGCCAGAAAGCTGCTGTTATGCTTGCTATGGCTAGTATGATCATGCGTTCCGCTCTTTCTGCTAGTCCAATTGATTCCATTTTTATTCCAGTTGCTTCTGCTCTTGCGCGGGTATAGCTTACGAGTAACGAGCCTATTAGGGCTGTTAAACCCCATAGAGGGTCGCATAATCCGCCAATGATTATGCCTACGTATACTACTGCGTCTGCGTATCTGTCTAGTAGTGAGTCTAGGAATCCGCCGAAAGGGGTTGTTTCATGATAGAGCCTGGCTAACATTCCGTCTAGGGCGTCGCAGAATCCTGAGAGCAAGAGCAAAACGGTTGCAAGTAAGAGATAAAACGTGTTGGTTTGCCATGCCGTGTATGCTAGGGCTGAAAGAAAAGCCAAAACTATGCCAGTGGCGCTTACTCTGTTTGGTGTTAATCCTATTTTGTGGGCTGCTTTTGCTTCTGTTGTAAGCATTGCTTGAACTCTTTTCTTCAGTTTTGTTAGCATGTTGTAGGCTTCTCCATTTCTATGTTAGCAGTTTAATGGTTATTGTTTTCTAGGTGCAGATGTCGTCTAAATATTCTTTTAACTTTTCTGTGGTGAGAGTCATAGTAACATTTATTTTTAGGTGAGATGCTAATGCAATTTCGTGGAGGATGAAGCCATGTGCTTTGAAGAAGAAGAGGAAGAAGACTGGGAAGAGGATACGGAAGAGGAAGAAGAATAGTGGTAAAGACCTTCAACCCTAGTTAGCTTGTTTCCTCTTTTTTTCTTTTATTATTAGGATTACTGAGCTTTCGTTTGTGTTAAAGGGCTTTTCTGCTCAGTAGCGATTGTTATTTAAGGTGGATACGAAAAGATACTTTGTTATTGGAAGGTGTCTGTATGATCAGTATTATGTCTGTGAAGGTTTATGACAAAACCTGTTTGGGGTTGAGAGTTGAGTTGCCGGATTCGCCGCCCTTGCTTTTGGTTGTTGCTGAACGAGGGTTTGTTATGTGTGGTTTTTTGAATGTTGATGTCGCTGAAAAATTGGGTGTTGCTGCTGCAGTGGTTAGTGGAGTGAAAAGTTTCGAAGATGTGCTTAATACAGATGTTAAGGCAACAACCTCTAAAGCTGGGGCTTTAGGTGTAAGCGTGGGAATTAAGGGTGCTGATGCCTTGAAATGCTTGTTTTGAAGCAAGTATTTTATTGGTTGTCAGTGCAACCAATATTGGGTATCCCCCTATCGTTTTTCAGGCTCTCCATAGATTTGTCGCACATTAGATTTTCCTTTTGTCAGACAATAATCGTGGCGTGTTGCAAATTTTCCGTGTAAGCTTTGCAGACTAGACCCCATATAGGGTTTTGCAATGAATTTCCAATAGGCTCAAGATATCTGTGGATTTTCTGCGCAAGCAAAAAACGATAGACCGCCCTATAGTTTTTCAACATAGAAACCTATGTAAGCTTTCCGAGCGGTAAAGAAAGCTTAAAGCCTGAAAGTTATCAAAATGCTGAAATAGGTTTTACGTAATGTTATAGTGGAGAGAGGTTTTCCATGCAAGGGTGGATGAATGTAAGGGAAGAGGCTTTGAATGTTTTGTTAGCTGAGCTTTTAGCTGAGAGAGGGCTTAAGGCTCTTGGGGAGGTTGTTTTGAAGAAGGGTTATCCTGACGTTTTGCTTGATGTGAATGGTGTCCGGATAGTTATTGAAGCCAAAAAGACGGGTAGAAGAGAGGAATTACGTAGGAATTGTGAGGGAAGGTTGGATAATGGTATGTGTGACATATGCGTTATGGTGGAGTATGCTGCGTTGAATGTTACGTCTATTAGTCCGACAATGAGTGATTTGAAAGAAGCGTTGTTGAAGGGCAAGTATAATGTGGGGTTTATGACTTATCTTGATAGGATTGGTTTGGAAAAGTGGTTGACGGGTTTTAAACCGAGGGTGAAAAGCGACTTTTACGTGAATATAGATTTTCAAGAGTTTGTTACGTATCTAATGTCTGTTTATGAATACACCGTAGAGGAGGATGTTGTGACCCCCGTTGTTGAAAAACTTAAGTATATTGTGAATGATTTTTCGCGGGCAGTTTTGTCGTATGGTCTTGATGTGAACAGATTAAAAGAGGTTTTGGAGTTAAGAGAGAAAGGTGAGAAAGAGGCGTAGGCATGAGTAAGAGGGAAAGAGAGGATAATCTAAAGGTTCTCGCTACTGCTGGTTTAATACTTACAGATACGATGATATTCCACGAGGTCTTAGCGAAGGCCAATCCGAAAATAAAAACTCTTGCGCAAATCAAGCCCACAAGCAATGTTAAGAAAGCACTTGAATCTGAGTGGACAAAGATTCTCGGAATTGATTATGTTCCTGTTTTTAGGCTTGCTTTGAATATTTTGGCGACTTTGCCAGCGTCTCCTGTGTTGGATAGGCAGTTGCGTTCTTTGATTGATACGGCTTATGATATAGCTGCTTCGTATGCGTTGTTGAGACATGACTTGATGGGTAGGATATATCATCAGTTGTTGCTTGGTAAACTTGTGAAGTATTATGCAACTTTGTATACCTCTATTCCCGCGGCTCGTTTGCTTGCTCGGTTATTGGTTAGTTTGCCATCCAAGTTAAGGTGCGATAGCTTGCCTCCCAAGTTTGGTGAGGAGAATTTGAAGGTTGTGGATCTTGCTTGCGGTTCAGGGACTCTTCTTTCGGCGGTATATAAGGAAATTGATGCGAAGCATAGGGTGGATGCGGAGAAACCCAGCCCTGCTGCTCTTCATACGTTTTTGGTTGAGGATGGACTCTGGGGTTTTGATGTTCTGTTACATGCAGCACATCTTACAACATTGACTTTGTTTCTTCACAATCCGTTTGCCGCTGTAACTAGGTCTAAAGTTTATGTGTTACCCTTAGGCGTTATGGGAAAGCCTGAGACTGCACATTTAGGAAGTTTAGATTTTCTGCAGTCTGCAAAAATGTCCCCTGAAAGTCGCCTTATTGGTGGTGCTATTGGCGTTCAAAAAGTGAGTATTAGTGAGCAAGAAGCTGAGGCTGAGGAGATACCTAAATTTCATCTTTGCATAATGAACCCTCCGTTTACGAGAAGCGTGGGTGGTAACCTTCTTTTTGGCAGTCTTCCAAAGGAAGAGAGGAAAAAGCTTCAGAAAGAGCTGAGTAAACTTCTAAAAAGTAAAGGTTTAAGTGGAATAGGTCAAGCTGGGCTTGGTGGTAGTTTCACTTTTTTGGCTGACAATTATTTGAAGGAAGGGGGAAGACTGGGACTTGTTTTGCCTAAGGCTGTGTTGGCTGGTGTTTCTTGGCGTAAAATTCGAGAAAAACTGCTTAATAATTATCATTTAGAATACGTAATATCAAGTTTCGAAGGGCCTAACAATTGGAATTTTAGCGAGAACACTAGCTTAAGTGAAGTTCTCCTAGTAGCACGAAAAGTAAAGAAGAGAAAGAAAAAAGACTACACAATATTTGTCAACCTTTGGACCAAACCAAGAAGTGAAATAGAATCCATTTTCATTGGTTCGTTACTACTTGACCTTTATCAAAGTGTTAAACTTCACGATATATCTAATGCAAATGCCTCACCATATCATTTGAAACTCCATGGAAAGAAAATAGGGGAAGCATATTCCGCGAGGCTTGACGATACAGATTTCGGTTCCTATCAGTTTTTTGCTCAAGCCGAGTTAAACAGAGTAGTCATACTGCTTAAACAGGGAACTCTCTACGTACCAACTGAAGGCATAGTGGGTAGGATTCCTCTCATTCCGTTAAGTAACTTTTTGGATAATATAGGACCTGACAGAAGGCAAGTACATAACGCGTTTAGAAAAGGTGATCGGTATCGGCAAAGTTGTACGTATTGCGCTTTGTGGGGTTACAACTATAACCTTATGAAAACCATAGAACAGCCACCTAACGTGTGCCTAGACCCGAAGGATAATAGTTTAGCAAGGCAGCTATGGCAAGAAAGCGGCAATTTATTACTTTTAGAAAGAGCATGGCTTTCGACATACAGGGTCTTAGCAGCAATTACGACTAAAGAAGTGCTCTCAAATGTGTGGTGGCCTATGAGAACCAAGGCTGTCCATATAAAAGATGGTGTACTTAGCTCGGAAAATGTGAGGAAAATCTTAGCTCTTTGGTTTAATTCCACCTATGGTGCATTACTTCTATTTTCGATTGCCGAAATTACCAGAGGGGCTTGGGTTGGGTTCAAGAAAGAACCATTAAGTAAGCTTCCTGTGATAGATATGTCTAAACTCACCATGGCAGAAGCAAAAACACTGTTCAACTTATACGATGAAGTGCGCCTTCAAGAATTGAAATCTCTGCCAGAAGAATTTGCAAAGCCCAATGTGAAAAAGAAAATCGACGATGCTTTTAACCACATATTAAACATAAAAGCAAAACTAGATGACCTCTACACGCTGCTAGCCCACGACCCAACCATAACAGCACAACCACTCAAATAAGGTTTGACATGAGGGATGCTTTACTTGTCTAAGAAGGAGCTTTTAGACGCTATTGTTACAGAAGTCATTGTTTGTCGTAAATGTGAGCTTTGGAAAACTCGTAAAAATTCTGTTCCAGGCGAAGGCAGCTCACACAGCCAAATCATGTTTATTGGAGAGGCACCTGGCTACTGGGAAGATGTTAAAGGAAAACCTTTCGTTGGGGCTGCTGGAAATTTTCTCGATACATTGTTATCTGAAGCAGGTCTTTCAAGAGAAAACGTTTTCATCGGCAACATTTTAAAGTGTAGGCCTCCAAAGAACCGTGAGCCATCACCAGCTGAAATTGAAGCGTGCACGCCATACCTAAACAGGCAAATACAAGTTATTCAACCAGAATTTATCGTTGCTCTTGGAAACTATTCAACAGCCTACATTTTCTCCAAAGTTGCATTACCCTTTAACGGTATAACTCGCGTTCACGGAAAATTCTATGAAGCCTCTATTCTGGACATGCAAGTAACAGTTTTTCCAACTTTTCATCCAGCAGCAGCACTATATCACCCAAAATACAAAGAACAACTCATCAGCGATTTTCACATGTTAAAACAAGAACTCACACAAAAAAGACCCGTTTAGCACTCATTTTGTCAAGGCGAGAATGTTGAAAGTATATATAAGGGGGGTTTAGTCAACCAGAGAGCTTAACCATCCAACACATCATCAAAACGTCAACACTCCTCCGCTGCTTCACACCCAACCTTAATCATTTTCAACAGCCTTTCTAATCACTAACCTCTTAATCGCTATTTGAAAGGAAAACATTTTGCACAGAGAACGCTAAAATATCTAACGTCTACTGTCTATCCAATGTGTGCAAAACATGCAAGTCCCGGTTCTTTGGGGTTCACAAGTCTCCCAAAAGTTTCCAGAATTAACTATCTGCATAGGCATAGTCAACAATGTCCACGTCGAAAAAGAAAGCGATCAAATTCAAGAGCTCAAAGAAGCTGTGTATAAAGAGGTTAGAACCAAATACAACATCGAAACGTTAAGGGATAACCCAACAGTAAGAGCCTACAGAGACTTTTATTGGAAGCTTGACGTAGACCCTACAAAAACGAGGCCCTCAGGCGAAGCCTTGCTCAGAAGAGTTTTTCACAGACGCGAGCTTCCGTGCATATCCACGGTTGTTGACGCCTACAATCTAGCTTCATTGCAAACCATAATTCCGATAAGCGGATTCGACAAAGACCGCCTAAACCCACCATTCCAGATACGCTTCGCAAAAAACGGTGAAGCCTTCACGGGAATCGGCATGAATAAACCCATGACCCTAACAGACAAAACGCTCGTCTTAACTGATGAAAACCAGATCTTGTGCATATATCCCTACAGAGACTCAGACCATACGAAGATTACAAGACAAACGGGAAACGTGCTGGTGGTTGGGTATGGGGCTCCGGGAATAACAGAACAGCAGCTAAAAGAGACTGTGAAAACAACAATATCATATATTAAGCTGGTTTCAGGCGGAGAAACGGAGACGATAAAAGTTTTCGAAACACCATCAAAATCATGAAAAGTTAATATTTCGTCGTGTGACAGTTTTGTTTAGGAAGAAACTGAAAATGGTTTATCCTCCCCGTATTCCGAAACCTCTTAAACGCCCAGAAGAACAACGGTGGCCCTCACCCACACCCCTTCCAGCAGTACCAGCAGAAGACATCGGAAAAATTTTGAAACAGATTCTCGAAAGACTTGACACAATCGAAAAAAGATTAGACAACATAGAAAAACTTCTAGCACAAACGTATCCCTCTGCTCCTTAATACCTTTTACTAACCAATACAAACAAAAAAAGCAAAAGTTTTTAGTCCTACGCCCAAATAGAACACGGTGTTTAGGTATGTCTTTCCGGCTTAAGATGGAACAAACAGCAAAAGACAAAAAATCAAACATGATTTTAGCCCTAGACTTTCCGTTTGAAAAACCAGAAAACCGAGAAAAACTTTTCTCTAAAGCAGAACGCATCTTGAACGCGGTGGAACCATACATTTGTGCCGTCAAGTTTAACCGTCATCTAATTCTTCCCCTCGGCACATTCAATGGCGTTGCAAAACTTATTGAAAAAGTTCATGCTATGGGTTTAATGGCGATAATGGATTGCAAAGTAAATGACATAGGCTCAACAAACCAAACAATTGCAGAATACTATTACAGTGTTGGCTTCGATGCCCTAACAGCTAATCCTTTTGTGGGGTGGGAACAAGGTTTAAAACCTGTTTTTGATGTTGCGCATAAACTGCAACGTGGTGTCATTCTTCTCGTTTACATGAGTCACAAAGGAGCATGGGAAGGCTATGGACAAACAATCTGTAATGCTGAGACTGGTGAAAAAGCGCTTCAATACTTTTCATTCGCTAAAAAAGCCCTAAAATGGAATGCCGACGGCGTTGTTGTTGGGGCAACATACCCAGAAAAAATAAGGGAAGTTCACGAAATACTCGGCGAAAAAATTCCAATCTATTCACCTGGAATAGGGGCTCAAGGCGGAAAAATCGAATCTGCTTTGAAAGCGGGAGCACACTACCTAATCGTGGGAAGAACAATAACACTGTCAGAGAATCCAGCTGAAACTGCGAAGAAAATCAGAGACCTTGCGAATCAATGTCGATGAAACGAACGCAAATAAAATAAGAATGAAGTAAAAGCGTGTTATTGCTTTTGCTTTTTTGATGGCAGCTTTGCTTGGTCCTCTAGCCAGTCTGGATGGACCCCTACGGATTTTTTCAGTATTGTGCAAGGGAAGTCATTGCATTCGGTACAAAAACGCAACTTTTTAGTTGTTCTGCAGCACTTGAATATCCTGCAATTCGGCCTATCTTCGCTACCGCAGCCTCTACATTCTCCAGTCATGTAATAGCGGCAAGAACCGCAATATAGCAGACAAGGAGTTGCCAAAGGATCAAAACTCATAACCTTTCACCTTTTTCACTTTTCGCAGAGTAAAATCAAGCTTATCTTGTTCGTCTCTCCCAAAGCTCCTTTTTCAACAAATCCCTAACAGCAGACCTTATGACCGAACTTCTACTTGGGTACATATTCGCCCTCACAAGTTCATCTAAACCTTCAAGATAAGCTTCCGGTAACAACACAGTAACAAGTTTCATGCCTCTTTCACCTACGACATGTTATGTAGATAATATGTGGTAAATATAAAATTTGGTTAACGCTTCAGATTCGAAGGTCATACTTCGTCGTCCGCAAGTGTTTAAACACGTCTTGAAAGGTTTTGTACACGTCTTCGACGTAGATGGCGCGACTTCGAATTCCCTTTTGAACTACTCCAGCAGCCAGCAGACACGTACCTACTGTCTCACTTATTGGGGTCGGCTCAGGAAACACTATAAACGTTAAACCAAGCTTCATTAACCTTGACTGGTTTCCACTACGCCATAGCTGCCTCGTCGATTTCGCTTCTTTGATCATTCCTTTCACAGACTGTAGCAGATCCACATAGCTTTCATTCATTTCCTTCACAGTATTAACGATGGTCTTGACTTCATCCGTTTTCATTGAAACCCACCCAGCTTTTGTATAATGGAACTGTTTGAACAGAAAAACTTTATTCACCATAAAATGATGCCTTTACGGTTTTTCTCTTTCAGAGAACCTAAGCTTTTTAAAAATGGCTTAAAATTTGTTATCCCGCTCTGCGCTGTTTTGTTGTTAATAGTGAAACATTGTAATAGTCAAGCTGATAAGCATACACCAAAAATTATTTCTACTAAATCTCGATAACAAACTATGGATTAGCTTCTGGAGGAACATTGTTGCCAAATGAATGTTATGCTTACATTCTAATATCCGACGAGAAATGGTGGAACAGATTGTGCGAGCGAAACAGAAACAACAATGGAACCCGCGTGTTTGTGCGGAGAAACCGTGTGGGTCCCCTTAAAACCCAAAAACTCTTTTTCTACGTTAAAAAACCAATAATGCAAATTCGAGGAGTTGCAGACTTCATTGAGCGTTTAGCTGGAGACTATAAAGAGCTTTGGAACATGTATGGGGATGAAAGTTACTTGGAAACCTTCGGTGAATATGTCAGTTTTCTGAAAGGCAGAAAAACCGTAACCTTCATCAGATTCTCGAATTTCCGTGAACTCGATAGTCCCGTGTCAATGAAAGTCATAAGAAAAGTTCTCGGCGTTCTAACGATACCGCGAGGCGGTAAATATTTAAATCGTGAAACTGCAAATCAGTTGACAGTTTAGAGAGGGAAAGCTAAATTGGAGAAATTCAATCCCGAAAGCTTTGTTGGGACTCAAGTTGAAGAGTTGAGAAAAACCATTGGCAATGAACGGGCTTTAGTTGCTGTTTCTGGTGGTGTTGACAGCGCAACATGTGCTGTGTTGACGCATAAAGCCCTAGGTGAAAATCTTGTCTGCGTTATTTTGAATGACGCTTTCATGCGCATGGGTGAACCAGAACATGTGGCTGAAGTCCTATCTAAGCCGCCTTTCAATGTGCCAATGAAAATAGTTGACGTTCGTGAGCGTTTCGTAGAAGCCATGAAAGGTTTAAGTGACGCTGAAGAAAAAAGGAAAAGGTTCCGCGAAACCTTCTATCAAGTCCTGAGCGAAACAGCCAAAAAAGAAGGTTGTGAACTCCTTGTGCAGGGCACAATACGCGCTGACATTGAAGAAACGGTTGCTGGCGTAAAAACACAACACAATGTTTTGGAGCAGATGGGCATAAATCCTATGAAACGCTTCGGCTTTAAAGTGGTTGAACCCCTCGTAACGTTGTACAAGTCACAGGTGAGGATGGTTGCAAGATTTTTGGAATTGCCTACCGAGTTTTCTGAAAGGCAACCATTTCCGGGACCTGGTTTGTCAGTTCGTGTGGTCGGAGAGATTCGTCCTGATAAGTTGGAAACTGTGAAGAAAGCTACAGTCATTGTTGAAGGTGAACTTGCTGAGCACAAGCCGAGTCAGTACTTTGCCGTGGTCATTGATAATGAAGAAGCGTTGCTGCAACCTGGTTTTACTCACATCCGAGATTGTGCGGCGCGAGCGCTCAACGTTCCTTCAAGAAATGTTCAAGTAAAAATTTTCAGGGATAGGGCGACTGGGGTGAAGGGAGGCGAAAGACGTTATGGTGAAATAGTGGGCATAAAGGTTCAGACAATGAATGAGCGAATTCATCATGTAACTCTTCAGAACCTCATTGCTCTTCAAGCGAGAATTATTACTGAAAATCCAGCGGTTGCAAGGGTTTTTTACGCAGTTAAAGACGTGACTGAGAAAAAACCGTATGTTATTGGTATAAGATCGGTTCAAACAAAGGATTTCTTGACGGCACAGGTTTCAGAAATACCTTGGGCAACGTTGGACAGGGCTGCAGAAAAGGTGATTAAGGAATGCCCCAACGTGTCCACAGTTTACTATGATGTTACTCCAAAGCCGCCTGCAACAATTGAAATGGAATAACAGCAACCAAGAAAACGTATAAGTGCTTCGAGACTGTTTTACACTGTGAGCAGTCATGTTTCGGGTTAGAGTGCATAAAATCGAGTCTATTCGAGACTTGGATGGAAACCTTGGAAAACGCATAGAACTAATTGAAGAACGGAAGGTTCCAAGTTTTATTGTTAGACCAAGAACCGAAGAGGCAAAGGTCGTGCAAGACGTCCTTCAAGCAGTGCAACAGCAATTACCAATGCCTCTGGCAAGAAGGCAGTTTGCAACTCCAAAATTAATCTTGTTCTTGACAGAGCCGGAGTATGAAAGTCTAGACATAAACTTTGATGTAAACCAAATCTACGATATAACTCTTGAAAATCAAACAATAAAATTCAAGAAAACAGCATAACCTCCTTTCTTATCCGCTTCAAAGCTGGATGCTTCGGATGGAAGGAAAGCACGAACATCATGTTTCTTAAAGCCTTGTAAATCTCTTGCATGCCAAATTTCTCGCCTTTATCACAGTAAATTGGGATAGGCTCTTCATCACCATTCTTGTAATACACGTATATGGGATCAAACTCTTCTCCGAAAGTGACAACTTCCATGGGCAACTTTAACACCTTAGCCATCTTCTCAGCTGCAACACTCACAGACCGCAATCGTCTTTCACTTCGTGCAACATTTGAAGTGTAAACCAACAACTTTCCGTTGCAGTTCTCCAACCATAACCACCAGAAACACGATCAGCTCTCAAACAGTTTTAAAACATGCGATGAAACGACACGATTGCACGGTGGAGAGAGATAAGTTAAAATGAACAAATAAAAACCATAAGATTATCAATGCGTAAGGTGAATCCTATGAAAGTCAGGGCACACATCATTGTAAGTGGCAGAGTTCAAGGAATCTTTTTCAGATCAGAAACAAAACATAAAGCCAAAAAACACGGTGTTGAAGGGTGGGTTCGCAACTTGCGAGATGGCGGAGTTGAAGCCGTTTTCGAAGGAGAGGAGAAGACTGTAAAAGACCTTATAGCATTTTGCAAGCGAGGGCCACCTAGGGCAAGGGTTACTCATGTAGACGTGAAGTGGGAAAGCTATACTGGCGAGTTCAAAGATTTCCAAATAAGATACAGTTTCTAAACAAAACTATTTTTTGGCAGTCTTCTTACTCCTTTTCTGGGGTATTATCCTCATTTTCGCGTTTTCAAAGCTTCTTGTTAGTTCTTTTCCTTCGAAATAGCGGTCTAGGAATATAGCTAAGCTTGCACATTCGGAGTGAGGTTGATTTCCAATTGCCACATTAAAATCGGACACAGACTTTGAGAAGAATTCCTTTGGAACTTTTTGACTTCCAACAAGAACTAGAATGTCTTTTTCTGAAGCCTTAATTCGTTGCAGAACATCGCTTGTTTGAATGTTCTCTCCATACGCTGTGAGATGAACAACTACGCCGCCTTTTTCCTTCCATTCTTTCACAGTCTTTTTCCAAGACACACCCATTTCAAAAAAGAACGGTCCTCCCCAATTCTTTGTAACCTTTTCAACTGTTTCCTTAATCCTTTTGTCTTTTATGTCTGACAGTATGAGACCTGAAGCCCCTAATGCCCGTGCAGTCAACACAACATGTGTTGTAAGTCTAGCATCTCTTTGTAATCTGTGACCCCACCTCAAAACAACGATTTTAGGCATTTTTGTCCCTTTTCAGACGTTTATTGTTCGAGTTTCCTCGAATTTCCCGTTAAATTCTTTCTCTACACGTTTTCTCACTTTTTCAGCAAACCATGGAACTGCCTCAAAAACCATGTGAGCAAATCTGTCAGAATACTTCAATTCTTGCACGTCTGCACTGTTGAATAACCATGAGATAAAAGACATAGACTCGTTGGTCAATGGAATAGTGAATGACGCTTGAACATAGTTTTTCAATGTTCTCAGTATTTCCTGTTTTAACAGATCAAAGTTAGTTTTGTACAACGCTGATATTGGCAAAAGGTTTGGCGCCATTTCCTTCAGGCTTTTAAGCCTCTGATTTAACTCGGTTTCTGACAGTTGGTCAATCTTGTTTAGAACCGTTATTGTTGGGATGCCGGTTGCTCCTATTTGCCCTATTGTTTCTAAGCAGCACGAAAGTTTCTTTTCAATGAGGTTCATGGGCTCGCTTATGTCTATGACTAGAAGTATTAAGTCTGAATAAATGGTTTCCTCAAGGGTTGAGCGGAATGCCTCTATCAGTGTCAGTGGAAGGCGGTCTATAAAGCCGACAGTATCTGTCAGCAGAAACTTTTTCCTTGAAAATTCTACAAGCCTTGTTGTTGTTGACAACGTTGTGAACAAGGCGTCGTCCACTGGAACTTCCTCTTGTGCGAGTGCATTGAAAAGCGAGCTTTTTCCAGCGTTTGTGTATCCAGCTAAAGAAATTGACTGGAATCCCAGTTCTACTCTTCTCTTGCGGTGTAGACCCCTTTTTTTCCGAATTTTCCCTAGTTTTCTGCGAATGGACTGTATTTGTCTCTTCACAGTTTCGTAGTAAACATCTACTTCGTATGCTCCGAGACCCATGAATCCAGGCTGTTCTTCTTTCCTTGCCAGTCGTACCTTTTCCTTTGCATGTGTCAACTCGTATCTCAGTCTTGCCAATCGAATTTGCAGTTTCGCCTCTTTTGTTGTGGCTCTTCTGGCAAAAATTTCTAGAATTAGCTGAAAACGGTCGATTGCTTCGACGCCTGTGGCCTTTGCTAAATTGTAGGCTTGCACGGGTTTTAACGGGTTGTCAAAGATTAACTTTTCAGCTTCGTTTCCTTTGATTAGTTGAGTGATTTCTCGTACTTTTCCCGCGCCTATCTGGTAGCGTGGGTCTGCTTTCCTAACCTGTTCTATTTTGTCCACTATAGTGTATTCTGCGGTTTCTGCCAAGCTTTTAAGTTCGTCAAGGGTTAAGGGTTCGAAGCGTTGTCGGCGTTGAACTATAATTGCTTTCGTTACGTTTTCTCCTCCGCCTTTTTCTTGTCTAATTGAATCAAGTCTCCTAATGTTAGTTCACGGCTTACAGGCTTAATGTTTGCTTTTGGAACTTTTTCTTCAGAAGCCTGAACGAGCAACTTAATTTTTAATGTGTGCTCCAGTTTTGTTGCAAGCCTGTTGTCTGGAGTCATTTTCCCTTTTTCAATTTTCTTAAGAACTGAAACCTTCTCGCTTATTTTTCTACCTAACTCTTTATGTGAGAGTCCTAGCTTTCGTCTGGCTTGCCTTATTTTCGCATCGAAATCTTCTACAAGCTCTAGACCATTTTCCACAATGGCTTGTCGCGACTTTTTGCTTTTGGTTTTTAATATTAGACGTCTTGTTGGAACTTTTGCACTCAGCATTGATGTTTTTAGTTTTGTCTCATCCCAAATAATCGTTCCAAGTTTCGCGCATTTGCCGCACACTGTTAGTTTAGCTCCTTCAATCATAACTCTGTAGGATTTGCCGTAGATTTTGCGTCCGCAGACTTCACATCGCACTTGCCGCACCTAAATTGTTTTTATTGTGTGGTTGTCTTTATAGTTGTCGAATCTTAAAGGCTTAGTTGAATGGTGTAAGGGATTTGGAGAATGCGTTTAGGCGTATCAGGAGTGTGGCAGACTACCAGTTTGGAAAAGGCGTAGGCGCTAGGTTATTTCCTGAAAATGTGGAGATAATCCGCTCTAAAAGAACTGGCAGAATCCGTTACGTTTATTTGGATGGAAAAAGGCTGGCGACCCTTCGTCCAACAGACGGCTTGTTTTCCCTAAGCATTGCAGGGGCAAAACGAATTGTTGAGAATGCAATTTCAGCAAAATGCCTCGTTGCTATTATGGATGATGTTTCGGAGTTTATCGCTGAAGGCGGGGATGTCTTTGCGAAGCATATTGTAAAAGCTGATGGTGACATTCATCCAAAAGATGAAGTTATCATTGTTGACGAAAAGGGCGAAGTTTTGGCTGTTGGACGTGCTGTTTTGTCTGGTGAAGAAATGATGGCCTTCAAGAGGGGTGTTGCCGTCAAGGTTAGGCGTGGGTGTGTGGAAGAAAGTTAAGTATGAGTTTTCAGTAATTGTTATGGTAGAAAGGTGGTTCTATGAGAAGACGACGCGTAAGTCCCCGTGACGCGAAACGTATGATGCATCGCATGGGTCTGAGTATGGACGCAATACCAGACGTTGAAGAAGTAATCATTAAAACAGGCAGCAAAGAAATAACCATTGAAGAGCCTGAAGTGGCAATAATGGAAGTTCAAGGACAGAAAATCTTTCAGGTAACAGGCGGAAAAATAGTTGAGAAAGCGATAGAACGCAAATTGGTCGTACCGGAAGAGGATGTTAGGCTTGTGGCTGATCAAACTGGAAAAAGTTTAGAGGAAGCTAAGAAAGCACTGGAAGAATGCGAAGGCGACCTAGCGAAAGCAATTCTGCTACTTCAATCATAAAGTTAGTATGTCGCCATGAGTCTTCTTAGAGCGTAAGGAAAAACACAGAACTTCTGTTTGAACGTTTTCCAAATATCCCAAAAGCTTTGTTCTAAGTAAGACTAAAGCCTCTTTGTTTCGCTAAATTTCTTTCATATGAAAATCTTCGATTTCAAAAATCTTCTCTTGCGGGTGCAAAACGATTACTGCAATGACTTGTTTATCGTCTTTTTCCACCACATAGCAACGTTGAGACACGATTTTTAAATGGTCTAGCGTGTGTTCTTTGGCTTCTCTATAACCCTTCTCCGAATCATTGTGATAGTCTAAAGCCGCCATCCTCGCTACTGTTTCCACATCTTCAACTCTCATATTACGAATGTTGAGTATTAAACATCACCTCATTCAAATTTCAAAATTTGATTGTTTGAGAACGGAACTATACAATGACTTTATGCGTGTAAACTACGAGTTTGCAGCAATTACAAGGTCTTCATTTCAATTGCCCCGCAAGGGAGGCATCAAGTAATTCCTTAACTTAACACGAAAGCTTAACGGAAACCAGCCTAGACCTAAAATGTAAAGTGATGTTCCGTTGGTTTTAAGTTCAGTTTCAAGCAATATTCTGACAGGAGGCTAAAATCGCAAGTGTTTGACATCATTTCAGTAGGGCATTTCGCTATAGATTCTATTTTTCTCCCAGATAGGAACACGCCCTTTATTGTCTTAGGCGGTTCCGTAGCCTATGCTTCTTTTGCTGCCCGACGCTTGGATACAACCGTTTCCGTTGTTTCAAAGGTTGGCGGTGACTTTCCAAAGGCTTATTTGTGGTGGCTTGAGCAAGAAGGTGTTAATCTATCTGGAATAGTCAAAGTTGAGACTGCACAGACCACGCGTTTCGAACTAAAATACAGCAATAATTTATCACACAGAAAACTGCGACTAAAGAGCAAAGCTCCACCCATCACTGTTGATGATTTCCCCAAATCTCTGAAAGCTAAAGCCATTCATGTTGCACCCATTGCAGGCGAAGTCACGTACGAAGCTGCCAAGAAATTAAGAAGCTGTGCTCAGTGGTTGTCCCTCGACCCGCAAGGGCTGGTGCGAAGCTTCGACGAAAAAGGAAACGTCATCCGTGGTTCGCTAACCGACAAGCGCGTGTTAGAACTCGTTGACATTTACAAGTCTTCCTCAGACGAAATTAAAGCCGTAACTGGCATGTCAACCCAGAAATCAGCCATAAAGGCAGTCCATGACTATGGCGTTGAAACGGTCATCGTAACTTTTGGGATGAAGGGTGCAATGCTTTCCGTCGAAGAAACAGTCTATAAAATTCCAGCCTACAAGTCGAAGAAGGTTGTTGACCCAACAGGGGCTGGAGACGTTTTTATCGGAGGTTTTTTAGCTGAATACATCCGTGGTGAAAACTTATTGTGGTGCGCATGTGTAGGTTCTGCGGCTGCCTCGCTTGTCATTGAGGCTGCTGGCCCAACATTCTTAGGCGAAAAAGCAGAGATTTATCGAAGGGCACGCATGCTTTATGAAAAAGAAATTAAGCAATGACGTGTATCTTATTGCGTTAAAGCAGTAAAGAGGCGTTTAACATTGGGACGTATCGCTAAAGGGGTGAAATGCAGTGTTTCTGGTTGCAGTAAAGACGCTGTGCGCTCAATTTCATCGGCAAAAGTCAAGTCTGCTGGCCTCAACATTAGCAGTAACGAAAGACGGACTTATTTATGCAAAGAACATTACAAAGAATATAAAAAGAAGACTAAAAAAGAGAAAAAGGTTGAACAGTGGCGATATAAACCATCATAAAGGCTAAAAGCCGAGGGAATTTTATGCGAATATTACAGTTACACTCAAACTTCATCCAGTACAAGCCTATCCAAAAAGAAATAGCCATCGCTGAACAAGCTGAAAAAAAAGAAAAGCGACTAGAAGAACTCGTTGTCCTGTTCACTGCTGTTGAAGAAGGCGACAACGAGGCAGTAGCCAAAAAAGCCATAGACGAAGTTCAAGCCTTCCTAGAAAAACTGAAGGTAAACCGAATTCTAATCTATCCATACGCACACTTAAGCAGCAACTTGGCAAAACCCGAAAACGCACTTGAAGTAGTCAAAGCTATGGAAGCCTACGCAAAAAAGACAGGCTTAGAAACATATCATGCACCATTCGGCTGGAACAAGCAGTTCACAATTTCGATAAAGGGACATCCACTTGCCGAACAATCACGCGCCATATTGCCAGCTGAAGCAGAAGAGAAGAAAGAAGAAAAGGTTTCCGAAGCGGTAAAGGCTGAAGAAAAACTCAGATCCTTTTGGTACATCATCCATCCAGACGGAAAAATGGTACCAGTTGAAGAGTTCGACTTTAAAGGACGCGAAAACCTGCAAAAATTCGCAGCATATGAAACCTCAAAGATTAGGGCAAGTCAGCAAGCGCCTCCACACGTTCTATTAATGAAAAGACTGGAAATAGCTGATTATGAGCTGGGAAGCGACCCTGGAAACATACGCTGGTATCCAAAAGGCCGACTAATCAAATCCCTGCTCGAACAGTTTGTCAACGTCAAAATGATCGAGTATGGAGCAATGGAAGTTGAAACTCCAATCATGTACGATTTTCAGCATCCAAGTCTAGCGGACTACGTAAACCGTTTTCCAGCAAGGCAATACATACTAAAATCAGAGAACAAAACACTGTTTCTACGGTTTGCGGCGTGCTTCGGACAATTTTTGATGGTTCATGACGCCCAGTTCTCTTACAAGCAAATGCCACTAAAAATTTACGAATTAACACGCTACAGTTTCAGACGGGAACAAAGAGGCGAGGTTGTCGGTTTAAGGCGACTGCGAGCATTCACGATGCCAGACTGTCACGCCTTCTGCACGGACCTCGAACAAGCCAAAAAAGAATTCCTAGTAAGATTCAAATTGTGCATGCAAATCCTAGAGGAAATAGGCTTATCTGAAGACGACTATGAAGCAGCAATACGTTTCACAAAAGACTTCTACGAAGAAAATAAAGACTTCATCAAATCTTTAGCCAAAATCTTCGGAAGACCAGTCCTGTCTGAAATGTGGAGGGAACGCTTTTTCTATTTCATACTGAAATGGGATTTCAATGTCGTAGACAACCAAGACAAAGCAGCAGCTCTTTCTACGGATCAAATAGATGTTGAAAACGCAAAAAGATACAACATAACCTATGTTGACGAGAAAGGTGAGAAACGTCATCCGCTAATAATGCACTGTTCCCCAAGCGGAGCAATCGAAAGATGTGTTTATGCACTATTGGAAAAAGCCTACAAGGAACAACAAAGAGGCAACCCACCAATGCTTCCATTATGGCTTTCACCCACGCAAGTACGCATAATCCCCATGTCAGACAAGCACTTTGAGCATGCTGAAAAATTGGCATCTAGTTTAGACACACAAAACATACGGGTAGACATCGATGACCAGACGTTTACCATGCAAAAAAGAGTTAGAGAAGCTGAAAGAGAATGGATTCCATACATAATCGTCGTGGGACAAAAAGAAATAGAATCAGATGTACTTCCAGTGAGGGACAGAAAAGCTGGAAAAATGCGCAAAATGAAACTTGAAAAACTGACAAACGAGATTAAAGAAAAAGTGAAAGGAAAACCATTCAAACCGCTTCCAGTTCCAAAACACCTATCAAAAAGACCGCAATTCTACGGTTAACAATGATTGAAACAACCAACTTTTTACAAAAAATATATTTGAATAGACTAGATTCTCCAGTTTGGAGGAATAAAACCCTTGGAAAAAGAATTACTCATCTGCATAGATGGGAAATACTATCCAAAGTCGCAAGCAAAAGTTTCAGTTTACGATCACGGACTTTTATATGGAGATGGCGTGTTTGAAGGAATCCGCGCCTATAACAGCGTAGTGTTCAAACTCAAAGAACATATAGATAGATTGTATCGCTCGGCATGTGTAATCATGCTTCAGATTCCACCGACAAAAGAAGAAATGATAAAAGCTGTTTTAGAAACCTTGCGAAAAAACAATTTGCGGGACGCGTACATACGCCTAGTCGTAACTAGGGGAGTCGGTGATTTAGGACTTGACCCGAGAAAATGCCCAAAACCCACGGTGATAATCATAACCGACGTGATAAAGCTTCATTCAGGCGCGGCAAAAGAAAAAGGAATAAGAGCTATGATTGTTTGGGTGAAACGAGACCCCGTGGATGCAACATCCCACGAAGTCAAATCCCTAAACTACTTGAACAGCATATTGGGAAAGATTGAAGCAAACATTGCGGGTTTTGACGAAGCCATATGCCTAGACAAAAACGGTCACGTAAGTGAAGGCGTAGCCGAAAACCTCTTCATAGTTCAGAACGGAAAAGTCATAACTCCGCCAACATCAACTGGTGCTCTAGTTGGAATAACAAGAGACGTTGTCATGAAACTGGCTGAAAAACTTGGATACAAAGCCACTGAAAAAACTATCACGCCGACAGATTTGTTCACTGCGAATGAAGCCTTCTTCACTGGCACGGCAGCAGAAATTGTCCCGATAGTAGAGGTTAATAAGCGAATGATAGGCGACGGCAAACCTGGGCCAATAACACGACAATTAATGCAAGAATTTGAAAAGCTTGTCAGAGACCCGAAGGAAGGAATACCAATCTATCAATAGCAAAACACTCCACTTTTCCATAAGAACCACAGAAAGTTACCGAAAGAAATTTTAAGCTTACACTTTGTAAACGCGTTCAAGTGAATAAGATGCTAGTTCCTGAAACTTTTTTCGCTGAAAGAACATCGCTACTAAAGGCGTCGGAGATCCGACAGCTTCTAACGTGGGTTGCTGAGGGAGGTATAATCTCCTTCGGCGGTGGTATGCCATCGCCAGCCACGTTTCCTCGACAACAGATTATAGAGATAATCACCGAAGGAATAAGTGAGCACGGTGACAAACTTCTACAGTACGGCACCACTCAGGGCTTGAAGGAGCTGAGATCAGAACTCAAGAACTTCATGGAGTGGAAGGGAATTAGTGTGCCAAGCATCGACAACATTCTCGTTCTAAGCGGCAGCCAACAAGGACTTGACCTTTTTGGAAAAGTCTTCATCGATGAAGGAGATGTTGTGCTTATGGAGCTTCCAACATACCTAGCTGCCATTAACACCTTTAGGGCGTACAATCCAGAGTTTGTCGGGTTGAAAATGGATGATGACGGCATCATAATGGGCTCCTTAGAAAACATCCTGAAAGAACTACAGTCTAAGCACAAAAAAGTAAAGTTTCTCTATACGGTTCCTACATGTCAAAACCCTACTGGCGTAACCCTATCCATGGAGCGCAGGAAACGTCTCCTCGAACTTGCGTCGGAGTACGACTTTCTAATCATTGAAGACGACCCCTACAGTCTAATCCTATACGAACCCATTGATGTTACTCCTCTGAAATCCATGGACGCTGAAGGACGAGTCATACACCTGTCAACCTTCAGCAAGATTCTGTCTCCTGGACTGCGTCTAGGATGGGTGGTAGCTGACGACAGGCTCATCGAAAAGTTCGTACTCGCCAAACAGGGTATGGATCTGTGTACCTCACCGCTTCTACAGTACATCGCTTATGGAGCACTAGAAAGAAAGGTTATCCACGAGAATCTTACAAAGATTCGTGTACTCTACAAGACGAAGAGAGACAAGATGCTGGAGGCTTTGGAAACCTACTTCCCAGAAGGATGCAAGTGGACAACGCCCATAGGCGGGCTATTCATATTCGCTTGGCTTCCTGAAAGAGTTAACACTAAAGAGCTTATCCAAGACTGCATCAAGAAACATAAGATTGCCTACGTTCCAGGCCAGTCATTCTTCGTTGATAGAAGTGGAACAAACACGATGAGGCTGAACTTTAGCTATCCGGCGATGGATGAAATAGAGGAAGGCATCAAAAGGCTAGGAAAAGCAATCAAAGAAAGGCTATAAATAATACACGCATAGCTGTCTTTAGCGTTCTTACCTATTCTTTTCCATAAAACTTTCCACTTCGTTTAATGCTTGTTCAAGTGTTTCTAGTGGTGGAAGGAAGACAGCTCTGAAATGTCCTGACCCGTAAACTGGATCAAAGCCTGACCCATGAACGAAAAGCACACCTGTTCCATTCAAAAGCTCCAACACAAATTCACGGTCACTCCTCCATTTTGACCCTACTCCATGGATTATTGGGAAAACGTAAAATGCTGCCTCTGGTTTTGCACAGCTTATCTCTTCCATTTCATTCAGTCTTTTCCACGCGTAGTCTCTTCTTTTGCTAAGCTTTCCAATCATCTCTTTGATATGGTCTTGAGGTCCAGTTAAGGCTGTCGCTCCAGCTTTCTGAACCGGAGTGTTTGCGCATAACCTTATTCTCGCCTCCTTCAAGATGCACTGCTTTAACTCTTGTAGCTCGTTATTTTGCTCGTGAAAATACACATAACCAAGTCTCCACCCAGTCATTAAGTACGCTTTTGAAAAGCCGTTTAACCCTATTACTGGAACGTCTTTAGCCAAGTGAGCTGTGCTAACAAACTCCTTATCATATACAATTTGATCGTAAATTTCGTCTGAAATAATCGGAACTCCGTTTTCACCCGCTAAATCTACTATCTCTTTCACAGTTTTCTCTTCATAAAGTGCACCACAAGGATTGTTCGGATTAATAATTACAATCCCCCGCGTTTTCTCTGAAATTTTTCTGCGCAAGTCGTCAATGTTTGGTTGCCAACCATTTTCCTCAACCGTCTCGTAAGTTACTGGTTTGCCACCGAAAAATTTAGCATATGCAATGTAAGGCGGATAAGTAGGTCCAGGAAGAAGAATTTCATCGCCAGCGTTGATAAGTGCTGCCATAACCATCTGTATGCCCTCAGAAATCCCCGCAGTAACAATAACATCGTCAGCGGAAACATCTACACCATTAACTCTCTCTTCCTTCTCACTTATGGCTTGCCTAAGCTCAGGCAACCCCTCAGAAGAAGAATAACTATTCC
>Ga0210049_1000329_pt1 | contig 38570 bp, 31 predicted proteins | sample CryGeyCG2014_300_2_FD_183964 | JGI IMG/M metagenome (GOLD analysis project Ga0210049, IMG submission 183964) | Groundwater microbial communities from aquifer - Crystal Geyser CG06_land_8/20/14_3.00 (SPAdes) (version 2) | ecosystem: Environmental > Aquatic > Deep subsurface > Groundwater | place... | reverse complement strand
CGGTTTTGGTTCCTGTTATGATTTTGGGCCCCTGGGAGTGGAGATGAAAAATAATATTAAAAAGGCGTGGTGGGAAGAGATTATAAGAAACCACGAAAATATAGTGGGTTTAGATGCCGCTATTTTAATGTCGCCAAAAGTCTGGCAGGCTTCAGGCCATTTAACAGCTGGTTTTGCTGATGAATTAGTAGAGTGTAAATCTTGCCACAAAAGATTTAAATTAGACGAAATTACTCAACACCCGGAGTTAAGTAATTTAACCTCGGGTGTTTGTCCAGAGTGTGGAGGCGAATTGACTGAGCCGAGAAAATTCAATTTGATGATGAGAACACATATCGGCCCGGTAGAGGATGAGGCAGCCCTAACTTATCTCAGGGCAGAAACTTGTCAGGGAATTTTTATGAATTATGAAAATGCCTTAAATTCGATGAGGTTGAAGATTCCCTTTGGGATGGCTCAAATTGGAAAAAGCTTTAGGAATGAAATTACCACAAAAAATTTCGTCTTCAGAACCAGGGAGTTTGAACAAATGGAAATGGAGTGGTTTTGCCGACCAAAAGAGGCGGAAAAATATTTTGATTGCTGGAAAAAAGAAAGATTAAATTGGTATCTGAATTTAGGAATTAAAAAAGATAATTTAAGACTGAGAGAAGTCCCGGAAGAAGAAAGGCCCCATTATGCCGAAGAGACAGTTGACATTGAATATAAATTCCCATTTGGCTGGGGAGAATTGGAAGCAATCAACAATCGGGGAGATTTCGATTTATCAAACCATTCCAAAAATTCGGGCAAAGATTTGAGATATGTCGATCCTTCGGCAGGCTCAGGGCAAGTTAAGGAAAGATATTTCCCTTATATCATCGAAACCTCAGGCGGAATAGACAGGTCATTTTTAGCCATTTTGTGTGATGCCTATCAAGAAATTAAAGGAGGAAGAACTAAAACAACAAAAGCAGTAAAGGAAATTGAGGTTTTACTTAAATTAAATAAAAAAATTGCTCCAATAAAAGTTGCGATTTTGCCTCTGGTTAGAAACAAACCAGACCTCGTTAAAAAAGCCAAAGAAGTTTACCAATTGCTGAAACCCTATTTTACTTGCCAATACGATGAATTAGGTTCAATTGGTAGAAGATATCGCAGGGGGGATGAGGTTGGAGTTTTATATGGAGTTACAGTTGATTTCGAGACTTTAAAAAATAACGATGTTACTCTTCGTTGGAGAGATAGTATGGAGCAAATTAGGGTAGATATTAAAAATTTATTAGAGGTGATTAAAAAATTACTTAAGGACGAGATAGAATTTAATAAAGCTGGTAAGCTAATAAAGGTTTCTTCGAAATAAATTCTTTTCCCATTCGGGTTAGAGTAAATTCGAATGGTTTTCCAGCCTTCATTATTCTTTTCCCATTCACTAATCCATTTTTTTGAAGCTTCCTTAAAACTGTAACTACTCTGCTCTTTTCCCTATTTAAATACCTAGATAGTTGATTTGCAGTGCAACCTTCTTTATATTTTTCTTCAAATTCAAATAATTTAGTAAGATAAAATTTCTTCACTTGTCCTTTTTTTACTTGTTTACGTTGATAGCAGCTTAAGATTTTTTTGAGTTTTCTCCTTTTTTCACTATGCGATCCAAAGACATTTAGTGCGTCTAATTCTTTAAGCTCGTTAAAACTACTAATGCTTACTAACCACTCGCTATCTTGTTTCGAAAATAAGAAACTCGGAGTTAAACCTAAAAATTGAAGAAGTTTAAACACATATTTAACCTCGATTTTATTTTTCATTTTTAAATGAATCGCTCTTTGATGGCTTTTTGCATTGTATTTTGGGGAACCCTCGGCTGTCATTATTCCCTTGATGTAAGCTGTTGCAAAGGATTTATCAGTGAGGCATTTTTCTTTAATTATTGGTATCAATTTGTCTAAAACAAGTTTGGTTATTGTTCTAGAATAATTAATTTCTGCTGCCGTTTTATGATATTTCTTAAATTTATATTTCCTTTTTATCGAATTAATATTTACCTGTAATAACCTTGACCATTTGCGTTTTTCTAAATTTACATTAAAATCTGAGCGAGGTAAAAAAATATTTATTCTGATATTTTCGGTTTTGGCGTTGAAATATTTCTTTAACCAGCCAATAAAAAATTTTATAGTTTCTATATCAGTATTCGATGTTGATAGACCACTACTGGTTTTTAAACGTCCATCGCCAATATAATACCCAATGCCTTCTACAAATTCTTCGTTTACCGGAATTTTTAAAGGGAAGTTACACCAAGCGGCACGATTCCTAGTTTTTATATCTATAATATTAGAAAGAATTTCATTTTTATTAATTTTTACTTTTTGACCAAGAAATAAAAGCCTTTTGAGATTAAAAGAGTTAGCTTTAAGAGAATACCCATTTTTTCTTCGTAACCGTGCATTAAAACGAGAGAACAATTTTTTTCTTAATTTTTCTGCGATTTTTACCTGCAATTTAGAATATTCTTCTCTAAGAAGATTAAGAGTATTAATTACAATTGTCATAAAGGATGTTAGATAATTTCATTTCTTTATTTATTAAGTTATTATACAATAAAAAGAAGATGACACAGTGACACAAGAAAGAGTAAAAATTAAAGAGCTTATTAAAATTATAAAAGAAAAATTAAGTGTTTAAGAAAACTACTCTTGAAAATGGCTTGAGGATTATTACCGTTCCTCAGGAAAATACTCAGGCAGTGACAGTTTTGGTCTTGGTTGGCACTGGCTCAAAATATGAAACTAAAGATATAAATGGTATTTCCCATTTCCTAGAACACATGTACTTTAAGGGTACAAAGAAAAGACCTTCTACGGTTGCTATTGCTGAGCCTTTAGATAAAGTTGGAGGCATCTATAATGCTTTCACTTCGGAAGAATATACCGGCTATTTTGCCAAAGTCGCCTCCTCACATTTAGACCTGGTTTTAGATTGGGTTTCAGATATTTATTTAAATTCTTTACTGCCAGAAAAAGAAATAGAAAAAGAAAGAGGGGTGATAATTGAAGAAATAAATATGTATTTAGATACACCCATGATATATATTGGAGAACTCTGGAAGAAATTACTTTATGGTGATCAACCAGCTGGTTGGGAGGTATCTGGAACAAAAGAAAGCGTAGCTAAAATCAAAAGAGAGCAGATTTTAAATTATTTGAAATCTCAGTACGTGGCTTCAAGTACTATCATTTGCGTAGCTGGGAAAATATCTTCATCTCAAATAATTAATAAAATAAAAAAATATTTCTCTAAGATTAAAAAAATACAACCAAAATCTAGGCTTCCAGTAATTGATGCTTCGATAAACTCAGCATCAACCCTGAGTAGTAATCGAAGGGTTGAAAAACAAGATAAACCTCGACTTCTCATTTTTCAAAAACCGACTGACCAAACTCACCTAGCCATCGGAGTCAGGGCTTATAATCTTTTTCATCCTCAAAGATATACTTTGGAGCTTTTAGGAGTAATTCTTGGGGGGATGATGAGCTCGAGATTGTTTGAAGAAATTAGAACAAAACTGGGCATAGCTTATTATATTAGAACGGCAGTTGAAAATAATCCCGATACAGGGTATCTGGTAACCTTAGCCGGGATAGACAACAAAAACGTTGAGAAAGCCATTTCCACTATTCTAAAAGAATATAAAAAAATTTCTCAAAAAAAAATTCCCCAAGTTGAATTAAAAAAAGCCAAGGATAATGTCAAAGGAAGAACGGTTTTAGAATTGGAATCTTCAGATGCCCAGGCTTCTTTTTACGCTGGCCAAGAACTTTTGGAAAAGAAGATCTTAACTCCCGAAGAAATTTTTGCTAAGATTGATAAAGTTAGAGAATCTGATATTCTAAAAGTAGCTAAAGATATTTTTCAACCAAAAAAATTAAATTTAGCCCTTATTGGTCCGTTTGAAGATAAAACAAAATTTGAACAATTATTAAAACTATAGTCAAAGAAGGTAAACCTTCTTTTCCACACTTCGTTTTTATAAATAAAAACTCGTATGAATGGAGAAAAGACATTAGATGTATCTTGGGGAACAATTCTAAAAATTGCCTTTGCTTTTCTCTGTTTCTATATTATTTACTTGGTAAGAGACATTTTGGTTTGGATTATTTTTGCTTTAATCATTTCTGTCTTATTTAATCCAGCTATTAACTTTTTAAATCGGCTAAGAGTACCTCGAGTATTATCAGTAATTTTTGTCTATCTCGCCATATTCGGGGTTATGGGACTGCTTATTTACTATATTAGCCCGATGTTTGTTACTGAAATTCAACAGTTTTCTCAACTCTTCCCTCAATATTTCGAAAGAATTGCCCCTCCTTTAAAGGGGTTGGGGATTGAAGCCTTCGAAAGCCTAGAAAGCTTTACAATAGCTTTAGGTGAAATGCTTAAAGGAGCCTCAACTGATATTTTAAGCGCCTTGGCTATTATTTTCGGGGGAATTGGTTCTACCCTCTTTATTTTAACAATCGCCATTTTTATATCTTTAGAAGAAAGAGGAGTAGAAAGAGTGTTGGGAATTCTGGTTCCTAAAAAATACGAAGATTATATTTTATCTCTTTGGGAAAAATCTCAGACTAAAGTTTCTGGTTGGTTTGGGGCAAGAATTTTAACTTGTCTATTTGTTGGCCTGGTATTTTTTATTGCCCTTTGGGTATTTAAGGCGAAATACGCTTTTACTTTGGCGCTTTTGGCCGGAGTATTGAACTTTATTCCAATTTTGGGCCCAATCGTAACAGGGGCAATCGCCTTCATTTTCATTGCTTTAGATTCATTGTGGAAAGCTGTTTTGCTTCTAATTATCTTTACCTTAATTCAGCAAATTGAAGGAAATATTTTAACTCCCATTCTAACCAGAAGATTTGTTGGGCTTCCGCCAGTTTTAGTTTTGATTTCTTTAGCTATTGGAGGGAAACTTCTGGGAATTTTGGGAGCGGTCTTAGCTATCCCCTTAGCTGGCGTAATTTACGAATTCTCGAAGGATTTTTTACAAAAGAAAAAAGAAGATCTCTCTTCCATCCAAAAACCACCCCCGACCGGTCCGAGAAAAAGCATAGTTTGGTAATTCCGATTTAAGTGAGATTATGCTAAAATTAAAAGGAGGTAAAACCTCCTTTTAAAATTATGAAAAAATTCTATATCCCAACTAGTATAGTTTATACCAATCTTAGCCCACATATTGGTTTTGCTTTAGAATTGATTCAGGCGGATGTTTTGGCACGTTATCATCGTCTTTTGAGCGAGGATGTTTTCTTTTTGACTGGTACGGACGAGAACGGAGCAAAAGTTGCCAAAGCAGCAGAAGAAGCCGGTAAATCTCCAAAAAACTTTGTAGATGAAATTGTAAAAAAGGTTAAAGAATTGAAAGAAGTTTTAAATTTATCAAACGATGATTTTATAAGAACAAGTGATAAAAAAAGGCATTGGTCGGCAGTTGAAAAGGTTTGGTTAAAACTGAAAGAAAATGGCGATATTTATAAAAAGAAGTATAAAGGATTATATTGTGTTGGATGCGAGGCTTTTGTTAAAGAAAAGGATTTAGTTGATGGAAAGTGCCCTATTCATGAAAAAAATCCTGAAGTCATTGAAGAAGAAAATTATTTTTTCCGGCTTTCCAAATATCAAAATAAATTAAAAAAAATAATTAGAGCAGAGAAAATAAAAATTATTCCAGAGACTCGGAAGAGTGAGCTTTTAAATTTTATTACTCAGGGGTTGGAAGATACCAGTTGTTCAAGGTCGAGAGAAAAGTTGGAATGGGGCATACCAGTTCCGGGAGATAATACCCAAACAGTTTACGTCTGGTTGGAGGCTTTGGGAAACTATCTTTCCGCTTTGGATTATGCAACTAATGGAGATAAATTTAAGAAGTTTTGGCCTCCTGATGTTCATTGTATCGGCAAGGATATTTTTATTAGGTTCCACGGCTCACTATGGCCCGCGATGCTTTTGTCACTTAAGTTAGAACTGCCAAAAACGATATTTGTTCACGGATTTATTACTGTTGGTGGTCAGAAAATGTCAAAGAGTTTGGGAAATGTTATTGATCCTTTTGAGTTGGTTAAAAAATACGGAACCGATGCGGTGAGATATTTTCTTTTGCGGGAAATTCCGCCAACTGAAGATGGAGATTTTACTTATGAAAAATTTGAACAGAGATACAACTCGGATTTAGCCAGCGGATTGGGGAATCTGGTGGCGAGGGTAATAACCCTTGCTAAAATTTCTAATTTCCAATTTCTAATTTCTAAACAAATCCCAAATCCCAAATTCAAAACAATTATAAATAATACTTGGGGAAAATATAGGGAAGATTTAGATGAATTTAAATTTAATGAGGCGTTGATTTCAATTTGGGATTTGATTAGTTTTTGCGATAAATATATTGAAAAAGAAAGACCCTGGGAAGAAAGCGAAAATCAAAAAGAAGTTATTAGTAATTTGTTATTAGTTATTGGTGAAATAGCAAAACTATTAGAACCATTTTTACCTGAAACTTCCGAAAAAATATTAGAACAAATAAAAAATAAAAAAAGCCAAATATTATTTCCCCGAATCTATTAATTGAAATATGTCAGCAATTTTTGTTGGGAGATTTCAACCTTTTCACAAAGGACACTTGGAGGCGATAAAGTGGATTTTGAAAAGAGAAAAGGAGATTTTAATTTTTATTGGTTCTTTGCAGGAATCTTGGCAAAAAGATAATCCCTTTTCTTTTTTTGAAAGAAAGGAGATGGTTGAGAAAGCTCTTTTTTCAGAAAATATTAAAAATTTTAAAATTTTTGGAGTACCAGATTTTCTGGCTGATGAAATTTGGGCAAAAAAAATTTTCGAAATTAGGAAGTTTAAAAAAAATGAAGTTACTGTCTTTACTCAAAATCCTTGGACAAAGAGATGTTTCAAAAAAATTAAAATCAAAACTCAACCCCATCCTCTATTTTTTAATAGACTTTCGGCAACTCAAATCAGAGAAAAAATTGCTGACAATAAAAAATGGAAAGATTTGGTGCCCGAAGAAGTTTTTAAATATTTAAAAGAAATTAGAGGAGAAAAAAGAATTAAATTTTTAAATATTTTACCAGAAAAAAGAACCATTGAGTTTATTAAAGAAAAAATAAGGGAAGCTAAAGCCAATGGAGGAATAGTTGGCGTTTCAGGCGGGATTGATTCTTCAGTTACTGCTTTTTTGGCAAAGGAAGTATTGGGTGAAAAGGCAATTTTTCTTAATCTGACCTTCATTAGAAGTTCTCCTTTAATAGATAATATTTCTCTTTTGGGGAAAAAAATAAAAACAAAAATTAAGAGAATTTATCTTGGCGATATCTATGAGGCTCTTTTAAAGATTCTTCCTAAAGGAAATGATATTACAAAAGGCAATTTGAAACCGAGATTAAGGATGGCGGTTTTATATTATTTTGCAAATCTATATAATCTTTTAGTCATTGGGACAGTGAATAAATCTGAGCTTGAAATTGGCTATTTTACAAAGTTTGGTGATGGCGGAGTCGATATTGAGCCAATTGGTGATTTATATAAAACAGAGGTAATTGAGCTGGCGAAAAGATTAAAATTGCCAAAAGAAATTATTGAGACAGTTCCCACTGCTGATTTATGGCCGGGCCAAACCGATGAAAAAGAAATTGGAATTTCATATCAAAAATTGGATACAATTTTGAAACTTTTAAATCAGGGTTTCAAAGGAAGGGAGATTTCGTTTTTGACAGATATCCCTCAAAATAAAATAAAAAATATTCTTGAAAAAAAGAAAAGAAATGCCCATAAACTATCTTCCCCACTTATTTGTCAATTGAAAAATTTTTGATATAGTTTGAATAAAACATAAAAGTAGAATAAGGAAAGTTCCTTGACAAAAAATAATTTAATTATTAAAATTTTTTATTAGTTTAAGTTTACTATAAAAAGAATAAAAAAATTAGAGGAGGGACGATATGGCTAGAAATTACTCTCTTGACCGTGCTGTGGTTACTTGTGGCGAAGGAAGCATACCAGTAGCAAGTGTAAGGATTATTACTCCTGATGGCAAAGAAGTTGCTGATGCTGCCATGGGTGTAGGGCCAGTTGATGCAGTGTATAAGGCAATTGACCGGGTAATGAAAGTGCCTAACACTCTTATTAGTTTTACTATAAAATCGACTTCTATCGGAGCTGAGGCTACTGGTGAGGCGCAAATAGAGATTAAAAAGAATAATAAGGTCTATACCGGTTGCGACAGCGATGTTGATATTATTGCGGCTGCTGCCAAAGCCTATATGAATGCTTTGAATAAAGTTTTGGCAGACACAGAATCATAAGGGAGACTTAGCTTGTAGTAAACAGAGGGCAATTGTAAACATACACAGTTGCCCTTATTTTTTTGATTCTAAGTTAAAATTTTGATAAAATTTATCTATGGTAATTGACACTCACGCCCATCTAAATTTCAATGCCTATAAAACGGATTTAGATGAAGTGATTCGACGCTCTTTAGATAATAATATTTGGATGATAAATGTTGGCTCTCAATACGAAACTAGTAAAAAAGCAGTGGAAATTGCCGAAAAATATCCAGAAGGAGTTTATGCCGCTGTCGGGCTTCATCCGATTCATTTATCAAAGGGAATTTTCAAGACAAAAATAGATAAAGAAGAGATAGAATTTCAGACAAAAGAAGAAGAGTTCGACTATCAAAAATATAAAGAACTTGCTAAATCAAAAAAAGTGGTCGCCATTGGCGAAACAGGTTTAGATTACTATTATCGGCCTAAAACCAAGAAAAAATTAGAAGAGTTTAAAAATAAACAAAAAGAGGTTTTTTTGAAACATTTAGAATTAGCTCAAGAATTAAATTTACCTGTCATTTTTCACTGTCGATTTGCCCACGATGATTTGATTAAAATTTTAGCAGATTCTCAAAATAGTAATAAATCGACAGGTGTGGATTTATTACCATCTGGGGTGATGCATTGTTTTACGGGCAGTTGGGAGCAGGCAAAAGAATATTTAGAAATGGGATTTTATTTGGGTTTTAATGGGATAATTTTTAAGTTGGATTTAGATGAAATCATAAAGAAAACGCCCTTAGATAAAATTTTGATTGAAACCGATTGCCCTTACTTAACACCGCCACCAATGACAGGAAGGAATGAACCTATATATATAAAGCATGTCGCCGAAAAAATTGCCAAACTTAGAAATTTGAGTTATGAAGAAATAGCCAGGGTTACCACCGAGAATGCTAAAAAATTATTCGGGATTTAAAAGTTGACAAATATATTAGATTTTGTAATTTCAAGAAAGGAGGGTTATAGCTCCTTTTTTTGTGGAGAAATTCCACGAAATAGCATTTTCAAAAAATATTGACCAGATTTTTGTCCGATTTGGAATCTAGAAAGGAGGGCTAAGATGGGTAAAAATAATCAAGTCATAGAGTATTTCCTGGGACTGGAAAAAGGATGGATCTATCGAGGAAAAGTCAGAGATACTTATGACTTAAACCCCAGAGAATTTCTACTGGTTGCTACTGACCGGATATCGGCGTTCGATGTACGTAAGGCAGAACGGATTAACATTGAGTGCATAGCCCGCGGCTACATATCAGGATCAGCCTGGGCCGAGTATAAACAATATGGAACCGTCGCTGGCTTACCTATGCCCGAAGGATTGGAGGAGAGCGACAGACTTCCTCAAATTCTTTTCACGCCCACTACCAAAACAGAGAAAGGGCACGATGAGCCAATTACTACTAACCAGATGTGGGACATGATTGGAAAGGATTTGACTGAGGAGATTAAAGCTAAAACCTTGGAAGTTTATAGCTTTGCCGTTGACTATGCGAGAAACAGAGGGATTATTATCGCCGATACCAAAATGGAGTTCGGGATGATAGATGGCAAGCTTTCCTTGATAGATGAGCTTCTAACTCCAGACTCTAGCCGCTTCTGGGATTTAAATAAATACAGTCCCGGAGGTCCTCAGCCAAGCTTTGACAAACAACCAGTTAGAGACTGGCTGACAGCTAGTGGCTGGAATAAAGAGCCGCCAGCGCCGGGATTACCAGAAGAGATAATTCTAGCAACAACGGAAAGGTATAGGGAGGTCTACAAACGGCTTACTGGTCGTTCGCTTAATTGAGTTAGCCTATTTAGTTACCCAAGGGAGAGAGCCTTTTCGCTCTCTCCCGCTTTTTTTAAGAAAGATAAAATGGACAAAATCAATAAAAAAAGTTAAAATAAAAAATCGAATATGCGATATAATCCTCAAGAAATTGAAAAGAAGTGGCAGGAGTACTGGGAGAAAAAGAATTTTTATCAGGCAGAGGATTTTTCAAAGAAGCCCAAGTATTATCTTTTAATTGAATTTCCCTATCCTTCGGGAGAAGGTCTTCATGTCGGTCATGTTAGAAGTTATTCGGCTTTAGATGCTGTGGCTCGGAAAAAAAGAATGGAAGGTTTTAATGTTTTATATCCCATTGGCTGGGATGCTTTTGGTTTGCCGACTGAGAATTATGCTATCAGAACCGGCATTCACCCTCAGGTTGCCACCGCTAAAAACATCGAAACCTTTAAAAGACAACTTAAGAGTTTGGGACTTTCTTTTGATTGGAAAAGAGAAATTAATACCACCGACCCAAAGTATTACAAATGGACTCAATGGGTTTTTTTAAAGTTTTTTGAAAAGGGATTAGCTTATCAGGCAGAAATTCCGGTTAATTGGTGTCCGGCTTGTAAAATTGGTTTAGCTAATGAAGAAGTGGTTTCAGGCGCTTGCGAGCGTTGTGGTTCTCCTGTTGAAAAAAAAGTTTTGAAACAGTGGATGCTAAAAATCACTGCTTATGCCGATAGATTAATTGAGGATTTGGAAAAAGTTAATTATTTAGAAAAAATCAAAGCCCAGCAAATAAACTGGATTGGCAAAAGTTACGGAACGGAAATTGATTTTAAAGTTGTTGATTTAAAGGGTACGATAAAAGTTTTTACTACCAGAACTGACACTCTTTTTGGGGTAACAGCGGTTGTTTTAGCTCCTGAAAATCCCTTAGTTGAAAAATTAACTGCTAAAGAAAATGAAGAAAAAGTCAAAAAATACATCGAAGAATCGAAGAAGAAAAGTGATTTTGAAAGAGGAAAATTAGAAAAAGAAAAAACCGGAGTTTTTATCGGTTCTTATTGTTTAAATCCTGGAAATTCCGAAAAAATTCCCATTTGGGTAGGAGATTATGTAGTGCCGAGTTATGGAGGAGGTGCAGTGATGGTGGTACCAGCTCACGATTATCGCGATTATGATTTTGCTAAAAAATACGGATTAGAAATTAGAGAGGTTATTTCGGGGGGGAATATTTCCAAAGAAGCCTTTGTTGATTACGGAGTTTTGGTTAATTCCGGCCAATTTAATGGCTTATCTTCAAAAACAGCTGCTGAGAAAATTACTGACTGGTTAGAAAAGAGAGAATTGGGGAGGAAAAAAATTCAATACAAATTACGCGACTGGGTTTTTTCTCGCCAGCATTATTGGGGAGAGCCTATTCCAATTATTCATTGCCAAAGATGTGGTCAAGTGTCGGTGCCAGAAAAAGATTTGCCAGTTGAACTTCCTTATGTTGAAAAATATCAACCAACTGGCACCGGAGAAAGTCCTTTAGCTGTCATTTCTGACTGGGTGAATACAAAATGCCCAAAATGTGGAGGCGGAGCTAAAAGAGAAACCGACACTATGCCTAATTGGGCAGGCTCTAATTGGTATTACCTCGCATATTTAATGCGAGGAATTTCCAATTTCCAATTTCCAATTTCCAAATATAAAAAAGTGTTTAAGTATTGGATGCCAGTAGATTGGTACAATGGGGGAATGGAACATACGACTTTGCATTTATTATATTCGAGATTTGTTTATAAATTTTTATATGACATTGAAGTAGCTCCAACACCTGAACCCTATCAAAGACGAACCTCTCATGGAATTGTTTTGGCTGAAGATGGCAGAAAAATGTCAAAATCTTTTGGCAATGTCATCAATCCTGATGAAATTTGCCAAAAATACGGAGCAGATACCTTAAGATGTTATGAAATGTTTATGGGGCCATTTGGAGAAACTATTAGCTGGAGCACCCAAGGAGTAAAGGGAGTTCACCGATTTTTAGAAAAAGTTTGGAGACTACAAGAAAAAGTGAAAACCACAGCTCAAAACCCAAAACTCGATAGACTTTTACACAAAACCATCAAAAAAATTGATGAAGATTTGGAAAGTTGTAAATTTAATACAACAATTTCAGCCTTAATGATATTAGCTAACGAGCTAGACAAAGAAGAAGAAATATCTCCAAATCATTATTCTATATTTTTAATTCTTCTATCTCCTTTTGTTCCCCACTTAGCCGAAGAACTATGGCAAAAGTTAGGCCACAAAAATAGCATTTTCTTTGAAAAATGGCCAAGATACGACCCGAAATTAATCAAAGAAGAGAGGGTAATATTAGTTATTCAAGTTAATGGTAAGGTGCGTGATAAGATCGAGGTTGAAGCCAATATCTCAGAAGATGAAGCTAAAGAGCTTGCAATTTCTCAAGAAAAAGTGCAAAAATGGATAGAGGGAAAAGACATAAAAAAAGTTATCTTCGTGCCAGGTAAATTAATTAACATCGTCGTTTAATTTTATGTGCGGCATTGTCGGTTACATTGGTAAAAAACCAGCCTTCCCAATTTTATTATCCGGTTTAAAGAGATTGGAATATCGGGGTTATGATTCTTTTGGCTTTTCGGTTTTGGACAGCAAGACTCCTTTTTTATTTAAAAAATCGGGAAAAATTTCCCAATTTGAACAAAACTTTCCCAATCCCAATGGTGAAATTGGTATTGCCCACACAAGATGGGCAACTCATGGCGGCGTCACAGATGCAAATGCTCATCCTCACTTTGACTGTCTCAGAAATATTTTTTTAGTTCATAATGGGATTATTGAAAATTATAAAGAATTAAAAGAAAAACTGGAAAAAGAAGGTCATAGATTTACTTCTGAAACTGATACAGAAGTAATGTGTCATTTAATAGAAAAATATTTTCAGGGAAATTTAGAAGAAGCAGTGAGAAAAACTCTAAGAGAAGTAAGGGGAACATATGGCATTGCCGTGATTTCAAAAAATGATCCCCAAAAAATTGTTGCCGCACGTTTATCTTCACCTTTAATTTTGGGAATAAATCAAGATGAATTTTTAGTTGCTTCTGATCCGGCGGCTATCATTACTCATACAAGGCAAGTTATTAATTTGGATGATAATGAAATTGCGGTTTTAAAACCTAATAACTTTTTTATTTTAAAAGAAAAACCCCTAGTCCAAATTGAATGGACATTAGAGGAAGCTGAGAAAAAAGGTTATCCCCACTTTATGCTAAAAGAGATAATGGAAGAACCGGAAGCCGTTGAAAATGCTATCCGTGGGAGATTAATGATTGATGAAGGTTCAGTAAAGCTGGGAGGACTGGATAGCGTTCGAGAAAAGTTAAGGAGAATTAATAGATTAATTCTGGTTGCTTGTGGGACAGCAGCTTACGCTGCTCGGGTAGGAGAATATATGTTAGAGGAATATGCGGGAATTCCGACCGAGGTTGATATTGGTTCGGAATTTCGTTATCGAAAACCGGTTGTAGATAAAAACACGGCAGCCATTTTTGTTTCTCAATCTGGAGAAACAGCCGACACCTTAGCTGCTTTAAAAGAAATGAAAGAAAAAGAAATTTTAACTATTGGAATTACCAATGTAGTTGGTTCAACTCAGACCAGGGAAACCGATGCCGGTATTTATATCAGGTCTGGCCCAGAAATTGCTGTTGCTTCGACAAAAGCCTTTTTGGGTCAATTGGCAACCTTAGCTACGCTCACTGTTTATTTGGGAAGGCAAAGAGAAATGGCTTTAGTAATGGGGAAAAGGATTGTTTCTGAACTAGCGAAACTTCCAGGACTAGCCAAAGAAATATTAAAATCAGCCCCAGAGATTGAAAAATTAGCCAAAAAGTACAAAGATTACAAAAATTTCTGGTTCATTGGAAGGAAATATAATTATCCCGTTGCTTTAGAAGGAGCTTTAAAATTAAAAGAAATTTCTTATTTACATGCCGAAGGAGTAGCCGGCGGAGAATTAAAACACGGCCCCTTAGCTTTGATTGATGAAAATTTTCCCACTATTGCGATTTGTCCTTCAGATTCTGTTTATGAAAAGATGGTTTCCAATATTCAAGAAATTAAAGCCAGAGGAGGTCTTGTCATTGCCATCGCCACCGAAGGAAACGAAGAAATCAAAAAAATAGTTGATGAAGTAATCTACATTCCCAAAACCTTGGAAATGCTAACTCCAATGCTTTCAATCATTCCCCTTCATCTTTTCGCCTATTATATGGCAGCATTACTTGGTTGCGATGTAGACAAACCCAAAAACCTTGCCAAGGTAATAACCGTCGAATGAACTAAAAGATATGGAAATTTTACTAAACAAACCAGGTCAAAAAATTATCTTATTAGGCAACGAAGCAATTGTTAGAGGCGCCCTGGAATCGGGCGTTAATTTTGTTTCAACTTATCCTGGCACCCCGGCTTCGGAAATTGGAAATATCTTTTACAAAATTTCTAAAAAAGCTGGAGTCTATTTTGAATTTTCAACCAATGAGAAAGTGGCAATGGAAGCTGCAGCCGGGGCTTCATTTTCCAACTTGAGATCTCTGGCGGCAATGAAAAATTTCGGTTTAAACGTTGCTTCAGATTTTCTTTTGACTTTAATGTACAGCGGAATTCGAGGCGGGATGGTCGTTTTTGTTGCTGATGACCCTTCTTGCTGGAGTTCAGCCCAATCAGAACAAAGCACAAGACTTTATTCTCAAATGGCTCATTGTCCAATGCTAGAACCCTCTACTCCTCAAGAATGCAAAGACTTTGTCAAATTTGCCTTTGAACTTTCTGAAAAATTTAAAATTCCAATAATAATTCGAACGACAACTCGAGCTTCCCATCAATCAGCCCCGGTCATTTTAGGAAAAATTATGAAAAGGGAGAAAAAAGCAAAATTCATTAAAGAACCTCATCAATTTTCGACAATGCCGCCGAGGGTTTTAGAGATGAAAAAAGAACTTTTAGAGAAGATTAGGAAAATTCAGGAACTTTCTGAACAATCAAAGCTTAACAGAGGTTGGGCCTCTGTTAACTCAAAAATTGGGGTGATTACTTCTGGAGCACCCTTTTTGTATGTGATGGAGGCATTAAAAGAACTTAACCTGAAATTGCCGGTTTTAAAATTGGGTTTTGTTTATCCTCTGCCAGAGAAAAAGATTAAAAATTTTATTAAAAACTTAAAAAAAGTTTTGATTGTTGAGGAATTAGAGCCATATTTAGAAAGGGAGATTAAAATTTTAGCTAAAGACGTTAATCCAAAATTAGAAGTTATTGGAAAGGAAAAGGGTCCTGTTGAAGGGGGAAGGATATGGCGAGAAAGGAAAAACATTTTGCCAGAAATTGGAGAATTGAAACCAGAATATGTAATCTCGGCCGTCGCCAAACTGGTTGGGAAGAGACCAAGAATTAATTTTAATGAACATTTGGAAAAATTTGAAAAACTAAAAATTCCTCCCCGACCGCCAATTTTATGCACCAATCCCGTTTGCCAGTACTGGTCCATTATAAAAGCGATAAAAAAAGTAGTCGATCCTCAAAAAGTGATTTTTGGAGGAGAAATCGGTTGCTATATGTTATTTCGCCACAAAGTTATAAATTTACAGGATTATTTGTATTGCATGGGGTCAGCCAATGGCATAGCTCACGGAATTTCAAAAGCCACAGGCGGAAAACAAAAAGTGATTACCTTTGTCGGCGATTCTTCATTTTTCCATGCTGGAATTCCAGCCTTAATAAATACGATTTTCAATAAATCAAATCCTTTAATTGTTATTCTCGACAATCAGACAACAGCCATGACTGGCCACCAACCCCATCCCGGGGTAGGAAAAAAGCCAGAAGAAGATGGTATCGAACCAATTAAAATTGAAGAGATCGTTAAAGCTTGCGGAGTAAAAAATGTAAAAGTAATAGATCAGGTTGCCAGCCTAAAGGAGTTCGAAGTAACCTTAAAAGAGTTTTTAGAAAAAGACGAAACTTCAGTTATTGTCGCCAGACACATTTGTGCTCTTCTGGAAAAAGCTAAATTAGGAAAATCATGAAAAATAAAAATTTCAATTTAGTTATCATCGGTGTTGGAGGCCAGGGTCAGATTACCCTTTTGAAGGTTTTGGCCCAGGCAGCTTTAATTGAAGGATACGATGTAAAAACTTCAGAACTTCATGGATTATCTCAGAGAGGGGGTTCGGTTGAGGTCCATATTCGGTTTGGGAAGGAAATTTTCTCTCCTTTGGTTAACCAAGCCGGAGCCGATTTGATTTTGGCTTTGGAATTTCAAGAGGCATTGAGGTCTTTATATTATGTCGCTCCAAAAACTAAAATTTTAATCAATAAATATTTCCTTCCAATTCCTGGGGAACCTCTAATTTCTCCAAATGAGATTTTAAGTCAATTGAAGAAATTTACTAGTAAAATTGAAATTGTTGAGGCAGCTGAGATTTGTAAAAAAGAATTGGCTAAAGAAGTTTTTGCCGGGGTTTATTTATTAAGTTTTGCTTCAAATAATAATTTAATTCCTTTGAAACCTCAGTCAATTTTAAAAGCAATTAAAAAAATAATTCCAGAAAAATATCTGGAATTAAACCTTAAAACTTTCGACCTCGCTAAGGGTTAAACTTTTTCGATTTGAGCTCCAAGCTTTCTCAACTTTTCTTCGATTTTCTCATACCCCCTTTCAATTTGGGAAATATTCTCAATGAGGGTTTTTTCTTTCGAAATTAAACCGGCTAAAATCAGAGCTGCTCCCGATCTAATATCAATCGAATTGACCTTATTTCCGACCAATTCTTTTTTCCCAAAAATTAAAGCTCGATGGGGATCAGTAATTTCAATATCGGCCCCCATTTTTCTTAATTCTTGTAAGTACTGAAAACGGTTTTCATAAAGAGGGTCGTGAATTAAGCTTTTTCCCTGAGCTTGGGTTAATAAAACCGAAGTTTGAGGTTGCAAATCGGTTTGAAAACCAGGGTAAGGAAGAACCTGAATTTTGGTTGCCCTAAACTCAGAAGAAGGCTTTACCAAGATTTCGCTATCTGAAACTTCAAAATTCACTCCGATTTCCTTCATTTTTTCCAAAAAGAAAGTTAAATGCTCAGGATTTATATTTTTTATTTTTCCTTCTCCACCGGTAAGAGCAAAAGCAATTAAAAAAGTTCCTGCTTCTAAAAGGTCAGGACAAATTGAAAATTCTGCGCCGTGTAGTCTTTCTTTTCCTTCAATTTCAATAGTATGAGTTCCTATTCCTCCAATTTCAGCCCCCATTTCTTTTAAAATTTTTCCGGTATCTTGAACCTGAGGCTCGGCAGCGGCAATTTCAATTTTTGTTTTACCCTTAATTAAAGAAGCAAACATCATCACATTTTCAGTGGCAGTGACTGAGAATTCTTTTAAAACTATCCTTTTTCCCTCGACATTTTCTGGGGTTTCAAAGTGATAAAACCCTTCTTTTTCTGTTACTTTTATTCCGAAATCTTTAAGGGCTTCTAAGTGGGTATCAATTGGTCTCAATCCAATTTTATCTCCGCCAGGATGAGGGACCTTGAAATTTTTAAATCTGGCTAACAGCGGTCCAATCAATAAAACCGAAACTCGCATTTTTTCAAAGAGGTCAGCCGGAATTTTCTCGGGATTAATATTTTTAGGATTGATTTTTATCTTTCTTTCGCCCAACCATTCAACTTCGGCGCCCATTTGTTTTAAAATCTCAATCTGGTCTAAAACATCAGTTACTTGAGGTAGGTTATCAATAATCGATGGTTCTTCAGAAAGTAAAACAGCCGCCAAAACCGCTCCGGCTGAATTTTTGTAACCCGAAATTTCCACTTCCCCAGAAAGAGGAACACCGCCTTGAATTAAAAATTTATCTGGCATAATTTTTGACTTCAAATCACTTTTAGTCTAATATAAAAATTGAATTATGTCAAAGAAAAAAATCGTTTGTTTGGGCGGAGGAACAGGTGTTTCAGTGGTTTTATCTGGATTAAAGAAATACCCAATAGATTTAACTGCTATTGTTACAATGTTTGATAGCGGGGGTTCAAGCGGCAAATTAAGAAAAGAGCTTGGTATTTCACCTTTAGGAGATGTAAGGCAGTGTTTAGTTGCCTTATCTAATGAAAACAATCTTACCAACCTTTTTCATTATCGATTCGGGAGAAGCACATTAAAGGGGCATAATTTCGGCAATCTCCTAATTGCGGCAGCAATAGGAGCTACTGGGAATTTGGAGGGAGCCATAGAAAAAATAACTAAGATTTTAAATATTAAAGGCAAAGTAGTTCCGGTAACCCTGGAAAGGGCAGATATAATAGCTTTATTAAAAAACAATAAAAAAATAAAAAAGGAAGAAGAAATTATAAATTGCCCTTATTTATCTAAAATAGGTGTCAAAAAATTATTTTTAACGCCTGAAGTTAAAGCTAATTCTAAAGCAATTTCGGCAATAAAAAAGGCAAATTTAATTATTATTGCGCCAGGGAAATTTTATACCAGTATTTTACCCATTTTTTTGGTTAAAGGCATTTCAGAAGCTGTCCGCAAATCTCGAGCTAAAAAAGTTTTTGTTTGTAATTTAATGACTCAAGTAGGAAATACAGACGGTTTTGGCGTTGAAGATTTTCTAACAATTTTAGAGGAATATTTAGGTAAAGATGTTATTGATTATGTTGTTTTTAACACCGGGAAATTATCGACTAATCAGGTTAAAGAAGGAAGAAAAGTTTTCCCCGGAGCAGATTTCATTAAGTACCCGAGCGAAGCGAAGGGTGAAGATGAACGAAAGTTCATCGACTATGATAAAAGTTTATTAAAAAAACAAAAATTTATTGGAGCAGATGTTATAGATCGCCAGATTCGTAAAATAAATCCGGCCGATACACTTGTTAAAGGTGCAAACCAAAGAACAATGGTTCTCCACGACTCTCAAAAATTAGCAAAAATATTATTAGATCTATGCAAGCGGTAATTTTAGCAGCTGGTGGAAGTTCTCGTTTTTGGCCATTAAACCAAAGGCACAAGAGCCTCTTGAAAATAATGGGCCGGCCTTTGATTTGGTATACGATTGAAAGTTTAAAGAAGTCAGGGATTAAAGATATTATCATTGTTCAGGGGCCAAAAAAAGACATTGAAAACGCCCTTCGTTACGAGGACGGGCCTCGTAATGTAAAATATGTTATTCAGCCAGAGCTAAAGGGAATGGGAAACGCCTTGTGGCAGGCAAGAAATTTACTGAAAGGGCAATTCCTGGTCTTAAATGCTGAGAGGATAGATGGCGGAGAGATAATTCAAAAATCAAAAATCAAAATTCAAAATCGGGTACCCGCGAAAGCGGGTGCAAAATTCAAAAGTATTTTATTTGGGCAAAGAACAAAAAATCCTCAATTATTTGGGATAGCGAAATTAAAGGGGAGTAGAGTTTTAGAGATCGTTGAGAAACCCAAAAAAGGAAAAGAGCCTTCAAATATAAAAGTTGTTGGAATATATTTTTTAGAGCCGGGATTTTTTAAAGTTTATCAAAAGATAAAGAAAAACATGTATGATTTTGAGGAAGCCCTCTCAGTTTATATGAAAAAAAATGATGTCAGAATTATAACCTTGGATAAAGAAGAAAAAGATATCCCCTCTTTAAAATATCCCTGGCATCTATTTGAAGTTGAGAGATATTTGTTTAATAAATTTTTAAAAAAGAAAATTGATAAAACAGCCAAAGTTTCAAAGAGGGCAATAATTGATGGGAAAGTTTATGTCGGTAAAAATACAAAAATTTTTGAGGGAGCGGTAATTAAAGGACCTTGTTATATCGGCGATAACTGTGTGATTGGCAATAACTCTTTAATTCGAGAATATACAAATTTGGAAAACAATGTTTTAATCGGCGCTTTTGCCGAAGTTACTCGTTCAATTTTCCAAGAAGATATTCATACCCATTCCGGCTATTTTGGCGATTCCATTTTTGGCAAAGGGTGTAGATTAGGAGCAGGAACAATTACCGCCAATGTCAGGATTGATAGGGGAGAGATAAAATCGTTTGTCAAAGGTGAAAAAATTGGAACCGGTTTAGATTCTTTAGGAGTAATTATGGGTGAAAATACAAAAACCGGAATTCATTGTTCACTAATGCCCGGAAAATTAATTGGTTCAGATTGTTTTATTGGTCCCAATTCGGTTGTTTCTGAAAACATCGAAGACAACACCACTTTTTTCACCGAATTTAAAGGAATAAAGAAATAAAGTTTTCCTCTATGGTCCCTGTCTTTTTCCGACAGGGCTTTTTATTTTCGCTTCCTCAATTCCTTTGTGATATACTAAAAAAATGCAAATTCTAAAAATAAATCAGAAAAATTTCAAAGAAATAGTTAAAATAGTAGTAAAATCAATAAAAGAAGGCAAAGTTGTAATTTTCCCAACTGACACTGTTTACATTCCCGTGGCTGACGCAACCAACAAAAAAACAGTGGAAAAAATTTTTTTAATCAAAAAACGCTCACCTAAAAAACCAATTCCTATTTTTGTAAAAGATATTAAAATGGCAAAAAAAATAGCCAAAATCGATAAGAGACAAGAGAAATTTTTAAAAATAGTTTGGCCAGGAAGAGTAACTGCAGTTTTAAGAAGAAAAAGGAGTGAAATAAAACTGTATGGAGTAGCCAAAGATACTATTGCTCTTCGAATTCCAAATTTTAAACTAGTAAACCTTTTATTAAAAGAACTTAATAGACCATTGGTGGGTACTTCCGCTAACGTTTCTGGAAAACCCGCCTCCGGCAATCTCGAGAAAGTTTTAAACCAATTCAAAGAAAGAAAATATCAGCCAGATTTAATAATTGATGCCGGACCTTTGTTAGGAAAGCCCTCTAAAGTGATTGATCTAACGGTCTCACCACCTAAAATTTTAAGAGAATAGTTTTTCAAATTCATGAGAATTTTAGCTATCGAAACCTCTTGTGATGAAACTTCAATAGCTCTTCTGGAATCAAAGAACTCTCATCTAAAAATTTTATCTAATATTGTCTCTTCACAAGTTAAAATTCATCAAAAATGGGGAGGTGTGGTGCCGACATTGGCAAAGAGAGAACATCAGAAAAATCTTGTTCCAGTTTTAATTAAAGCTTTGGAAGAAGCGAGGATGCTTAGAAAGTCAAAAGTTACAATTAAAAATTCAAAGTTAAAAGAAACACTTGTCCGGGAAGAGCACCTTTATAAAAAATTAAAAAAATTCTTAGAACAGTATCAAAAACCTAAAATTGATTTAATTGCGGTAACAATAGGACCGGCTCTTGAGCCCGCGTTATGGGTGGGAGTTAACTTCGCCAAAGCCCTTTCTTATTTTTGGCAAAAACCAATTTTACCTGTAAATCATATTGAGGGTCACATTCTTGCTAATTTTATTCAAAATCCAATATCTGATCTTCAATTTCCCGCAATTTGTCTGGTTGTTTCCGGTGGTCACACTGGTCTTATTTTAATGAAAGATATTGGGGGATATAAAGAGATTGGCGAAACTCGCGACGACGCGGCCGGGGAGTGCCTTGATAAAACAGCCAGAATTTTAGGATTGGGATATCCCGGAGGACCAATCGTCGCCAAAATGGCGACTAAATTCAAAAATCAAAAATCAAAAATCAAAATTAAGTTGCCACGACCAATGATTTATCAGAAAAATTATGATTTTAGTTTCTCTGGGTTGAAGACGGCAGTATTATATAAAGTAAGAAGCATGAAGCCTAGAGAAACAAAGAAAAAAGAATTTATTCGAGAAATGTGTCGCGAGGTCCAACGGGCAATAATTGATGTTTTAATTTATAAAACTTTACGAGCAGCAAAGGAATTTAGAGCAAAAAGTGTAATTCTCGGCGGCGGCGTAGCTGCCAACGAAGAACTGAGAAGACAATTCAAAGCGAGAATTCGAAAAGAATTACCTAAAACCTATTACCTTATACCTAAAACCTATTTCTGTACTGATAATGCGGCAATGATAGCGGTTACATCTTATTTTCATCAAAAAGAGGCAACAAAAAATTGGCAAAAAATAAAAGTTAATGCTAATCTTAAAATATAATAATATGTTTATAGAAAAAATCGATTCACAAATAACAAAACTAATTAGAAGAGAAGAAAAACGCCAAGAAGAAACTCTAGACTTAATTGCTTCGGAAAATTATCCCTCAAAAGCAGTCAGCGAGGCCTTGAGTTCGATTTTTGTAGCTAAATATGCCGAAGGAAGGCCTTATAAAAGATATTATGGCGGAATGGAAAATATCGACAAATTAGAAACTTTAGTTGAAGAAAGAGTAAGGAAAGTTTTCAAATTGGATTCTAAAAAATGGTCAGTAAATGTTCAAGCACTTTCTGGGGCACCAGCAAATTACGAGATTTTAAGATCGCTCCTGACATTGCACGATAAAATGCTCTGTCTGCATTTACCCCACGGAGGACACTTAAGTCAAGGATCTAAAGCCTCTTTGACCGGTCATGATTTTAAACCCGTTTATTACTATTTAGATAAGAATGGTTTTTTGGACTATAAAGAAATCGAAAAATTAGCTATAAAAGAAAAACCAAAATTAATTATTTGTGGCTATACTGCTTATCCGCGAAAAGTTGATTTTAAAAAATTTAGTCAGATTGCTAAAAAAGTCGGAGCATATCTTTTAGCAGATACATCTCATATCACTGGCTTAATTATTGGCGGTGTTCATCCCAGCCCTTTTCCTTGGGCTGACGTAGTAATGACCACTACCCATAAAACTTTAAGAGGACCAAGAGGAGCAATTATTATATGTAAAAAAGAGTTGGAAAAGAAAATTTTCCCTAAAGTTTTCCCTGGAATGCAAGGCGGTCCTCATGAACATACCATTTGTGCTATTGGAGTTGCTTTAGGGGAAGCGATGAGCCCGAAGTTTAAGAAATATGCTGCTCAAATTGTTAAAAATGCTAAAGCCCTAGCAGCTGAATTAAAAAAATATAACTTTGATTTAGTTTCGGGAGGAACAGATAATCACTTAGTTTTAATTGATTTGAGAAATAAAAATATTACTGGTAAACCAACACAGGAGTTACTGGAAAAAGCAGGAATAGTTACAAATAGAAATACTATTCCTTATGACCCCCGTACTCCCTACGACCCTTCGGGAATTCGGCTCGGCACTCCCGCCTTAACTACCCGGGGAATGAAAGAAAAAGAAATGAAAAAGATTGCTTTTTGGATAAATGAAGTCATTTCTAGCCCAAAATCAGTTCCAAAAATAAAAAAAGAAGTCAAAAAACTCTGTCAGCAATTTCCAATTCCATGATCCTTTTGGATGGAAAAAAATTGGCTGAAAATATTTTGGGGAATCTTAAAAATGAGATTAAAAGGCGAGATTTAAAATTAACCTTAGCTGTGATTCAGATTGGCGAAAATCCAATTTCTCAAATTTTTATTAATCAAAAGAAAAAAGCCTGTAAAAAGACAGGCATTAGTTTTAAATTATTTGAATTTCCAGCAAAAATCGGCGTTATAGAATTAAAAAAAGAAATTGAGAAAATTGTCAAAAATCCAGCCAATTCAGGAATAATTATTCAGCTACCTTTGCCAAAGAAATTTTTACCGGAAGAATTTTTAAATTTAATTCCCGAAGAAAAAGATGTCGATGTTCTCTCAGAGAGGAGTTTGGGAAAATTTTATCAAGGGACCTTAAAAATTTTACCGCCAACTGTTGATGGAATTTTGCGTCTTTTGAAAAATTATAAAATTGGATTAATTGGGAAAAATGTTGTTATTGTCGGAGCGGGGAGATTAGTCGGTTTTCCATTAGCCATTCAACTTTTAAAAGAAAGGGCCACCCTTTCAGTTTTAAATGAATTTACCAAAGATGCCTCGTTTTTTACAAAAAAAGCTGATATTTTAGTTTCGGCGGTTGGGAAACCAAATTTAATAAAAGCCGATGTAGTTAAAAAGGGAGCAGTGGTAATCGATGCTGGTTGTAGTATGAAAAAAGGAAAGTTAGTTGGTGACGTTGATTTTGAATCGGTTTCTAAAAAAGCAAGCTATATCACTCCAGTTCCTGGTGGCGTCGGCCCCTTAACCGTCGCCTGCCTCCTTGAAAATTTAGTAAAACTTAACAAATAATCATTACGAGGCCCGTCCTCGTAGAACTTAAAAACTGGCAGAGAAGCCAGTTTTTATTAATGGGCGAGGAGAGAATCGAACTCTCACGAGGTTTCCCTCATAAGTTTTTGAAACTTACGTGTCTTCCGTTCCACCACTCGCCCTGCCTTATCTTAATAAATTTTTGTTCATTTTTCAACTTTAAAATCACACTCTTTACTTGAACATTTAATTTGTTTCCTTTTCGTTTCTACAAGAAGTGATTTACATTTTGGACAGATTTCGCCGGTGGGTTTATCCCATAAAGCAAAATCGCATTGCGGGAATTGATTGCAACCATAAAAGATTTTCCCTCTTTTAGTTCTTTTTTCAACAATTTCTCCTTTTTTACATTTTAGGCATTCGATTCCTAAAGTCTTTTTCTCCAAAGATTCGGTATATTTGCATTTCGGGAATTTAGAGCAGGCATAAAATCTTCCAAATTTTCCTAACCGAATTAATAAAGGAGCTCCGCATTTTGGGCATTTTTTTTCAGTTGGTTTTTCAGTAATATCCTTTTTGGAGACCTCTTCGTATTTTTGTTTTAAGTTTTCTTCAAAAGGTGTATAAAATTCTCTGATGACCGGCACCCATTTTTTTTGACCTTCAGCAATTTCATCTAAATCTTCCTCCATTTCAGCGGTAAATTTAATATCAACAATTTTAGAGAAGTGATTTACTAAAAGGTCATTAACTACAATTCCAATTTCGGTTGGTCGAAAGCGTCGCTCAGTATTTTTTTCAATATAATTTCTTTCTTGGATTGTCGACAAAATCGGAGCATAAGTCGAAGGTCGGCCAATTCCATTTTCTTCTAAGGCCTTAATTAAGGTGGCCTCACTATATCTTGGCGGCGGCTGAGTAAAATGCTGCGAAGGAATTAATTTTATCAGTTCTAAAATTTCATTTATTTTTAACGAAGGTAGCTCATTTTCTTCATATTTAATAGGATAAACTTTTAAAAATCCATCGAATTTCAAAATTTGTCCAGTAGCTCGAAAAGTATAATTCTTAGCTTGGACATCAACGATAGTTGAGTCAAAAACAGCTTGGCTCATCTGGCATGCAATGAATCTTCGCCAGATAAGTTCATAAAGCCGAGAAGTGTTCTCGTCCAATTCAACTTGTTTTTTTAATTTTTCGGGAGTTCGACTTGGATAGGTTGGCCTGATTGCTTCGTGAGCTTCTTGAACTCTTCCTTTAGCTTTATATTTCCTCAAAAATCCTGGCCAATATTCTTTGCCATAATTTTCAATAATAAATTTTTTAGCTGCGAAAAGCGATAAATCAGAGAGATTCAAAGAATCCGTTCTGTGGTAGGTCGTCAAGCCTTTTTCGTAAAGCCGTTGGGCAATTTGCATTGTAAACTTTGCTGGAAATCTAAATCTCTGCCAGGCCTCTTGTTGTAAAGTGCTAGTCGTAAATGGCGGTAGGGGATTCCGTTTTACCTCTTTTTTTTCAATATTTATTACTCTATATTCAGCTCCTTTTAAATCCTTAACAATTTTATCCGCTTCTTTTTTTGTTTTAATCCCCAATTTCGGAATAACTTCCCCATTTTTTTTAATAAGCACTGCTAAAAATTCATTTTTCGCGTCTGTTTCGCGTGATCGAAGCAAAGCTTCGATGCTCCAATATTCCTGAGGGACAAAATTTTCTATTTCTCTCTCGCGTTCTACCACCAACCTTACTGCTACCGATTGAACCCTTCCGGCAGAAAGTCCTCGAGCAACTTTTTTCCATAAAAAAGGTGATAATTTATAGCCAACAATTCTATCTAAAACTCTTCTTGCCTGCTGAGCGTCAACTAAATTCACATCAATTTTTCTGGGATTTTTTAAGGCCTCTTCGATTGCTGATTTTGTGATTTCATGAAAGACAATTCTTTGATAAGGTTTTTGACCATTCAGATTTAGAATCTGAGTTAAATGCCAGGCGATGGCCTCTCCTTCTCTGTCCTCGTCGCAAGCCAGGATGACGACCTCGGCCCCTTGAGTTTCGTTTTTTAAAAACTGAATAGTTTTTCTGGCTTTAGGAATAATAATGTATTTTGGCTTAAAATCTTTTTCAATCTCCACTCCAAATTCATCCTCTGGCAAATCCCGAACATGGCCGTAGGAAGCAAAGACTCTGTATTCAGGGCCTAGAAATTTTCTAATAGTATTCCCTTTGGTAGGACTTTCAACGAGGACCAATTGCATAGATATTTCCTCCTAAGTTTCTTACTTTACCTTTTATCTCTAAAATGGCAAGAGTGCTGGCAACTTCTGCCGCCGAGAGCTTCGTTTTCTCAATTATTTTATCAATGTCTAAAGCTTCTTCTTTCAGTGCCTCTAAAATCAAATTTTCTTCCCCAGTTTCTCCAACCACTCCTTGTTTAAAATGGAGTTTTAAACACCCTAAGTTTAGTTCTTTTAAAATATCATTGGCTGATTCAACTAATTTGGCTCCATTTTTGATTAAATAATGGCAACCTTTGGAATTTAAAGAATGAATTGGGCCAGGCACAGCGAAAACTTTTCGACCTTGTTTTTTAGCCCAATTAGCAGTGATTAAAGCCCCTGATTTCTGTTTAGCTTCTACTACTAAAACTCCTAAAGATAATCCGGAGATGATTCTGTTTCTTTGAGGAAAGGTAAAATTAGAGCCAGGGGTTCCAGGTGGATACTCCGAAATTAAACAGCCGCCAGTTTCTAAAATTTTTTCAGCTAATTTTAAATTTGATTGAGGATAAATACTTTTTTCATCAAGACCGGTTCCCAGTACGGCAATTGTTCGTTTTCCTCGTTCAATCACTGCTTGGTGGGCAAAACTATCAATCCCCGGAGCCAATCCTGAAACAATTGTTAATCCAGCTTCCGCTGAATCTCCAGCAATTTCCAAAGCTACCTGCTTTCCGTAAGGCGAAAACCTTCTCGTCCCAACAATAGCAAAACAATTTTCCTCGGGTAGGATTTCCCCTCTATAATAAAGAACCCCCGGCGGATCTTTAATTTCTTTCAAAGCCTTTGGATAATTTTTATCTTCAATAGAAATTGTTTTTATTTCCTCTGGCATTTCTTCACTTTAACACTGTGTTTTTAATTTTTCTATGGCCTCAGAGAGTATTTGACAATATAAATTTAGCCCCACTTTATTTATGCTTCCTGATTGTTCTTTACCTAAGATGTTGCCGGCGCCGCGGATTTCTAAATCTTTCAAAGCGATTTTGTAACCAGAGCCCAGTTCTTCAGCTTCCTTTAGGGCATCCAATCTCATTTTAGCTTTCTCGGTTAAATGGCTACCATACAAAAAGTAAGCGAAGGCCTGAATATGAAAACGGCCAATTCGTCCTCGAATTTGATAGGCTTCAGCTAAACCAAGCCGAGTTGAATCAGCGACAATTAAAGTATTAACATTTGGTAAATCTATTCCATTTTCAATAATTGTTGTTGCTATTAACACATCAATCTTCTTTTGCTGAAAATCGCTCATTACTTTCACTAACCCTTTTTCTTTCAATCTACCGTGGGCGACACCAAACTTTGCTTTAGGCACTAATTTTTCCAAAAGGAGCTTAGCTCCTTCAATTGTTTCTACTCGATTATGTAAATAATAAATTTGGCCTCCTCTTGAGACCTCGTTTTCAATTGCTTTTTTAATAATTTTTTCATTAAAGGGCAAAATAAAAGTTTTAATCGGTAATCTCCCAACTGGTGGCGTCTGGATTAAACTAATACTTTTTAAAGAAGACAAAGCCAAATAAAGAGTTCTTGGAATTGGGGTGGCCGAAAGCGATAAAACGTCCAGAGAAGCCCTAATTTTTTTCAATTTTTCTTTTTGGCGGACACCAAATCTCTGTTCATCATCAATGATTAATAATCCCAAGTTTTTAAATTCAACATCGTTAGACAAAATTCGATGAGTGCCAACAACAATATCAATTTTTCCAGTTTTCATTTCATTAATTATTTCTTTTTGCTCTTTTTTCATTTGGAGACGAGATAACAAAGCAATTTTAATTGGCAAATTTTTTAACCTTTCTTTGAAATTTTGAAAATGCTGATTAGCTAAAATGGTGGTTGGGCAAATCATGGCTACTTGATAACCTGATTTTACTGTTTTAATCATTGTTCTTAAAGCCACCTCAGTTTTACCAAAACCCACGTCTCCACAGACAATTCTATCCATGGGTCTTTCACCCTCTAAATCTTTTTCAATATCTTTAATTGTTTCAATTTGGTCGGGAGTTTCTTCATATTGAAAACTATTGGCTATTTGGAAATCTATTTCATCAGCTGGTAAATAAGAAGGACGAGTGGTCACTTCTCTTTTAGCATAAATTTCCAATAATTCTTTTGCTAACTTTTCCGCCGCTTCTTTAATTTTCTTCTTAGTTCTCTGCCAAATTAAAGAACCTAATCTCGAAATTCCAGGCTCAACAAAACCAATGTATCTTGAGAGTTTCCGCTCAAGCCCGACCGGAACATATAATTTATCATTGGCTGCATATTCGAGTTGGTAATATTGCTGATTGTCAATTATTAATTGTTGTTTATAAATTCCAATTCCGTGGTCTAAGTGAACCAAGTAATCCCCCTGTTTTAATCCTTTTAAATCGGAAAATAGTTTTTGGGATTTTAACTTCTTTTTTAAAATTTCTTTTGCTGTTTTCTCGTCCTCAATTTCAACTGGTAATCTTTCAATATTTTCAATTTTATTTCCCAAAAATTCAAAACGAAGAGCATAGTTTAAATTTATCGGAAAGACATCAATAATTCCGCCTCTTTGAGAAAATTCTCCGGGCTCTGAAACTCGAAGAACTTTTTCATAACCCATTTCATCTAACTTTCTTAAAAATTGAGAAAAATTGTAGTCTTGGTTTTTTTCTAAATAGAGAGTGTTATCTTCAAAGAAAGATTGAGTTTTTCTGACTTCCAAAATTTTATTTATATTCCGTTCAAACCAAAGGAACCCCTTTTCTAAAAAATAGGGGGTGATGCTAACAATCAAAACACTGTTTAATCTTGACAATTCCATTCAATTTGTTATAATATATTATTCTTCGAAAAAGTCAATCTTTTACCTTCCGGCCTATCTGCGAGTGGCTTAACTGAGTATATAACTTTGTTATGTACTCGGGGATGGATTCTAAGTGATCCCTCCTTAAAACTTAGTGCCTTAACTCCGCAGTGAAATGCTTCTGTGTTTCTACTACGGGGGCTCGCAGGTAGACCGGAGGGCAAAATTCATTTGTTATATTTACTCATTGCTTTTTCCAAGCCGGTTTTTAGAGAAAATTCAATCGCTTCGGCGGTTTTTTTTATTACTTCTTTGACGGTCTTTTCTTCATCTTTATTAAATTTTTGGAGAACAAAGTTTTCCGGATTTTTAGGTTTACCAGTTTTTGGTAAAATACCAATTCTGAATCTGACAAAATTTTTCGAATTTATTACTTTTACTATTGATTCCACGCCTTTGTGGCCGGCTGCGCCGCGGTTCTTGGCAATGCGGATTTTTCCCAATGGAAGGTCGGTATCATCGTGAATCACCCAGAGATTAATTAATGATAAATGATAATTGATTATTAAAGATTTGACTGCCTTACCGGAGAGATTCATAAAGGTTTGAGGTTTGGCTAAAACTATTTTTTGATTATCCAAAATTCTTTCTGAAATTTCCGCCTTCAATTTCTTTGAAAATTTAAACTCAGGGGAATTGTTTTCCTTAGCAAACTCATTAACAACTCGAAAGCCAATGTTATGGCGAGTAAGTTGATATTTTTTCCCGGGATTACCTAAACCAACGATGAGAATCATTAATTCATTTTAATAAATTTTCAATTTATTAAAAGGGTCAAAGAAGAAAATCTTCTTTTCCACCTTCGCTAACGCTCGGTGTGATATGAATCGAAGATTCATTGAACATTTTAGCACTTGATTTTAAAATAAAAAATAGTATAATGATTAAAGTCAAAGAAGCTAAAGCTTCTTTTCTACCTTCGCTTTAATAAAATAAAGCTCGGTGTATTATGAAATCATTCTTTCTTTTTATCTGGGAAATTACAAAAATTGTGGTTATTGCTCTATTGATAGTTGTTCCTATTCGCTATTTTTTGTTTCAACCTTTTTTTGTTAGAGGTCAGTCAATGGAACCCAATTTTGAAGATGGCAACTATTTAATTGTTGATGAATTATCCTTTAGATTAAGAGATCCCCAAAGAGGAGAGGTGATAGTTTTTAAATATCCAAATAATCCCTCCCAGCGCTATATCAAAAGAATTATTGGTCTTCCTGGAGAAACAATAGAGGTGAAAGATGCTAAGGTGGTGGTTTTTAATCAGGAGGGTGGCCGGATTTTGGATGAATCAGAATATCTTTCGCCGGCGATTCAAACCCCGGGAGACATTCAAATTTCCCTGGCCGAAAATGAGTATTTTGTTTTGGGAGACAACAGATATGCTTCTTCCGATTCGAGACGATGGGGGGCCCTTCCTAGAGAGGATATTGTTGGTCGAGTAGTTCTCAGGGCCTGGCCCTTTACTGCCTTAGCTAAGTTCGAAACACCTGCCTATGAGTAAAAAACCTAAGTTCCAAAGTCCAACTGGAATGCACGATATTCTGCCTGAGGAGCAGAAATATTTCCAAAAGATTTACAATGTCTGCGAAAATGCTGCAAATTTTTATGGTTTTAATAAAATTGACACTCCGATTGTTGAGGAGGCAGAACTTTTTTCAAGAGGAGTAGGTCTTGCCACTGATATAGTTAGTAAGCAAATGTATAGTTTTAGAACTCGGGGTGGAGATTATTTCACTCTGAGACCCGAAGGGACAGCTCCCATAGTACGCTCGTATATTGAGCAGGGCATGATAAACCTTCCTCAGCCGGTGAAACTCTGGTATTTTGGCCCCTTTTTCCGCTACGAAAAACCCCAGGCCGGAAGATATCGCCAATTCTGGCAATTTGGCTTTGAGGTTTTGGGTGAAGAAAGTCCAGTAATCGATGCCCAAACCATCCAAATTTTTTACAATATTTTAAAAGAACTTAAATTCAAAACTCTCATAATAGAAATAAACAGTATCGGAGATAGTCAATGTCGGCCTTATTATAAAAAGCTTTTGGTAAGCTATTTCAGGTCGCGAGAATCAGCCTTATGTGGTGATTGTCGGCGCCGATTGAGGGAAAATCCTTTAAGAATTTTAGATTGTAAAGAAGAAAAATGCCAGAGAATAATATCGCAGGCTCCCCAGATGATTGACCATCTTTGCGAGGATTGTCACCAACACTTTAAAGAAGTTTTGGAATTTTTAGACGAGACGGAGCTACCCTATCATTTAAATCCTTATTTAGTCAGGGGATTGGATTACTACACAAAAACCGTTTTCGAAATTTATGAAGATTCGGAAGACTACAACCCGCCCACCACGTCCTCCCATTCGCTTCGCGAATGGGCCCCTGGAAAAGTTCAAGGAGCTTTAGTTGGCGGCGGAAGATATGATAATTTAATAAAGATTTTGGGAGGTAAAGATACGCCGGGCTTAGGCGGAGCTGGCGGAATAGAAAGGATAATCAATTTGATGAAAAGCAAAAAAATTCGATTTCTCCAGCCTCTTTTACCAGAAATTTATCTCGCTCAGTTAGGAAGTTTAGCTAAAAGAAAAAGCTTACGACTTTTGGAAGATTTAAGACGAGCCAAAATCCCGGTTGCTGAATCCCTTGGTCGCGATTCTTTGAAGGCCCAGTTAAAAATGGCAGATAAAATCGGTGTGAAATATACTTTAATTTTAGGTCAACAAGAAGCTTTGGAAGGGAAAATTATAATCCGGGATATGCGGACAGGGAGGCAGGAAACGGTGGAATTAGAAAAGGTAGTAACGGAAATCCAGAAGCGTTTGAAATAATATGGGGTGTATTTTTTGTAAAATTGTAAATAAAGAGATAGCGGCCGAAATAGTTTATGAAAATGATAAAGTCATAGCCTTTAAAGACACTAAACCCGTAGCCCCCTTACACCTTTTAATTATTCCCAAAAAACATATTCCCTCAGTTAATCACTTAAGTTTAGGAGACCGGGAGCTAATCGGAGAATTATTTCTAGTTGCTCAAAAAATGGCCAGGGCTAAAGGAGTAGCTAAAACTGGTTATCGATTGATTTTTAATATTGGAAAAGATGCCGGTCAAACCATCGACCACTTACATTTACATTTAATTGGGGGAGAGAGATTGCCCTGGGCCTAAAAATATGGCGTTAGAGATAAAAAAACAATCAAGAGAAACATCACAAGCCCTAGTCCGCCGCTTTACTAAAAGAGTTCAACAAAGCGGGATTTTAATACGAGCCAGAAAGGGCAGGTTCAAAATCAGGGAGAAATCAAGAGACTTAAAAAGAGAGGCAGCTCTAAGAAGGGAAGAGATGAAAAAAGCATTTGAAAAGTTAAAAAAATTAGGCAAACCAAACAAGTAAAAAAAGAAGATGTTGAAGGGGAAAATCCAAAGCGACTTATTGGCAGCGGTCAAAAAGAGAGAAGAGTTTAACTCTTCGGTTTTGCGTTTGTTATTAGCTGCGATTTTAAACAGAGAAAAGGAAAAGAGATATAAAATAAGCCAAGGAAAAAAAGAATTCAAAGAGGAAGAATTAGAAAAAGAGAGTCAGCTAATCGATGAAGAAGTAATAGGGGTAATTTCTTCTGAGATCAAAAAAAAGAGAGAAGCCATTTTTTTATTTGAGAAGGGGAAAAGGGAAGATTTAGTCGAGAAAGAAAAAAGGGCAATTGAAATTTGGCAAAAATATTTACCGGAACAATTATCCGAAGAGGAAATCAAAAAAATAGTCAAGGGAGTAATTGAGAAAACTGGCGCCAAAGAACCCAAAGACATGGGAAAAGTAATGGCAGAATTAATGCCAAAAGTCAAAGGAAGGGCTGACGGAGGATTGGTGAGTAAAATCGTTAAAGAATTATTAGGGACATGATTGAGATTAATAATTTAACTACTAATCCCGTTGATGAGGAATTTTTGAAAAAAATTGCCAAAAAAGTTCTTGAAGGCGAACACCCGCCCAAGGGGCGGGTACCTGGTGAAGCTGGGCTATCGATTGCCTTAGTTGGACAGGGGAGAATAAAAGAGTTAAATAAAAGATATAGAGGGAAAAATCGGACAACTGATGTTTTGGCTTTCCCGGGTGATGGTCTGGGAGAAATAGTGATTTGCCTTAGAGAAGTTAAGAAAAATACCAAAAGATTTGGCTCCGTTTTTAAAAAAGAATTAGCTCGAGTTTTAATCCATGGCATTTTGCATCTTTTAGGCGAGGACCACGAAAAAAGTAAAACAGAAGCTAAAAAAACGGAAGACAAAGAAAATTACTATTTAGAACTATGCCAAAAAATCATATAATAACTGGTCTAGACATCGGGACGGGGAGCATAAAAATATTAGTAGCGAACCTGGAGTCAGGCGAAGAAAAATTAGAAGTTCTTTCTTTAGTTAGGGAAAATTCTTTTGGGGTAAGAAGGGGAGTGGTGGTTAACGTTGAAGGAGTTTCCAATATTTTGCAAAATTCTCTCTCCAGGATAAAAGAAGACGTAGGTTTTAAAATCAACTCAGTTTATGTCAACGTTGATGGCAGCCATCTTTTTTCTCTTCCTTCTCGGGGAACAATTGCAGTTTCTCGGGCTGACCAAAAAATTTCTGAAGAAGATATTAACCGGGTTTTACAAGCCGCTCAGACTATATCTTTGCCTTCAAATAAAGAAATTTTCGATGTTTTCCCCCGGGAATTTATCATCGATGGTCAAAAGGGTATAAAAGAGGTTTTGGGATTGCAAGGGGTAAGACTGGAAGCAGAAGTCCTGGTTTTGGGAGGATTCGCCCCTTATTTGAAAAATCTTTCTCGAGCAGTGACCGATTCCGAACTTCAAATTTTAGATATAGTCCCTTCGCCAATCGCTGCTGCCAGAGCGGTTTTAACTCCCCGCCAAAAAGAAATAGGAGTAGCCCTTTTAGACATTGGAGCAGGCACTACTGGTTTAGCGGTTTTTGAAGAAGGGGATTTAGTTTACTTCACTGTTTTACCCATAGGTTCCATTAATATTACTCACGATGTTGCTATTGGTCTAAAATTAGATACGGAGGTGGCTGAAAGAATAAAAATCGAATATGGCTCCTGTCTTTCTGGCGGAGAGAAAAAAACGAGACTTAGGAGTAAAGAAAAAATTGAAATTGAGGGAGAAGCACCCTTAGTTTTTTCGCGGAAAGCTTTAAATGAAATTATTGAAATTAGGACTTCTGAGATATTCAGCGAAGTTCAAAAAGAATTGAAAAAAATTTCCCGAGAAAAACTTTTACCAGCCGGTATAGTTTTGACCGGCGGAGGGGCAAAACTTCCCGGGATAGTTGAGCTTGCCAAAAGAGAATTAAAATTACCTTGCAAAATTGGAAAACCCCAGGGATTTCAGGACTTAGAGGAAGACCTTTCTTTTTCGACAGTTTGTGGCTTGGTTTTGGCTGGAGTCGATTTGATAGAAGAAAGTCAACCAGTGATATCCGAGTTTGGAAAAGGGATTTCGAGCAAAATAAAAAGAGTATTTAAAATTTTTTTACCATGAGTCAGAATATAAAAATTAAAGTTGTGGGAGTGGGAGGTTCGGGCTCTAACGCTGTCTCGCGGATGAAAAAATGTAAGATTCAGGGCGTAGAATTAATCGCTATTAATACTGATGCCCAAGACCTTCAAAAGACCAAAGCTGATTTAAAAGTGCGTATTGGGAGGAAAGTTACTCAGGGTTTAGGGACAGGAATGAATCCGGAAATTGGAAAATTAGCAGCCGAAGAACAGAGGGAAGAAATCCAGGAAATTTTAAGAGGTTCAGACATGGTTTTTGTTACCTGTGGGCTGGGTGGAGGAACTGGTTCTGGAGCCAGTCCGGTTGTTGCTGAAATTGCTAAAAACCTCGGCGCCTTAACTACTGCTGTTGTCACTCGACCATTTTCTTTTGAGGGAATTTCCCGTCAAAAAATTGCCGAAGCAGGAATCAAAGATCTGAGAGAGAAAGTCGATAGTCTCATTGCAATTTCCAATGATAAACTGTTAGAAATTTTAGACCCCAAAACTACAGTCATCTCTGCTTTTTGGACTTGTGACGATGTTTTAAGGCAAGCAGTTCAAGGGATATCTGATTTAATCACCTTGCCGGGGATTATCAACGTTGACTTTGCTGATGTGAGGACGATTATGAAAAATTCTGGAACTGCTCTTTTTAGTTTAGGTTTAGCTAAAGGTGAAAAGCGAGCAGAGATGGCAGCAAAATCGGCTCTCGATTCTCCTTTACTGGGCATTTCTCCTAAAGGAGCAAAAGGAGTTTTGTTTAATGTTTCTGGAGGTAAAGATATTTCTCTATCAGAAATCAACCAAATAGGTGAAATTATTACCCAGGAAATTAACTCTGAGGCAAAGGTGATTTTTGGAGCAATCCAAGACGAAAAATTAGGGAAAGGCGAGATAAAAGTAACCTTAATTGCCACTGGATTCTAAGAAATACTCCTGTGGATAAACCTGTTTTTTAAGAAGGTTGACTGGGATTTGACCCAGTTTTTTTGTCGGAGTAAAATGAAGTAATTTATGGAAAATAAACTCACCAAAGTTCAAAAAAGAGATGGGACAATTGTTGATTTTGATCAGACCAGAATTTCAGATGCCATTTTTAAAGCCCTAACTGCCACCAATCAGGGTGATGGAAAGAGGGCAAAGAAACTTTCTGATAAAGTAGTCCAGATTTTAAATCGCCGCTTCAAAAAAGAAGAAATCCCTCATGTTGAGCAAATTCAAGATATTGTTGAAGAGGTTTTGATTTTGGAAGGTTTGGTTGAAACTGCCAAGGCCTATATTTTATACCGGGAACAGAGAAGGCGAATCAGGGAAGCCGTTGCCGTCGTTGATGAGTCAACCGAAATAGTTGATAGATATTTGCAGGAGTTGGATTGGCAAGTTCATGAAAATGCTAATATGACTTATTCTTTGCAAGGATTAAACCAATATTCTATTTCAACCATTGCGAAAAAATATTGGTTAAACAAAATTTATCCAAAAGAAATCAGAGAGGCGGCAGCCAATGAAGATTTTCATATCCACAATTTGGAGACCTTAGCACCCTACTGCGAAGGTTGGGACCTCTATGATTTATTATTGCGAGGATTTGGCGGGGTTCCTTCAAAAATAGAATCCAGGCCAGCCAAACATTTTAGAACGGCTTTAGGCCAATTGGTAAATTTTTTGTTTACACTTCAAGGAGAAAGTGCGGGAGCGAATGCGGTTTCCAATTTTGATACACTTTTAGCTCCTTTTATCAGATACGATAATTTAAATTATCCTCAGGTGAAACAAGCCATGCAAGAATTTTTATATAACTGCATGGTGCCCACTCGGGTCGGCTTTCAAAGCTTGGCTTGGGATGAGTTAGTAGTAATTAAAGATAAAAACAAAATAAAATTTGTTGAAATTGGAAAATTAATTGATGAAGAATTTGAAAAAAATTCTCATAGAATTCTTGAAGAACATCCCCAAAGTTATGCTATTCAAAACTACGATGATTATTATACGCTTTCCTTCGATTCTCAGGGAAAGGCGGTTTGGGCGAAAGTGAAAGCATTTGTTAGACATAAGGTTCCTAAAAACACTCAATTTTTAAGAATTAGAACTAATAGAGGAGAGGCCTTAGTTTCCCCAGCCCATTCCTTATTTGCTTTTGAAAAATTTAACGGTAAATTCAATCCTAAACCGATTTCTGCCTCTGACGTGAAAATCGCTTTTGATTATCGTCAATTAAATCCTAAAAATCATCTTCTCGCTTTAAGTAAAGTGGAAAATGAAGAGAATAAAGAAGAGATAGACTTAGTTGAATTGATTGATGAATTTCCTCAACTTCAAAGAAATGTTTTCGTCAAAATTAATCCTACCCATACCTTATCTAAGATTCGAGAAAATATTTTAAATCAATATCAGGCATTTCATCCATTTTATATTGATTTTGGAATAAGAGATAAAGGAGTTTGGCGAGATTGGCTAGCCAGAAAATCAATTAGATATGATATATGGCGAAAGTTTGGAGAAGGCTTAAAGGATGTTCAATTCAGATTGAAAAATAGTAATATTTGGTGCCCAAGAATTTTAAAGAGTGAGATTTTAGAAAACTTTGTTAAGCTTTGTGCTTGGTATGCTGGTGAGGGCCATAAGGGACTTTCTACTCCTATCTATATCTCACAAAGCAATCTTAAAAATAAAAAAGAAATTATCGATATTTTGAAGAAATTAAATTCGTTGGGAAGCGTTGAACGAGGGAAAGGATATTCAGAAAAAGGAAACGAAGTCCAACCTGTTTATAAAATTGCCGGTAAAGGATTATTATCTGAAATTATCGGGTTGAGCTCTGGTACTTTATCCTTTAACAAAATTATTCCTTGGTATATCTTTGACCTCTCAAAATCTCTCCAAAAATTATTTATTGAAAGCTTATTAAAGGGCGAGGCTACTGAATATGAAAATCATTGGGATATTTCGACATCTTCAAGAAAACTCTCTTTAAGTTTAAGTCTGCTTTTGGCCCAAAACGACATTAGATTTAGTGTTTATACCGAGAAGACCTCCAAGAAAAATAAAAATTGGAGAGATAAATTAATAACTCGAATTTTTAAAGAGAAAAGTTACTATGGGAAAAAACAATACAAAGTGGGGAATTTCGAGGCAAGGGTTTGTTTGGGAAAAGAAAAAGTTAAATATGATAAAGAATACGAATATGATATTTCAGTTGATTTATCTCAGGAAAATTTTACCGGAGGGACAGGACTTTTAATATTTCATAATACTCCTTTTTTAAATGTAACTATTGATATTAAGCCCCCAGAATTTTTGGCTAAGCAGCCAGTGATTATCGGCGGTAAACCTCAAAAAGAAACCTATGGCGAATTCCAAGAAGAGATGAATATATTTAACCGAACTTTTTACGAAGGATTAATGGAGGGTGATGCCAAAGGAAGGCCATTTACTTTCCCAATTCCGACCGTTTCCATTACCAAAGATTTTGATTGGGAAAATCCGGCTTTAGAGCCAATGTGGGAAGCAACAGCAAAATACGGAGTAAATTATTTTCAAAATTTTGTCCAGTCAGACATGAAACCAGAGGACTTCAGAAGTATGTGTTGTCGATTGAGGCTCTCAAATAAAGAACTTTACAAAAGAGGCGGCGGATTATTCGGCTCAGCACCATTAACTGGTTCGACGGGCGTGTGTACG
>Ga0210049_1000322_pt1 | contig 38697 bp, 37 predicted proteins | sample CryGeyCG2014_300_2_FD_183964 | JGI IMG/M metagenome (GOLD analysis project Ga0210049, IMG submission 183964) | Groundwater microbial communities from aquifer - Crystal Geyser CG06_land_8/20/14_3.00 (SPAdes) (version 2) | ecosystem: Environmental > Aquatic > Deep subsurface > Groundwater | place... | reverse complement strand
AGCAGTAATGATGGCGATGGCGCTTGGCCATGTAAGGGCGGGCCGCATGAAGCAGATGCGCTCCCTTGTCCGGCCAATAGCTCTTGCAGCCTGACAACTTCAGTTAAGTCAAGTAATTAGCCATTTAGAGATTGGCTTAAGGGGATTACTATGCGCAATTGTTAACTGTTTGGGGCAACTCAGTCCTTAAACTCATATTTTGCCGCCATGTCGTGCTATAAGGGCCTGCCCCCGCATTCCTCCGCCGCCCCGGTTGACTGCCGAGCCTGGCAAAAAATGGCGCAACGCAAATCCCTCCTCTATAGTCTCTCATCAAAAAAGCGAGTTATTATCATCTCATCTCATCTTTTTTCTTTTTCGACCCGTTCGCGAAGCCATATCGCCATGAGCTGGGTGTGGGGAACGCCTTTCTTTCGGGCGAGGCGTTTGATCATCGAAAGATCAAAGGGGTCCATTCGGAGGGACACGGGCTGACGGGGAGGACGGGGAACCTGAAACCGCTCGGCATCATTCAGCAATCCCTGAATTTGATCGGGAGTCTCTCTCAAAATCTCCTTCTCCCACCGGACAGCCTCCTGTTTAAGATCTTTTCTTGTCTTTTCTGGAATCCTGCTCATTTCCTTACCCTCTTGAAATAGGCCTTTTGGGTGGTGCTCGACATGGGGAATGCCGTCACACAACGCCATACCCCATACTGTGGATAAGGGGCAACGATCACCTCGATACATGTGCCCGAAGCGTCTGTGCCCCACAGTCGGTATCGATATTCACCTAATTTTATATGCTTTTTCTTCTGCTTAACAGCCAGGGTCGGAAACGGTCCCTCGCTGTAATATACCTCTTCAACCTGCTCGGGGGTCAACCCATGCCCGGCAATATGACTGATATTGTCTTCGTCCCAATCAGGTAAAAGATTCTCATCAGGTTTAACCATAAAGAGAATTTAGCGTAATTATTTGATTACGTCAAGCCTCTCTGTAACCATTTGGTCCGATCTCCTTGCCAAAAAAATCTCAAAAAAAATGGGGATGGAGTGGGGGACATCCTTCACATTTTCATATTTTGTTGGGCTGCGGGAGGCCCTTAGGTTTCTAAGTTTAAAGCGATATTTGAATGAGATAAACACATGGGGGATGCCTGGATGACCAGGACTTGGCGCACCGGGTGGTTTGCATCACATAATAATCAGGGAGGGTGATTGCTTTGGCAAATCGTTTTCAGGATAATAGATATACAAACTCAAGAAATTAAGGGCCCGCCAACCTGCGAAACAAAAAGAGACCGGCAGGATATCTTGATTTCCCAGCGTCATGAGCCAGTGACGCGCCATCTGTCACGCCTTTCCCGTCTTCTATTCACCCCTTGGGGAGAAGTCATCATAGATGGAAATAGCCTGTTACCTTCTTTGTTCCTGATAACAGATGTAGAGGAGAAATATCAAGAGATTGTTTGATTCCGTGTCAGTCGTTCCTCCTTCCGCGGTCTGTTTTGGCGTTCATTGACCGGCGATACTCCCATGACGGGATGACATTCGGGTTTTTCCATAATCCCCGCTTGGCCGCCCTTGCCTCCATTTCTACCTCGGACCATTCGGAACAGAACGGCTCGTTGCAGTATCGATCATAGACCCAGGCGTAGCCGTATTCGATCAGGTGCCGGTTCAGGGCCAGGTCCCCGACGGACACAAGGGCAACGACCCTGCCGTAACGGTCAACGTCCATTTCCTGAATTTCCACTAACGGTCATGCCCTGAAAGGGGCTCAACGAAAGATGAAAAACACCCCCACCCCTCCCTCCCCAATCGAGGGGGAGGAATAAAGGCAAGGGGCATTTTCATATAAACCACGCTTTTCGACCACGAATTACACGAATAGCACGGTTCGAACCTGTTTCCCTGATTCAGAGCTTTTATCCTGTGTAGTCCTGTGTATCCATGTTAATTTCCATGCGAATCAGAATGCAAAAGGAGCCTGGTTTGCGAACCAAACGTTCATGACAGAAATATTTTGTCGCCCCCGCTAATGAAAATCCTCCTCCGGCTCTACACTTTACGATGTCGAGGATTTCCCTCCCCCCGCGCGGGGGAGGGTCGAGGTGGGGGGTGTATTTTCACGGTAAATCATTCAACGCATAGTGGACTTGCCCGACACCACGGCCGAAAATCTTCTTTCACAAATAATGCTTGATTTTTCCGAGCGGCACAAAGACATCAGATACATTTTTGAGCGGCATCTAAATGAGGTGAAAGGTTATCTTCCACGGGATGCCGTGCTAAGCGATGTTCAAAGGGCTCTCATCGGGGCCTATTTTACCATGGAGTACTCCATTGAATCGGTTGCCCTTTTTAACCCTTCAATCGTCCTCCACCCTGATCAGAGCCATCTGGACAAAGGCGCCTTGCGCTTTATCATGAGCCTGCGGGCAATCGGCGAAAGCCATGTGTCCTCTATTGTATTTCGCAGTGGCGTCCTTGACTGGGACAATACGTTTATCTTCGACCCGGCCAGCGATTATGTCGAGAGGGCTGACGTCCATTTAAATCCGGTTTACGACCGGCGTCTCTTTCTGCTGAAGCTGAATGAAATGGAGGCCATCGCTGAGGTAACAGCGCATATTCTTGACCAGTTGCCGGAAGATTTCACCTATAATGAATTAGAGGAAAAAATCGGAGTGCTTCGCGCAAGACCCATTTTCTCTGAGGCTCGCCAAAACGGAACTTTCGAGATCATGTACTGGTGAAGGAGTATGAATCATTGCCGGTAGGTTGAAAAGCCGTCTGAATTTTGGCTTTTTGCGGGGCCATCAAACATTAGGCCTCAGCAAAAGTCCCATACGGATCTGGTGCCATGAATGCGCTGCTCCGGAAGATGAAATCTGGTTCACCTTGCTTCGGATGTGGTTCATATCGTCTTTTCGCCACATGGCCCCGATAAAATATCCAATGGCATCGGCATATTTTCCGATGGCCTGGCCCCCGAGGACCTTGCCGTCCAGCAACACAATTCGCAGATAGTTTTTGCCGTCTTCTTTTTCGATTAATTCCTTATCCCCCAGCAGGCATTCGGTTCCCCGCATGGTTTTGCCGAAGGTGACGGCGTGGGTGTTGAAAAAATGGGCGCGGGCAAACGCATAGGCCCCGAGGTACTTGACGCTTTCTCCCAGAATGTTTCTGGCCGCGATCTGGCCCTGCTCGATGGCATTGTGCTTGAGCTGGAACATGGCCACTTCCCCGGTGCAGGCATCAATGGTCTCAACACAATCACCGCAGGCATAAATGTCGGGAACAGAGGTTCGCATGTGCCGATCAACCTGAATCCCCCGCCCGGTGGCAATCCCCGCGGTTTTCGCAAGCGCGACACCGGGGACGACACCGGTGGCGACCACGACCGTATCGCAAGCAATTTCACGCTTGTCGGTTATCACGCCCGTCACTTTTTTCTGTCCCTTGATCTGAAGGACCTTTTCGCCGGTGAAAACGCGAATGTCATAGCCTTCCATTGCGGCTTCGAGCCGTTTGGCCGTGGGCTCGTCGAACAGGGCGGGTAAAATCCAGCCCAACAGTTCGATGACATAGACCGCATAGCCTTTTTTCTTTAACGCTTCGGCGGCCTCTATACCGATGGCGCCCGAACCGATAACGACCGCGCTTTTCCCCTTGTGCGTTTTTAATTTTTGGGTTTCAATCAACTGCTTGCAACTGAAAACGCCCTTGTTGCCGATGCCCTCGATCGGCGGGATAAAAAGAGCCCCGCCATGGGCCAGCACCAGTTGGTCATATCCGATCTGCATGCCGCTTTCAGTCGTGACTGTCTTGGTCTCCGGGGAAATGGAAACCGCTTTGCTGTTAACCATCAGCTCGATGTTATGTTTTTTGTAATCCCTTTTTTGCCGTCTGAAAACGGCCTTTTTTTCGCAATCGCCGCCCAGATAATAAGGCAGCGAGCACGGGTCATACTCCGGGACGTCTTCCGCGGACACAATGCATATCTCTGTTTCCCTGCAGCGTTCCCGAATCGAAAAGGCCACTTGATTGCCTGCAATTCCATTTCCGATAATAACGACTTTCATGGCGCCTGCTCTTTATCCGAGCCAGTTTCAAAACACCCCATTTCGGCCGATCTCTGCGTTGCGCTCAAATTGCAATCCTCAAAATACTTCATGTATTCCTCCGGTTGAAATTTTCGCGCGCCTTGACCTCGGCCGCGCTGAAACGTTTTGAAAGTGGCTCATCCGTTTGTTGATTTGCGTTAAGGGGTTAAGATGATAAACGAATTCGTCCGGATGACACATGCCGCACTTTATTTTGAAGGATATATCGCCCGGGCACGGCCGGCCCGTTCTCTCAGGGTCACGCGCGTCAATGCGTCGCTTTTCGCCATCGTAAGGGCGCCTTCGCGGTTACAGGCCGCAACGCACCACGGTCCGGCCTCATCATCCTGGCACATATCACAGGTCATCGTTTGTCCCGTATACGGATTGGCAGCGGGGCTGCCGACCGGACAGATATTAACGCATGCCCTGCAGCCGATACATACGTCCGTATCGGTCACGACGGTGCCGTTGGCTTGCCTGACCCGCGCATTCATGGGACATACCTTAATGCATGGCGCTTTTTCGCAAGCCATGCAGATTATCGGAACGTTAAGCGCCTGGGATTCAAGCCGAAGGATTCTGACCCTGGAAAGCTGTGGATTGATCATGTTATAGTGTTTCATCGCACACGCGATCGTGCAACGGGCGCAACCCGTGCATTTTTTCGAATCGATCAGTAATTGCTCACGCCTCTTTTCCATCATGCGGACGCCTCTTTGGAATCGAATAGAATCGTTTGGTAGCCTACAACTTCATTTTGACCCGATAGAACCGGAAAAAAACACCGGAATTCATAATAATGGGCATAAAATTCACCATAATGAATTTTATGCCCCTTCTCATAATACGGCGGCAAGCAGGTGTCAAACTAAAAATTATTTCATATTTATTACCTATTTGGCGGCAAAAAGGGCTTGACATCGAAATGCGCCCTGGTATAGAGAGTTTCACTATAGTGAACTTTTGCCAAGATTAACCCCAACCTTAAGGAGTTTTAATATGGCTACCGACAACGAACAATTTTCCGCATCACAATCGCTTCGAAAGACCCGAACCTTCGGCAAGGTCAGATGCCATAACCCGAGCTGCATGGGTCGGTTGACACCCGAGCCGGGGAGCAAGCAGATCTCATGCCCGACCTGCGGCATGACGTATCGCCTTTTTTGGGTGAGCCCGGAGTTGCCCAGAATTAGGGGTCCGGTCTGGGAGGTTAACCGAAAATTGGCCGAGGCAATAGTGGCAAAAAAAATTGGATCGTCCCCGGACGCTTCCAAATAAATCAAGGAGGGAACGCGACATGGCATTGGATCGGAAAATTGCTTATATTGATCTCACCACCGGCAAAATCGAGATCAAGCCCATTCCGCTTGACGTCAGGAAAAAATTCATCGGCGGCCGCGGCCTGGACGCCTATCTGCTTTATAATCACGCGCCCAAGGGCTGCGATCCATTGGGCCCGGATAACCCGCTCCTCATCAGCGGCGGGATTTTAACCGCCACCTGTGCATCCGCCACGGCTAGAACCCATATCATGGCCAAATCCCCCCTGACCGGTTTGTTGGGCAGCTGCAACATGGGCGGCTTTTTCGCGCCGGAAATGGCCTGGGCCGGGTTTCATCACCTGGTTATCAAGGGTAAAGCGGAAAAACCGGTTTATCTGTGGATTCATAACGGCGAAATCGAAATTCGAGATGCATCCGGCCTGTGGGGCAAATCGTCCACGGACACCCAGTGGGCCATTCGAAAAGAGCTTGGGGATGAAGACATTAAAAGCGCCGTGATAGGGCAGGCCGGTGAAAATCTGGTACGTTATGCCTGTGTAATGACCGGAATTAAAAACTCCGGCGGTCGCACCGGCATGGGCTGTGTGATGGGGTCGAAAAATCTCAAGGCCGTTGCCGCCCGAGGTACCATGGACATTAAAATCGCCCACCCCATCGATGCGTTGGAACATAACAAAAAATTCATAGACCAGATCACCAGCGCCAAAGTCAATAAAACCCAGGGTACGTTGGGAACCCCCTTTATCTGGGGCGCAACCAATTGCTGGGGCGGTGTCCGGACCAGAAATTTTCAGTACAATCAGATGGAGTACGCGGACGAGATCGAACCTGAAGCCATTGATGATATCGCCACCGAAACGATCGGTCCCCATCACATGACGGGATGTTTCGGCTGCCAGGTGCACTGCCGTGCCCAGTATAAGATTCAAACCGGGCTTTATGCCGGAAGATACGATGAGGGACCGGAATACACCTCCCTTGGCGCTTTCGGCGGAGAGCCGGACTGCAAAAAGGCGGAAACCGTATTGACCGGTAACCACCTGGTCAACCAGTATGGGGTGGACAACCTTGAAATCGGCAGCATGATCTCCTGGGCCATGGAGCTCTATGAGCTGGGAATCCTCACCAACAAAGAAACCGATGGTCTTGAGCTTCGATTCGGAAATGATGAGGCGCTCCTTGAAATGGTTCACCGCATCTGCAATCGGACAGGCTGGCTCGGTAATGTCCTGGCGGACGGCGGGATTCCGGCATCCGAGCAGATCGGAAAAAATTCCTTTGATTACCTGATTCAGGTCAAGGGCATGAACAATCTGCACAGCGATGAGCGGGCCACGCCGGGCCTGGCGCTTAATGTTGCCACCGCCTCCCGCGGTTCCGACCATCTGCGAAGCCGGTCGGCCATCGATCTGTACCATCTGCCGGAAAACGTCTTGCGGAAAATTTACAGCAGTCCGGTGCCCTATGACGGTCCTCTGTCCTCGGAACATACCGAATACATCGGCAAACCCTGGCAGGTGTTCTGGCAGGAAAACTGCTATATGGCCGTTGACTGCCTGGGCATCTGTAAATACCATACGGTGTTTTTGGGCGCGACGCTGCCCAACTTCGAAGACTGGCCAAAGGTCATCTACTACAACACGGGGCTAGGATTTACGCCGAAAGAAATCTGGGATGTGGCGGAACGATGCAACAATATCGAACGGCTTTTCAATCTGCGGGAAGGGTTGACGCGAAACGATCTGAAAAAGGGTGACACGCTCAACCACCGGTATTTTGACGAACCCTGCCGCAGAGGGGCGCCGGACGTTATCGGCGCCAGAATCGATCGCGAAAAATTCAAAGTCATGCTGGATGAGTTCTATGAACACCACGGCTGGGATAAGAACGGCGTCCCGACACCCGACACCTTAGAGCGCTTAGGACTGGACAAAGAACCAACCCATTTGCTTTAGTCAATATCGAAGGAGAAAATAATGGATAAATTTCTCACGGTTTATGCCGATAAGTGTACCGGCTGCCGCCTTTGCGAACAGGTTTGCTCCGTTATGCATGAAGGGGTGTCCAACGCGGCGAAAAGCAGGATCCAAATAGTGAAGTGGGAAGCTGAGGGGCGCTATATCCCGATGATTTGCCAGCAATGCGAAGATGCGCCCTGTCAAAACGTCTGCCCGGTGGGCGCTATCTCACGGGACAAGGATTACGGGTTTTTGAACGTTAATTACGAAGTGTGCATCGGGTGCCGCTCATGCATCAACATCTGTCCCTTCGGCGCCATGAACTACAACCAGACGACACATCGCGTCTTTAAATGCGACCTGTGCGGGGGAGATCCCCAATGCGTCCGGTTTTGTGAAGTAAAAGCGGTGGATTTTGTCGCTTCCACGGTCTTAAGCGCTCAGAAGAAACGGGAAGGGGCCACACGCCAGTCCGAAGCCAAAAAAAATACAGGTCGGCGCCGGCGAACACGCATAATTCCGAATCGGGACACGTCACCAACAAAAGGGCGGCGCGGATTCAAAATCCCGCCGCCCCTCGTTATAGCGGTTTGATATCCAGCAATCATCCGCCGTTAGTAACCTTCATCCAGCGTCAGCCGGAGTTGTCCCACTTTTTCCTTGGCAAGGTCGGCGATCTTCCGGATTTTGTCCATATCCATATTCACTGACATGCCAACGACCCATAGCGCTGTCGGAAGGCCCCGCCGGTTGTTCAGCGCGACCGCGACCGCGCGTATGCCGGGCAGATATTCCTCGATATCGACGGCATAACCGGACTCTCGAACGCGCGAAAGTTCCGCCAGAAATTCGGCGGTATCCGTAATGGATCGAGGCGTGAAAGGGCGAAGACCATACTTGTGGATCATGTTCGAGACCAGCTCCGAATTTTCTCCTGCTAAAAAGGCTTTTCCAACCGCGCCGCCCAGGAGCGGTATGGTGGATCCTACCGGCACCGAGATCTTGAGACTGTCGAAGGCCTCCGCGCTGGCGATGATCAGGACGCGGTTTCGGATACGTACCCCCAGGATCACCGTCTCATTTATGTTGTCCCGGATGTCGTTCAGGACCGGTTGGGCCAGTTCATTGACTTTTTCCTGGTGCCAGTTTGAAAAGAGCAGTTCGGCTATCGTAGGGCCGAGAAAGAGTTTCCTGGCGCCGGGACCTTGCGCGAGAACACCTTCCCGAAGCAGTGCATGAACCAGCCCGTGGGTCGTGCTTTTGCTATAGCCGAGTCGCTGGGCCAATTCGACGATACCGAGACTTTGTTGCGAGTTCGCCACGGTTCTTAAAAGTTGGAACGTCTTGTGAACGGCGGGTGCCTTATATCCGGTGAGCTGATGTTGGCTCTGGCCTGCTTGCTGATCGTCCGATGTCAAGGTTTTCTTTCTCATTTTCATTTTTCAGGTATTATAGGGGAAACGTAACTGCTCAGGTATTCAGAATTCAGGAGTCAGAATTCAGAATGGACTTGGAATAAGCCTCCAGCAGCTTGTTGACCTCGGAAAGCAACGGTTATACTGGCTCCTGAATTCTGACTCCTGAATACCTGAGTATTTACGGGGAAACAACCGGACGCCTGAGAAAGGTCGGCTCTCGAAAGGGGGCCGCTTCATGCGGTGGTTCACATTTTTCTGAGGACAACCGGCAACCAGTTCACTATTGTGGACACACTACAATTACGCGAAATAAATGTCAAGAAGAGTTATATTGAATCTTAACAGAATAGTATATAGCATTGAGGGAATAAATAGCGGGAATAAAATTCGCTTATTATGAACTCAAAAATTCCATATAATGAACCACTCTCGAACCATTGGGGTCGTCGGGCAGGAGTAACGGCATGAAACCCAAGCTATGCGCGGAAGAACTTGAACGGTACGACCGCCAGATTTACATTCAAGACATCGGTCCTGCCGGTCAGGAAAAACTTAAAAAAGCAAAAATATTCATCTGCGGTGTCGGCGGTCTCGGCTCTCCGGCCGCGATTTACCTGGCGGCCGCAGGCATCGGTGAAATTACCCTCGTTGATTACGACGAGGTCGTTCGAAGCAATTTAAACCGACAGGTGCTTCATCACGAAGCGGACATCGGCAGGCGAAAGGTATATTCCGCAAAGGAAAAACTAAGCAAACTGAATGCCCATGTGGTCGTGACGACCGGGTGCGACGCGGTTACTGCGCAAAACGCGAAACGTCTTGTCTCAGGCCATGATGTCATCATAGACGCCCTGGACAATCCTGAAACCCGTTATATTCTTAACAAGGCCGCACTCGATTTGGGGATTGTGTTTATTCACGGCGCGGTGAACGGGTTTGAAGGGCGGATCATGACGGTCATCCCCGGCAAAAGCACCTGTTTGCGCTGCCTTTACCGCGGGCCGGTGATATCGACGCCCAAATTCCCGGTGATCGGCGTTGCGCCCGCTGTCATCGGCGTGCTGCAGGCCACTGAGGCCATCAAATATATTCTGGGAATCGGAGAGTTGCTGACGGATCGACTGCTGACGTATGACGGCCTGAAGCTTAAATGGCGTGAGTTCAAGGTTCGAAAAAATCCGAAATGTGATCATTGCGGGAGAATGCAGGAGGGGCGTCAGTCATGACCATTAAGCTCAATATTCATAAAACGCATCGGCAATATACCGACGGACTTGAAACCCTTGACGTGGCGGGAAGCACCATCGGAGCGTGCATTGATGAATTGATCCATCGTTTTCCGGCAATGAAAGACGCTCTTTTCGACGGAAAGGAAAAGCTGAAAAATCAGATTGAAATTTACCTGAATATGGAAAGCGCGTACCCGGATGAGCTGAAAAAAAAGGTAACGGCCGGAGATGAGATTTACATAACGGTTATGTTGACGGGCGGATAAATACCGGTTAACTTGACAGTCAAAAGTTCTCGTAACATCATGAAATCATTAATGTTGAATTTTCCCGGGCGTCATTCCGGAGAAAGCCTTAATCCATTGTAATTAATATAGGTTAACAAACCTGGATGCCGGATCAAGTCCGGCATGACGGGGGAAATTTTGACCGTCCAGCGGTTAAGAACATGCGCGAACCCCACCCCTTAACCCCGTACCGGCTCTCGCCCGGGCCATGGAAGGAGATAGCATGAATCTGGATCGTCTGTTAAAGCCTGCCAGCGTTGCCGTTATCGGCGTTTCATCCCAAAACAACCGCCACCCCGCCAATGTGATTTATAAAAAGATCGGACAACGAAGGTCCATTCCGGTCTATGCGGTCAATCCCCGGGGAGGAACCCTTCAGGAGGATAAAATTTATGAAACGCTTTCGGCTGTTCCCGAGCCTGTCGATGCAGTGATTGTTGCTGCCAGGGCCGCCTTTGTTCAGGACCTGATCGAGGAATGCAAACGGTGCAAGGTCGGCGGCGCCATCGTTATTTCCGGCGGGTTTGCAGAGGTCGGCAGTCGGCAATCAAGCGGCGCAGGATTATATTGCGCAGGTAGCGATTGCAGCCGATTTTCCGATGATCGGCCCCAACTGCCTTGGCAATTATGCGCCCGGCATCATTGACACTTTGTTCACGCCGCCTGAACGCATGGAGCGACCCCCAGGCGGGAGGCGTTGCCTTTGTCAGCCAGAGCGGCGGGTTTTTTTACTTATACTTAATGCAATTATATCAGGCTTCACTGCTGTCCCAACGTTAATCCCATAAAAACAACTGATTACAAGCGGTTTCGTCTATGATTGTGTTATCAAGCTTCGCAAACGCTTGTGGGAGTAATGTTTTCTCAAAAAGTGCAAAGACATGCTGGCTGGGATCTACAGGACAAGCAGGAAAGCAAAGGGAAATGTCTTCCACGCCCTCCATAATGTCAGGGCCGACTACCTTCCCGTTGACTGCGGACAAAGAAAGGATATCAGGTGAGGGATCTTTAAGTAGCAGCGCCTTGATAAGCCTGTTATTGACAGCGCCTGCAAAGAAGTCCGGATGCAAGCCCTTGAATATCCGGAAGCGTCAGGCGTAACTGGGAGCAATACTCTACCTCGAGGCTAATTCTTCAAGAGGTAGCAAGTTGTCCCCCTGCCTTACCCTGCCAGCGCGGATAACTCTTGCAAACACCCCTTCCCTGGGCATAATACAGTCTCCGTTTCTATAATATACAGCGCATTTTCCGTGGCATTCTTTACCTATCTGGGTTATCTCCAGCACGGCTGATTCCCCTACAAGGAACCTCGACCCTATCGAAACCCCCTTCCAGTCAATGCCGACGGTGGCAATATTTTCAGCAAAGTCGCCGAAGGAGACTTCAAACCCTTTTTGCCTTGCCTCTTCGATACGCTCAGAGGCCAGAAGGCTTACCTGTCTGTGCCAGGCTCCGGCATGGGCGTCTCCTTCGATACCGTGATCCTCCCTTAGGATGACCTCTTTTACCACAGATTTGGGTGTTCCTTTATGCCTGCTGGTTGCTACAGCCAGAACTGTTACCTTCACAGCCCTTAAATCCCTTCTCGGTCAGATCTCTCAGGTTTATCGAATGAAGCCTCCTGTAAACCTCCACCATCAAAGACTCCCACAGGTCTCGCGTCTTGCATTCGGTTGCCCTTAGGCAGTTCTCAGGATCATCAAGACAGGGAGCAAGGTGAGTGTCTTTTTCAAGAAGCATGACTATCTCACCGATAGATATGTCCTCGGGGGGCCTTGCGAGCATGTGACCGCCTTTAGGCCCTCTTACGCTCTTTATGAGCTTTGCCTTCTTGAGGGGTATGATGATCTGTTCCAGATATTTTGCAGATACTTCCTGCCTTCGCGATATATCGGCTATCTGAGCAGGGCCTTTCTGATAGTGCTGAGCAAGGTCAATCATCAGTCTTGTGCCGTAACGGCTTCTCGTGGTCAATTTCATGGGTTCCCATCTCTGCGTCTTGTATTTTCTACCATTAAATTATATTATAAAGACCTTTGGATTTCATGTCAAGCTGCGGCATGTTCCTTCTTTCACTTTTTATGAAAATAGGTTGTCATAACGGCGTAGGCCGGTATCCAGTCATTTATACCTGGATTCCGGATCAAGTCCGGAATGACGTGCGGCATTTTCATGCTGTGTTGTGCCCCTTTCAGGGCATGACCGTTTATATGAAAATGCGCCTTCCCTTTATTCCTCCCCCTCCACGGGGGAGGCAGGGTGGGGGTGATTTTCATCCTTCGTTGAGCCCCTTTCAGGGCATGACCGTTAGTGGGTAGTCCCAGGCAATGGGGTATCTTCCAGGGCCTCAGAAAGGAAATTGGAAGATATGACTATATTTATGAATACGAGGAGGTGGTTTTATGGAGAAGGTGAAATGGGAGATAAAGGATATTTTGGGGCTCTCCGGGATATACTGGCAGACCTGCACGCTTCATGCGGCCGTAAAACTGGAAATATTCACGCTTCTGAGGGATTCCACCTTAAGCGCCGTGGAGTTGGCCAGGCGAGCGGGCACAAACGACAGGGCAACTGAGACGCTCTGTAACGCGCTTGCGGCAATGGGCCTGATTACCAAAGAGGCCGGAGGCTTCCATAACTCCGAGTCGGCCCGGAAGTATCTGATCAAGGATAGTGCCGGCTATATCGGGCACATGATAATGCATCATCATTATCTGGTTGAGGCATGGGCCAAACTCCACGAGGCTGTAAGAAACGGAAAACCTGTAAGGAAAAGATCCGTATTTGAGGATGGCGAAAGAGAGGCCTTCCTTATGGGCATGTTCACCCTCGCGATGGGGATAGCTCCCCGCCTTGCCGAGGAGCTGGACCTCTCAGGTAGGGCTAATCTACTTGATCTCGGAGGCGGTCCCGGCACCTATGCGATCCATTTCTGCCTGAAAAATCCGGAGCTGAAAGCCACCGTGTTCGACATGCAAGAGACAAGGCCTTTTGCCCAAAAAACCATTGCCCGATTCGGACTCAACGACAAAATAACATTCCAGCCCGGAGACTACACCAAGGACCCAATAGAAGGCCCTTACGACGTCGCATGGCTTTCTCATATCATGCACGGAGAGGGGCCGGATACCTGTCTAGCCATTTTGAAAAAGGCCGTTAGGGCGCTGAGGCCGGGAGGCATCATAATGATCCATGAATTCATCCTTGATGAAAACCTGGCATCCCCGCTATTTCCGGCAATATTTTCCCTGAATATGCTTGTGGCCACAAAGGACGGCAGGGCCTACTCGGAAGGGCAGTTGAGCGAAATGCTGCTTGAGGCCGGCGCCCGCGATGTCGAAAGGCTCGACTTCCAAGGGCCGAATGATTCAGGCATCATAAAGGCCCGGGTTTGACGGCGGGCTGTAATAGCCGCTTTGCAAAGGTTTTATATGAAAATGCCCGTTCCCTTTAGCCTTCCCCCTTTGCCGTAGGTACACCGGGATGCCTCTGCATTATTTCCTCCCTTCGACGAGGGGTGGGGGTGATTCTCATGTTTCATCGTGCCCCATTCGGGCATGGCCTCAGGGTAAACGCCCTGACGCGGGGTTTTCGCCTAAAAAGACCCGCCCGAACTGCCCCGGCATGACCGGTTTTCAATCAACTACCTCCTCCCTGTTAAAGTCCCTCGCGGCAAGAGTTCCGGAGGCCTCGAACGTCCTTATCCATTCTTCCACGCGACCGAGGCCATAAGCTTCTTTCCATGCCTGCACTATGGAATCCACCGGAACATCGGCAAAGACGCCGTGGTATCGCACATATTCAATAAACCTTTGGCTATCCATATTGAATGGCTGGAACATGGAGTCTTCGCGCCCGTTAAACTCCAGGGGAAGCACTCTGTGGCGTTCACACAATTCACGGTTGAAGGCGGGTGTCGCCTTGACCCAGCGATTTTCCAGATAAAGCTCGTTGAACCCATGATATACGAATAGGTCTGAACCCATATATTGCCTGAGCTGCCTGGTCGAAAGATGGTTTTTCACATCCGCAAATCCAAGGCGCGCAGGTATCCCGGATGCCCTGGCCAGAGCGCAGAGGACGGAGGCCTTGCTCACGCAGTAGCCGCGTGCGCTCTTAAGCACTAAGCTTGCCCTGTAGTGTTCGGGCTTGAAGAAGGGGTAATAGGGATCATATCTAAGACCGTCACGAACGGCATAGTAGAGGAGCACGGCCTTTTCAACATCCCCTTCAATTCCTTTTGTAACGGACCGGGCAAATGCTATTACTTCAGTATCTTCTGAATCTATTATAGAAGTGGGTGAAAGATAAACGGCAAGGGCTTCCGACATGGTTTCCTGTAAGCCTCCTGGAAATAGCTTTTATCTTATCAGGGTTTGGAATCAAAGGCAAAGGGGCCCGAGACCATATTTTCCTTGACATATAGTTATGATGTAGCTAAAATGTAATTAAAGGTAAGGTTTTATTTTAGGTCTTTAATTTATAATTATTCATCCAAACCAATTAGTTATGATTTATAATCGCCTTACCTGATTATGATGCTTACTGATATGCCAAACGACAAAAAATCAAAGGATCCCCTTCAACTTGAACCCGATTCGCCAACAGAGAGGGTCAAGTTTGAGGTTTTCGGGGAGGAGATGGTAGAAAAGACCGTCAAGCTCAGCGGTAACAGCGGCCGGGTCTATCTGCCCCCTGACTGGGTGGGATCCCGGGTGAAAATAATCCGGATAGACTGAGGGTTTTAGGAAAGTAATGAGCGAGTCACTTGCAAATCTCATAATCCGTCCAATCAGGGTTGAAGACGCAGACGAGATCAACCGAATCCATACAATGATAATGCAGGATCCGCCGGCCACCGACTTCAGACGCATCGTAGAAGCGCAGCTCCTGAGGGGTGAGAGTGCAAGCTTTGTGGCGGAGATTGACGGTAAGATTGCCGGATTTATGATCAGCTACATCGTTTATGGCGGATACGGTCTTGAGAAAAGCGCATGGATTGCAAACTTGGGCGTTCACCCCAAGTGGATGGGACAGGGCATCGGAAAGCTGCTCGCTGAGGAGATAATAGCTTTCTACAATAAGAAGGCCATCAAATATATATTTACCTCTGTCAGGTGGGATTCGGCAGACCTTTTGTCATTTTTTAAGACCCTGGGCTTCGACAGGAGCAGCTTCATAAATCTGAGAAAAGAGCTTTGAAGCGGTTGGTCCTCTCTAACCCCCATGCCTGAATGGGGCACAACGAAGGATGAAAATCACCCCTACCCCTCCCTCCCCCGTCAAGGGGGAGGAGTAAAGGCGAGGGGCATTTTCATATAAACAGTCATGAACGACAAGAGCCACAACAAAGAAAGAATGAAGGTCACACCGTTTACTGTCGAGGGTTAGGGATATTGGTTTACTGCAATATTCAAGCTGATCGCAAAGGCAACAGGCATTGTCAGGTAAGGCTTATAACATAGGTTAAGGGGTTCAAAAATGAGGTACGCTGAGACAGGATTTAACCTTGAAATAGATCTTTCAAAGGGGAGTATTGACAGGGTCGAGACTGACCCGAGGCTGACCGAAGAGCACCTGGGAGGTCTTGGTACCAATGCCAGGATATTATGGGACAGGGTTCCTGCCGAGGCAGAGCCCTTCTCTGCCGAAAATCTCCTTATATTCGGGACAGGCCTCCTGTGCGGCACTCCGGCAACGGGTGCCAATCGAACCGTTGTTTCAACCTTCTCTCCTCAGACCCGCTTGATGGCCTACTCGATGATGGGGGGATTCTGGGCGCCGGAACTAAAGTATGCAGGTTATGACAAGGTCATACTCCGGGGCAAGTCGCCCGACCTTGTCTATATATGGATCAACAACGACAAGGTTGAAATACGAGACGCCTCTCATCTCAAAGGGAAGGGCGCGGTAGAAACAGCTCAACTAATCCGGGAGGAACTCAAGGAACCCAAGGCTCAGGTAGCCTCCATAGGCCTTGCAGGAGAAAGCAAGGTCTATTTCGCCTCCATAGAACAGGGAAGATCTAGTGCAAGCCGAGCAGGATTAGGTGCGGTAATGGGCGATAAGGGTGTGAAGGCCATTGCCGTACGGGGGACCAAGGATTTGAAGCTGGCCCGCCCTGCAGAATTTATGGCCCTATGCAATGAGGTGCTTAAGTACATAGAACGGCGTAACGAAAATCCCATCCAGGGAGTAATGCCGATTCTTGCCGGTCTTGGGTCGCCTCAGGAGATGGCGGTACATGACGAGAAATGGCATACCGAGAATTTCGCATGGGGAAACGCGAGACTCCGGAGGAAAGACTTCTGGAATGATGAGATCGCAAAGAAATGGGCAGAGACCCTGGATTCAATGCGCACGCGCCTCATAAGCTGTTATAACTGCCCTATGAAATGCGGCGGGACCATTACTGTGCCGGGACTCCCCACTTACATGATGAAGTGTTTCTCAAAGCTTACCTATACGATGGCCGCGATGTCTGATCTGGATTTCGGCTTGAAGATTGCGCAGAGGGCAACAGAATACGGAGTGGACGGTTTTTCAGCCCCCCAGGTAATGGCCTTTGCAGTTGAACTCTATGAGGCAGGCATCCTCACCGATCAGGATATGCCCGGTTTCCCGGCCGATAACGAAGAAAGGTTCTACTGGCTGCTAGACAGGATCGTGAGGAGGGAAGGGATAGGAGATATACTTGCCAACGGTACACACTGGGCAGCACAGCAGATAGGCAAGGGAGCCGAGGCATACGCCCACAATAACATTAAAAAGCATGAGCAGCTTCCTCTCAAACTGGGCATGCTAAATCCAATCTATTTCCTTATGTATGCCACCGGTGAGAAGATAAACATCACCCAGATAGAAGGTCAATTCCCGCAGTCGCCCTTCCCTACCAGAGAGGAAAGGGAGGCATTCGTAAAGGACTGGATACAGGTCCCTGATGAGAAATTCAAGCAATACTTTCTTGACTGGGAGCTTAGAGGAGAAAAATCCATCCCCTTCTATCCCACTGTCGAGGCTACCTGCGACATAGTGGATTGGCAGGAAAGGATGCACTACATAGACGATGCGCTGGGAGTTTGCGCGGGCCTTTCCTCATTTCCCCTAAAGCCGCCCTACCATATACACAACTATCCCAAGTTCATTTCCGCGGGCGCCGGCATTGAGATGGATGAGGACAGACTGACACAGGTTGCAAGAAGGAACAGAAATCTTGTCAGGGCGCTAAACGTAAGAAGAGGGATGAGAAGAAAAGACGAAAAGCCGCCTGAAGACCACTGGAAAAAGAGATTCCCCGAGCTTGAAGAAAAGCTTTTAAACGAATACTACAAGTTCAGGGGCTGGAATAAGGATGGAATACCGACTAAGGAATCCCTGCACGAACTGGGGCTCGACTTTGTAGGCGAGGACTTCATAAAGAGGGGGATATTGCCGGACAAGGAGTCCGCCCCATCAAGCTAGACTTTAGCTAAAACAGATAAGAACACCAGTTAAGAGGTCATAATCGTCATGGGTGAAAAGAAAAAGAAAATAGTTAAGACGATAAAAGTTGATGTTGATAAATGTAACGGCTGCAGGGCATGTGAGGTGATCTGCTCCGCCTTTCACGCTGCGCCCAAATACAGCAGCAATAACCCGGCCAGAAGCCGCATCCGTGTTATTCATGAACCCTTGAAGGACATCTACATTCCGGTCTATGCGGGTGAATACACCAAGGCCGAGTGTACCGGCAGAGACAAGTATGTCATTGACGGGAAGGAATACGATGAATGCGCGTTCTGCAGGGCCTCATGCCCGTCCCGGGATCTCTTCAAGGAGCCTGACTCCGGTCTCCCTCTTAAATGCGATATGTGCGAAGACGATCCACCACAGAAAGAGCCCTTGTGTGTTCAGTGGTGCCTCAACAAGGCCCTGATCTATGAGGAAAGGGAAGTGGAAGTGGATGAAGAGGAAGAAGTAAAAAAGGAAGATATGGAGATAGGTCTCGAGGCCCTGCTGGACAAGTACGGTTTGGATAAGATAACCGAAACCGTTGCGCGACTTTCAATGTCAAAGAAGGGCTGAGACCTTACCGCAGGAGAAGAGGTTTATACAGTGGAGACCGTAGCCCCTTACAAAGAGATCATAGACGTCATAAAAGCAAGCGGCGGAGATGCCTTTAAGAAATGTTTTCAATGCGGATTATGCGACACCGTCTGCCCTTGGAACAAGGTCACAAAATTCAGTATGCGCAAACTTGTGCGGGAGGCGACCTTCGGCCTCACTGAGATAGAAAGCGAAGATATTTGGCTTTGCACAACCTGCGGCCGATGCCCTCAGAGGTGTCCCAGAGATGTCAAGCAGATAGACTCAGGCATTGCATTAAGAAGAATCGCTAATGAATACGGTATATTTCCTCCTCATGTAAAGTCTGTCCGTACCATAAACGCAAGCCTTGTAGCAGAGGGCAATCCTTTAAACGAGGAGAGAAAAAACAGGGCCAAATGGGCGGAAGGCATATCTGTCCCTGCCTTTGAAGAAGGCATGGAAATCCTCTATTTCCCGGGCTGCTACCTGAGCTACGACCCGAGGATGAAGAAGGTCGCAAAGGCCACAGCCGCTATCCTTACCAAGGCCGGCGTGGATTTCGGCATACTTGGAGAAAAGGAAAGCTGCTGCGGTGAGAGCATCAGAAAGACCGGAGATGAAGAGCTCTTTAAGCGTCTGGCAAGGGAGAATATAAAGGCATTTATTGACAGCGGCGTAAAGAAAATCCTTGTTTCCTCACCTCACTGTTATCATACCTTCAAGAATGAGTATCCCGATTTCAGGGTCAATTTTGAAATCATTCATATATCCCAGTTCCTCTCTGATCTGATCAAGCAAGGCCGTATAACATTAAGTAAAGCTTATAATAAGAAGATTACTTACCATGATCCTTGTTATCTGGGACGTCACAATGGGATATTTGAAGAGCCCAGGGAGGTACTGAATAGCGTGCCCGGGCTTGAGCTTGTTGAGATGCCGGAATGCCGGGCGGACAGCCTTTGCTGCGGGGGCGGAGGCGGAAGGATATGGATGGAGACTCCGAAAGGACAGAGATTTTCTGATCTCAGAATAGATCAGGCCCTTGAGGAGGGAGCTGAGGTTCTTGTAACAGCATGCCCTTACTGCATAACCAACTTCGAAGACAGCCGCTTGACCAGGGATGCTGTGGACAAAATCGAAGTTAAGGACATAACCGAGATCATAGCAGAAGTGATTTAGTCAACAGCCGGTTGAAAAATCGGCTGCCGGCCTTTTAATCAAAGAAATCTTGTGAGGATATAGAGACGTGGAAAAAGAGACTCTGGAAAAGGACAAGATAGAGCAGCCTTGCGAGGCCTTTTCGGGTAGAAATTTTGGTGATGTTCTAGTTGTGGGAGGGGGGATAAGCGGAATTCAGGCATCGCTTGATCTGGCAACAGCCGGCTTTAAGGTCTATATGGTTGAAAAGGCTCCGGCCATAGGCGGCCACATGGCCCAGCTCGACAAGACCTTCCCGACCAATGACTGCTCTATGTGAATTCTCTCTCCCAAACTGGTCGAGGTCGGCCGGCATCCGAACATTGAGGTCATGACATTAACCGATGTTGACAGAGTCGCTGGGGAGGTCGGCAACTTCAAGGTCACTCTGACCAGAAAGCCCAGATATGTAATAGAAGACAGGTGCACCGGCTGCACCACCTGCATGGAATATTGCCCGGTAAAATATCCCGACAGATTCAACCAGAAAATATCCAAGAATAAGGCCGTCCACATATACTTCGCCCAGGCGATTCCGCTAATAGCCTACATTGATGAAAGCTGCCTTTATCTTAAAGAGAAGAAATGCGGAATCTGCGAAGGGGTTTGTCAGAATAACGCCATAGACCTGGGCCAAACTGCCGAGACATTTGATATCAATGTAGGGGCGATAATACTTTCAGCCGGACTCGAGCCTTATGATCCGAGCTTAAAGTCGGAATACGGCTACGGAAAAATGCAGAACGTTGTGACCAGCATGGATTATGAAAGGCTTCTCTGCTCAACGGGTCCATACGAAGGCGAGATATTGCGTTCATCCGACAAAGACCATCCCCACAAGATTGCCTGGATCCAGTGCGTTGGTTCAAGGCGCGTTACTCCGGGCGACAACAGCTATTGTTCCGCCGTATGCTGCACTTACGCCCAAAAACAGGTTATCCTGACAAAGGATCATATAGCGGATGCCCAGTGCACTATATTCCATAACGATATTCGCTCCTTCGGTAAAGACTTCGAGAGATACTATGAAAAGACGGCAGCGCTTCCAGGAATCCGTTTCATCAGAAGTTATGCCTCTATAGTAAGGGAAAATCCTGAAACCAAGAGCGTCGCCATTCGATACTCCACCCATGATGATGGGGTAAAGGAAGAGGAATTTGATCTGGTTGTATTGTCAGTAGGCTTGACTCCTCCTGCTGAAGTTAAATCCCTAGCTGAAAAATTCGGCATAGAACTAAACGAGCATCGGTTCTGTAAAGTGAACCCGGTCAACCCTATGGAGACCTCTCGTCCTGGAATATTTGTGAGCGGTGTCTTCCAGGGACCCACCGATATTCCTGAATCAGTCTTCAGCGCAAGCGGCGCCGGCTCTCAATGCGGCCAGCTCCTCAATTACCGGCGTGGAAAGCTGACCAAGGATAGAATCTATCCTGCTGAAAGGGATGTCTCTCAGGAGGAGCCAAGGATTGGCGTCTTTGTATGCCACTGCGGGGCTAATATCGGAAGGATAGTTAATGTGCCTTCCACAGTGGAATACGCCCTTACCCTCCCGAATGTTGTATATGCTCAGGAGCAGCTATTTTCCTGCGCCACTAATTCTGCCAAACAGATAACGGACACGATAAAGGAAAAGGGGCTTAACCGGGTTATTGTCGCCGCGTGCAGCCCGAGGACACTCGAACCCCTGTTCAGGGATACGCTTAGAGAGGCAGGCATCAATCAATATTACTATGACATGGCCAACATTCGGGAGCATTGCTCCTGGGTACACTCTCTGGAGAAAGAAGAGGCTACAAATAAGGCGCAGGACATTATCCGCATGTCTGTTGCCAGGGCGAGCCACTTGCAGCCCCTGCAGGAGATTAATCTCCCGGTGAACAAGGCCGTCCTGGTAGTGGGCGGAGGAATTGCCGGAATTACCTGCTCCCTATCATTGGCCAAACAGGGACACGATGTTTATTTGCTCGAAAAGGATACGGATCTGGGAGGCATAGCCAGAAGGCTTCATTATACGCTTGAGGGGCTGGATGTGCAGGCATTTCTCAACGACCTCATTGGTAAGGTCTATAAACATCCCATGATTCATGTCTATACGGGCTCCGCCATAACAGATGCTTCAGGCTATATTGGTAATTTCGTAACAAAGATTAAATCCGAAAGAGGCACAGCGGAGATAAAGCACGGCGCTACCATAATCGCCACAGGCGCCGATGAGTTCAAACCCACGGAGTATCTCTATGGACAGGACGAAAGGGTGCTCACCACCCTCGAACTCGAGGAAAGAATTGCTAGGGGCGATGAAAAGATTCTGAGCGCCGGAAGTCTGGTGATGATCCAGTGCGTCGGATGCAGAAATGAAGACAGAAACTACTGCGCCAGGATATGCTGCAGCCATGCGATAAAGAATGCCCTGAAACTTAAAGAGATCAACCCCCAGATGGATATCCATGTCCTGTACCGGGATATGATGACCTATGGATTCAGAGAAGATTATTACCGGGAGGCGTCAGACAAAGACGTAAAGTTTGTTCGTTATGAACCGCAGGACAGACCCTGCGTGGAAACCGCGGAAGAGGAAGGCCGACCCGTATTGAGAGTAACAGTACCTGATTATATCCTGGGCAAAAAACTGGCGATAGACGCGGATATTGTATCCCTTTCAGCTGCAGTCATACCATCGAAGGATAACGTCAATATCTCTCAGTTATTCAAGGTTTCCCTCGGGCCTGATGATTTCTTCAAGGAAGCCCATGTGAAGCTGCGTCCGGTGGAATTCGGCACGGACGGAGTGTATCTCTGCGGTATCGCCCACTATCCCAAACATATCCCAGAGACAATTAACCAGTCATACGGAGCCGCCGGCAGGGCCATAACCCTGCTTTCAAGAGATACCGTGACGGTTTCAGGCTCTGTCTGTGAGGTTAAGGAGAGCAGTTGCATCGGGTGCGGACAATGTATTTCCGCCTGCACCTATGGCGCGATAGAATTTCGTGATACGCGGCAGGGTAAAAAGGCAATAGTCAACCCTGTCATCTGTAAGGGTGACGGGCTTTGTAATGCTAAGTGCCCCACAGGGGCAATACAGCTTAAGCATTTTACCGATGAAGAACTATTGAGCCAGGTTGATGCGGCGGCTTAATCCTTTTTGAATTTATTGTCATGTATAAGCAGGCATTTTTGCAGATAAAAGAGGTGAATACGGATGGTCACAGATCCCAATTTTAGGCCGAAAATACTAGGCTTTGTATGCCACTGGTGAGCATACGGCGCTGCCGACCTAGCTGGAGTTTCCAGACTACAATATGCGACTGAAGCAAGGCTTATTCGGGTCATGTGTTCCGGTAGAGTTGATCTGGCATTTGTTCTCAGGGCCTTTCTAAACGGTATGGACGGAGTGATCATAGGCGGTTGCCGACTGAATGAGTGTAATTATGTCACTCACGGCAACTACCATGCTCTAGCCATGGTGCTTTTGTGCAAGAAAATTATTGAGTTCATCGGATTTAATCCTGACAGACTCGGAATCGAGTTTCTGTCCTCCAGTGAAGGCATCCATTTCGCCGAGATAATGAATACCTTCTCTGCGAGGATCAAGAAACTTGGGCCTCTCGGAAAGTCCGAAGGCATTGACGAGGCTGAACTCAAGTCAAAGATAACGAGTGTCGCAAGGCTTGTCCCCTACATCAAGATGGTCATGAAGGAAAAGCTTTCAACCCGTATCGCCAGTAAAGAAGAATACGAAACGCTTTTCGCAAGAGAAGAAATAGATAGTCTGTTCCGCGATGTAGTCTCCTACTACATTGATCCGGACAAGTGCCAGGCCTGCATGATCTGCTCAAAAAAATGCCCGGTGGAAGCAATATCAGGCGGCAAAAACCTTATCCATATTATTGACCAGGAAAAATGTATCAAGTGCGGCACCTGTTTTGAGGCATGTCCACCAAGGTTTGGAGCGATAAGGAAGTTGTCCGGCGAGCCGGTGCCCCCACCTGTCCCTGAAGAAAAGAGGACGGTAGCGAGAAAAGCAAAGGAAAAGGCTGCATAGATCGGAAATCAGAAAAGGAGGCAGCCGGCTCTTTCGCCTGAGTCGGGATCGCAATCTGGATCCCCGTAAAGAAGGGCATCATGGTCCTGTTGTCAATGTCTGGTTTCGAAGACAACATAGACCAGTTTGGGTTTTTGTGGCTGGAGGTGTTTCCACCAGACCCTTTAAATTATACAAGGATACTGTGAACGGGAGTGAGAGAAACATGGATAAGAGCGCCATTAAGATCAGACTCATGAAGGCTGATGATTTTGATGCCCTGGTCAGGATTGACGAAAAAATAGTGGGGATTTCCCGCCCTGATTATTACAGGATGAAGCTTGAGAGGCTCTTGCAATCCAGGGACTACGTGCCTGCGTCGCTTGTTGCCGAAAAGGAAGACGGAGCCATGGCAGGTTTCGTTATGGGGGAACTCTATATTGGAGAATATGGTATCTCCCAGGAAAAGGCAACGCTGGATACGATCGGGGTTGATCCCGACTTCCAGCATAAAGGCCTCGGGAAAAGGCTGCTCAATGAGTTTATCGCCCACGTGAAATCTCTGGGCGTCACAAAGATAAGCACACTGGTTGAATGGAACGATTCAAGGCTGATACATTTTTTCAGCGCGAACAATTTCAGCCCATCAAAGACCATCAATCTGGAACGTGCAGTATAAGGGCGCCCGTCAAGAATATCCTGCCGCAATCGCCGGCAAAGCCTTTTTAAGGCACTTTTCTGCTACTGTTTCCCAGTCCCGGCACTCAAAGCCTCAGGTTGCTTCAGGCGGCCGTAGCCGCAATAGACATGAATCCCTGATTCCTTGGAAGGAGACGCAAGTGTCATGTTGAGGGAATCCGCCAGTTCTACCGCCAGCGCCGTGGCTCTGGATGCGGACAGAACAAAGGGAATTTTGGCCCTTGCGGCCTTCTGAACCAGCTCATAGCTTATCCGGGAAGAAAGTATCAGCACCCCTGCACGGTGGAGGGAGTTTCGCAGGAAAAGCCTTCCTATTGCCTTATCCAGTGCGTTATGGCGTCCTACGTCTTCTGCCAGGGACAAAAGTTCAAGATCAGGCGTATAGATCGCCGCCGCATGTGAGGCTCTGGTCTTGTGGTAAAGTATCTGCATAGCCTTTAGCCCATCGAGGCATGCAGAGGCCCTTTCAAGGTCTATCAAGGGGCCCTCAGGCAATGCCTGCACCATCTGGGAGAGGTCTTCGACCATCTCCTTTCCGCAGATGCCGCAACTGGTCTGACTCACAAAGCCTTTGCGCTCAAGGACCGTTGTTATGGATTTGAGCCTTTCGGGAGTCACTGTGAGGTTCACAACATTTGTATCCTCTTCCTCGCACGAGAAAATAGTTCCTATATCTTGAAGGCTTTCCACTATTCCCTCGGCAAGGCAGAATCCCGCCACATGCGCCTGCTCGTCTCCAGGAGTCCGCATGACAACCGCGTAAGGCTGCTCCTGTATCCTTATTGAAAGAGGCTCTTCCCGAATCATCTCAAGCCTCTTTGGTCTCCCGACACTGCCTTCCCTAAGGGTAACTGTAACCGCAACTGTGTTGTCCATCACGCCCCACTCTCTGGCTAAGATTTACAGGCCCGCTCAAATTAGGCCTATAAAGTAGTTTTCTAACGAGGATTGTATGAGTTCAAAAATTCGGGGTAGGTGCGGCTTCAGCCGCACGGGAACCGTGCGCCCTGCGCCTGAAGGCGCACCTTACGGAACCTGATTCCAGGTCTGCATGTCCTGATCTACGCAAAGCCATCCCCCCAGTTATTGAGCTGATACCGAGGATTAGCATCTGGTTATTTCTTTTATTAATCGTCCCCCCCTTACAACACTTTGGTAAAAAAAAGGGTTTCATCTCTTATTTCGCCCATCAAGGGCATAGCAGTCACTTATTAATCCGGCGCAGCCCGGCTTTTCTCGAGAATCAGGTATGTCTTTACAGGGCTGTGGACCCCTTTGACCGTAATCTCCCCCAACTCCTGAGAGTCGAAGATTTCCCTCACGCGGCTATATGTCCTGTGACTTACCAGGGTCTGTCCTGCGGTCGCGAGCGAGACAAGCCGCGCGGCCACATTTGTCTGGGTCCCTATCACGGTATAATCCCTCAGGGATTCGCTCCCTATCGTTCCCACGGTCATGAAGCCGGTATTGATGCCGATGCCTATCCCCAGCTCATGGCCGAGTCTCTTCCATTCATCGTTCAATTCAGAGACCTTCCTCTGCATGGCCACGGCCATTGAGACGGCCTTCTCAGCGTGGTCATCCATCGGAATAGGGTCCCCGAAAAATACAAGGATCCCATCGCCCGTGATCTTGTTGAGCGTCCCGTCATGGGCATGCACTATGGAGATCATCTCTGCTATGTACTTATTGAGTAACTGAAAGACCTCCTCCGGCTCAAGGCTGTCCGTAAGAGCTGAAAAACCTCTTATATCGGTGAAAACAACCGTCATCTCTTTTCTGCGAAGCTCGGTTGCAAAGGAGTGATTTCCTGAAAGGATCTGATCCGTTAACTTGGGCGAAAGATATCTCCTGAGTTCGCTGTACCTCTGAAGCTGGTCAACCTGCTGCTTCACCCTTATCTCAAGATCACTGTTGAGCCTGAGAAGTTCCTCGCGGGCCTCTTTGAGGCTGGCGGTCCTTTCTTCGATCTTTTTCTCAAGACCCTTCGCGTATTCATCCAGAAGCGCCCTTGCCTGCCGGAGTTCATCGTTGGCCTTTTCAAGGGCGCTATAGGCATCATTTCGCTCTCTGATATTCTCCCTGAGCCTCTCTATTGTCTGTATCAACTCGCTGCTCGAATCTTCGCATCCTGTCTGGGCCGTGAAGATATGCTTCAGCCTCTGGGCCATTGAAAGGCGGTCATAGAGTATATCAAGAACAAAATAAGGGGCCCCGTATATTTCGCCTTCTGCAAGGAGAACTCGATTGCCTGCCCTCATGGTCTTTGTTATCAGGATACCGGTACCCGGGTCGCCGGCGGTGTCGCATGGGCCGGAAGTCAGCCTATCTCTGTATCTACCCATATATATGGGTTTTCCGCCCACCAGATCCTGCTCAAGCGCCACCCTCCTTCCTGCCGCGCATCTCCTGCCCGTAAGCGGATCTACAACCGTAAGGAGATCATATTCCATAGAGGGAGCAAGGGCGTAAGGCAGAAACTCAGGCTCCTTAAGGAACAATACCGCCGGATCATAGGCACACACCGGCTGTCTTATGATCGCCGGCGGAAGCCCCCATATCGTGGGTATGCAGCTTATTATGCCCCTAAGGTAAGGATCGCCCAGATAGTCTCTGTTTGGTTCAAAATCGCGGTGAAACTCCACCTTGAGGATGACTCTCATCTTCCTTAATGCCCTATCGTATGATGGCGGCAGTAAAACTTCTATTTCTTTAGTATCATTAAAGTTCTTGTTGAAGAAGGGCAGACGTCTGAAGCCGTCGCTGGGTCTTGCAAAAAGCGTTACAAAATGATGAAATCTACCCCATGATCGCAGCCGGGCTGCCGAGGCTCCGCACCTGAAATAAAAATCCGGTTCGGCTATAAGTTCTTTTGCCCTTCTAAATACCCTCTCGTAGTTTTCATAAGTGGTCCATTCGTCTTCATTTAAGAAAAAATCCTGGGGAGATTTGAATCGCTCCTCAGGAAAGGGAAGCCCTTCAAAGAGCGAATGGACTGCGCCAAGTCTGCTGTTGACATAGGCGACAATTATAATGATGCTTCTGTTGTTGATGCAAAAAGGCTGGCTCACGCCGCCGTCCTCCGATAAGTCCCGCTCCTGGGGGCATCCGCCCCTTGGTCAGCTTAAGTCACTCAATTTACGTTTTATATGAAAATGCCCATTGCCTTTCTCCCTCCCCCTCGATATGGGAGGGATGGGTGGGGGTGATTTTCATCCTTTGTTGTGCCCCCCGGCATGATCGTCAAGTCAACTCTATTCAAACTCAAGCGTATCCTTAACTCCTAATCCATGGGGAAATTAAAGACATATAATCCCCGTATCTTTCCTCAGTCTGTAAGAGGCAGGTTTTTTAACGAGCTTTCAATAATCCCCGAAATCTCTTCAAAGCGATCTTTGAGTTCCTTTAAGGCAGGAACCGGCTCAGACCTGGGCACCGCTCCCAGTATCCCATAGCCCTCAGCCATCTCATGCACGTCTGTTTCCGATAGATCAGTCATCAGGATGACGGAAGCCATCGGAGACTGCCTTACAATTAATTTTAGAACATCCTTTTCCGACTTTTCCGATAGGCCCACCAATGCCAGCGACACGGGGTTATTCTTAAGAAATTCGAGAAATGGTATAACTCCATCAAAGCTCCTGACGCAGTAACCTTCATCCTCGAAATATCCGGCCACCTTTCCTTTCAATTCAGGCTCCATTTCAAGAAGAGAAACCACTCTTATAGATGACAACGGCTATTGACCTCCCTTTATCAAGTTGACTTGTCATGATACCCGTCTCGGTCTTTCATGACAAGTGCCATATTCCATTTCTTCCTTGACAATAGCTCAGGTTGATATAAGATGTTCGCTAAGTCTGTCGGGACGTAGCGCAGTCTGGTAGCGCACCTGAATGGGGTTCAGGGGGCCGGAGGTTCAAATCCTCTCGTCCCGACCAGGCCTGATCTCAAGTAATCTATCGAAACGCAGCTCTCAACGCATCGAATAAGGACAAAATTCCAGTTTCCGGCTCTCAGCCGCTTTTTGCGGCGCCTCAGCAGATTCAAGTTCCTCGTTTTTTACATTCATTGAAAAGGCTTCTCAGAAATTTCTTGAGCACCTAAGTTGAATCTGTTCCGCAAAGATGGTAATGTTTACTGGAAAATTGATAGTGTCCATCCGTAAATGAGATAGTTTAGTCGAGTTCAAGGCGAGTGATAATTTTAACCGTAGGAATACATTGACGTATTTCGAGGATTAAAATTTGAGTCCAACGCCGAAATCGGTGAAAATAGCCATTTCCGGATGGACACTGGATAGTCATGGCGGCGTAGACCATCCCGGACCCCGATCCGGGGGCCGCTATCCAGTTCTTGTTTCGGTTTTAAATGACGGCCTGGATTCCTGATCGAGTCGGCTTAAGGCATGTCGCATTTTCATGTTTCGTTTTGCCCTATACGGGCATGGCAATTAGTCAGGTATTTGTAAGGTGATTGGGGTGGTTCAACTGCGAAAAAGGAGGGAGACCATGCGCGTTCCAATTGACAAGATAATGTGCGGTATTGACTTTTCTGATTACTCGGATTTCGCTTTGTCTTACGGCGCTGCCCTGGCCACCGAGCTGAAGGCCAGGCTCTATGTTTGTCACATCATAGATGTCACATCAGCAGTAATCTACGGAGAGGGAATGAGCGATATCCTCATCCAGGAAAAGCACCTCCTCAGTTATGCCAGGGAACACGTAGAAGAGCTTATGAAGGGGCTTGATGTCGCATGGGAACCCATCATAAGTGTTGGTCACCCGGCCGACGAAATGGCAAGGGCTGCAGGTGAAAAAGCTATTGATCTGGCCATTACTGCAACACACGGCCGTTCGGGGCTTAAGAGGATGATTCTGGGGTCTGTAACTGAAAGACTTATGAGGGTACTGCCCTGTCCACTTCTGGCTGTAAGGGGAAAGCAGGATGATGATTTCAAGCCTTCTCCCATTACTCCCAGACTTAGGAGAATACTTGTGGGATGCGATTTTTCTCCCTATTCCGATCTGGCCTTCAATTACGGCCTGAGCCTTGCCCAGGAATTTCAAAGCGAGCTTCATCTAGTCCATGTTATCGAACCTCCAACCTACAAGAACTTGAGCAGGCAGGCAAATGACCTGGTTGAGCAACCCGGAAAGGATCTAAGGGTATATCTGAAAGAAACCCTTGATAATATGGTACCTGTTGAGGCAAGGCTCTGGTGCAAACCCGTCACCGCGCTGCTGGCCGGCTTTGCCCATGAGGAGGTGTGCAAATATGCGCTTGTAAACCAGGTTGATCTTATCGTGATGGGGGTACGCGGACAAGGACTGGTTGAAAAGCTACTGGTAGGCTCCACAACGGACCGCGTAATAAGAGAGGCTCACTGCCCCGTGCTATCCGTAAGGCCCCTGACAGAGGAGGGTTAGCAGACTCAGGCTGTTGACCGCAGTTTCCGAATAGCTCAGAAACCCATCATACCAGGGAATAATTATGATCCTTGTCGTTTCCGCTTTGTTGCTTTTGGTTCTTCTGTACTTCGAGAAGGTGGAGTCCGCAGCCGGCAAGGCGCTTTCAAAATTTGCCCTTTCCTCTCTGTTCGTGACGGCCGCACTGACCGCACCACATCCTGACCGCTCCTACTTCGTGCCGATTCTGATCGGGCTGGTATTTTGCCTTGCCGGGGATGTTCTTCTCGCGTTTTCATCGCCCTGGGCCTTTCGAACAGGACTGGTATCTTTCCTTATCGGGCATGTGTTTTATCTGGCTGCTTTCCTGCGCTTCTTTAACTTCGGGGGTTATTTTGTTATTGCGGTTCTTGCTTCCGCCATCGCTGCGATAATTATCTATTTAAAACTTCTCCCCTATCTCGGAGACATGAAGATTCCCGTTCTGGCATATATTTGCGTCATAAGCCTTATGCTCACCAGCGCCATAACAGCAGGCGCAAGCGGTGTTCTAAGCCAAAAGGCGAGCCTGCTTATCATTTCAGGGACGTTTTTGTTCTATCTTTCCGATATCTTTGTTGCAAGGAACCGTTTTATCAGTAAGCGCTTCATAAACCGCCTGATAGGGCTTCCGCTTTATTACGCCGGTCAGTTTCTCCTGGCCTTTTCGGTAGGATCAGTGAAGTTGGTCTGATAAGGATGCTAAACTTAAATAATATTAAGGACAGCGTGTATGTATCAGCTCAATAATTGGGGGGAAGGCTTTGCGCAGACCAGTACATGCAGACAAGGAATCAGCTTCTTTAGGTGCGCCTTCAGACACAGGGCGCACGGTTCCCGTGCGGCTGAAGCCGCACCTACCTCGGCTTTTTGAGCTGATACGCGTGTATCATCTCAATAATTGTGGATAATGAGCCTTGATTCCGGTTTTTGCCGCAATGACCTTAAACGCCAACTCATTGTCATTCAAGCTAGAGCTGGAATCCAGAATCGCGTCCGAGAAGAATACTTCCCCGATTTATTGAAAAGATACGATAAGATCTACCGCATTCGTTTTTTCTTATGAGGAAATTGCAAAGTTCACAGTTTCGTCATTCCCCGGCTTGATAGGGGAATCCAGTCCATCCTTGAATCAATGCGTTATGGATTCCGGCTTTCCCCGGAATGACGAGCGGTCATAGTTTTGCAGTTGGCTTTTATTATTTAGTGTCCATCCGGAAATGGCTATTTTCACCGATTTCGGCGTTGGGCTCAAATTTTAATCCTCGAAATACGTCAATGTATTCCTGTGGTTAAAATTATCGCCCGCCTTGAACTCGACGAAACTATCTCATTTCCGGATGGACACTATTTATCATTTATACTTTAACTCTTAGTGTAATTTGTTATATTTATTATCATATTAAGGACTTGATATATGAACTTAATGACTGATGAGATAGATTTTATTCAAAATCTATCTATAATTTTTGATTCAGCATATAACGGTATAGTGATAGTAAATAAGGAAGGCAATATTATCGTTTATAACAAAGCTGCAAAGGTTAAACTCAAACTTGAATCAGATGAAGTTATTGGCAGCTTCATCGGAGATGTAATATCCATGGAAGTTTGGCTTGATATGCAGCACATCTTACATACTGGAATTCCTCAAATAGGAAGGAAAATAAAGCTCGATGGCTCGACGATCATAGCAAACCGAACACCACTCTTGATAAACGGCAAGATTGAAGGTGTCATGAGTATTTTTCAAGATATCTCAGAATACGAGCGGGTGATAACGGAGCTTGAGATATACAAGAGGATCAATAAGGAACTGGACGCCATTATCGAGTCTTCTTATGACGGACTTTACATAACCGATGGAAGCGCTACTACGCTCCGAGTAAACAAAGCCTATGAAAGGATTTCGGGTCTTAGTAGAGAGAACCTCCTTGGAAGAAAGATGCGAGAGCTTGTGGACAGGGGCATCATCAGTCAATCTGTGAGTCTCGAGGTCCTGAAGCTCCGTGAACCTGTGACAATAATGCAGGAGATCTTCGGCAAGACAGGGAAAAAGAAGGTAATTGTGACCGGCAATCCGATTTTTGATGAGGACAACCAAAATATTATCCTGGTAGTTACCAACGTGAGGGACATAACGGAACTTGAGGAATTGAGAGAGGAACTGGAGCACAGACGATACCTCTCTGAGAGATATCTTTCAGAACTAAATGAACTCAAAGGAGATCTATTCCCAGAGGAAGGTCTTGTCGCAAGAAGTGAGAAGATGCGAGACCTTATCTCGATGGCTGTCAAGGTGGCACAGGTGGACGCCTCTATTCTGATTACGGGGGAATCAGGCGTAGGGAAGAGCAAGCTTGCGAGACTAATTCACCGCGCAAGCAAACGTCAGGATAAACCGTTTATAAAGATCAATTGCGGAGCTATACCCGAAGCGCTGATAGAAAGCGAGATGTTCGGCTATGAGAGAGGGGCCTTCACCGGCGCCCGGTCTGAGGGAAAGCCGGGACTTTTTGAGATAGCCCATACGGGAACCATAATTCTGGATGAGATAGGCGAACTGCCGCTACATTTACAGACAAAACTGCTCGGCATACTGGAGGACAAAGAACTCATCAGGGTTGGAGGCACAAAGGGCAGGAAGGTTGATGTAAGAGTGATTGCAGCAACCAACAGCGACCTGAAGAAACAAGTGCTGGAAAAGAGATTCCGCCAGGACCTGTTTTTCAGACTGGAAGTAATCCCTATAAACATTCCGCCCTTGAGAGAACATAGAGATGACATCTTACCTCTAATCCAGCATTTTCTTGCAAACTTTAACAAATCTTATGAAACAAAAAAGAGATTTTCGCCTGAGGCCATTGACTGTCTGATAAATTACGATTATCCCGGCAATGTAAGAGAGCTGGAAAATATTGTAGAACGTCTAGTTGTAGTAGGAGATCAAGATTTGATATTGCTTGAACACATACCAAAGTATATGATAGAGAGAACTCTTTATCCGGTAACAGATAGCTCACTTAGCCTTGAAAATTCAACTTTGACAAATTCTTTATCCAGCTACGAAGCAATATTAATAGAGAATATAATCAATAAGTGCGGCACTACTTATAAGGCGGCAAAAATCCTTGGAGTTAATCAGTCAACAGTAGTGAGAAAGATGAAAAAATACGGCATCTCAAAAGCAAAAATGCCTTGATGCATTAAACTCTACCTTTGCATTATTTTAATGCAATTTTACATCACAACTTTAGTTTCAAAACCGACTATTTCTCTAAACTGTTAATTATATCAGCTTAGTTTGTTGTCTCCCAGCGCTGGCACAGATCTCGCTTACGGATAGCACAAAGGGGACTGCTCTACGACATGCTGGACCAAGGTTTTCCTTTCATCTCATTTTGCTCTGAAGCTTGAACTCGAGGGTAGTATTAGTATTGCGTTATCAATTTGTATGAAAACGCCCCTTGCCTTTACTCCTCCCCCTCGACGGGGGAGGGAGGGGTGGGGGTGGTTTTCATCCTTAGTTGTGCCCCATTAGGGCATGAGGGTTAGAGATACTTACGGGATTGAGGGGGGTATGGACTAGGCCGTTATTTAACAGCGCGTTGAAATTCCTCTGTTGTAAGGCTGGGGGAAAATACGAGATGCAAGGCCATCGGTATCCTCAAAAATGAGGTAGTGTCCAGCCGGAAATGAGATAGTTTCGTCGAGTTCAAGGCGGGAGATAATTTTAACCACAGGAATACATTGACGTATTTCGAGGATTAAAATTTGAGCCCAACGCCGAAATCGGTGAAAATAGCCATTTCCGGATGGACACGAGGTAGGTTTTTCCAAACAAACAACAACAAACTTATGGGAGGACTGACAATGAGTGGAGAAAGATTGGGAAGAAGAGAATTTTTAAAGAATGCCGGCTTAGCCGGTATCGCTGTAGGCGCCGCCGGAATAACAGGCGCCGGTTTTCAGGTCCGCTCGGCAAAGGCCGCAGAGAAGCGTTCAGTGCCAAAAACCCCTATAAGGTTAGCCGCAATAAGTTTTCTCACCGGAGCCGCAGCAGCCCCTTTCGGAATTCCTGCCGACAATGCCTATAAGCTCTGTGCTGAAAAGATCAACAGTGAAGGCGGAATATTGGGGAGGAAGATTGATCTTCAGAGTTTCGATGAAGCCGGCGGCGGAGATTCACAGGTTAAACTCGCCAGAAAACTCATACTCGAAGACAAGGTGGATGCGGTCCTCGGATATATTTCTTCGGGTAACTGCAAGGCAGTTTTACCTCTGAGCGATGAACTGGGAGGCTTGATTATTGCCTACGATTGCGGCACCCACGAACTCCTTGAGGAAGAGAAAAGCCCCTTCAAGTTCCCCAAGTATGAACTGGGATTCAGAAGCTCGGCACATCTCGGTATAGACAACATAGGCCTGGCACTTTTTATAGAAGAGCACTTCAAGGGCGTCAAGAAGATTGCCGGCATAAACCCTGACTATGCGTGGGGCAGAGAAAGCTGGCTCATCTTTGAGAAGGCGATAAAGCAACTGATACCTGGAGTGGAGGTAGTAAACACACTTTGGCCCAAACTCTTCACCACCGACTACACAGCGCACATAAGCGCACTCATAGGATCCGGGGCTGAAATCATCCATTCCGCCCTGTGGGGAGGGGATGCTGTAACCTTTTCCAAGCAGGCCATCGGGATGGGGCTGTTTAACAAGGCGAAAATGGCCTATTCGAGAGGGGAGCCTTATCCCCAGGAAGTAGGGATGGAGTTTCCGGAAGGCCAAATAATATGCTGCGCGGGCACTCACTATTTCCTTTATCCTGAGCACGACAAATGGCCTCTTAATAAATGGTTTGTCGAAAGCTATCACAAGAAATACGGCAAGTATCCTACCTATCCATGCTATCATGCCTACCAAGCCATCTATACATACAAGGCGGCGGTAGAAAAGGCAGGCTCTCTCCTAGGCGGCTGGCCCACCCAGGAAGAAATCGCAAAGGCAGCCTCCGGGTTGTCCATCGAGACTCCCTCCGGAATTCTGACAATAGGGGCCGATCACAACGGAAGAGAAGACGTTCTTGTCGGCATATCCAAGAAGGTAAGCGGCCATGCATTCCCGATCCTTGATCCGGAAATGATGGCCATCTATCCGGCTCATCAGGTCAATGCCCCAGCGGGCATTAGAACCGAAGACTGGATAGCTGGCTGGAAAGCTTGATCCATTCCGGGCAAGCCCTCTGATTTGGAGGGCTTGCCCCTATCAGGTGCAATACATGGGAAACTGGCTAGTATATATCCTCAACGGCCTTTATTTTGCGTCATTTTTATTCCTTACGTCTCTTGGCCTGAGCATTATTCTCGGGGTGATGGGGATACTCAACCTCGCCCACGGATCACTGTTTGCGCTTGGCGCATTCGTTTCAGCCTGGCTCATAGGAACCCTCACCGGTCTCCCACCCGGCATAGCTTTTCTTGTGGCGCTTCTGGCGGCCATGCTCGTCGCCGGTTTGATGGGAATACTTATAGAAACCTCCATCATACGCCCTATGTACACCCGAGCCCTTGAGTATCAGCTCCTGATAACTTTCGGCACTCTCCTCGTAATCGAAGACCTCATAAAGATGATATGGGGAGGAACCGCCTACTACGCATCCAAGCCTTTCACCATAATGGGCAATATGCATTTTTTGACCAACCAGTATCCGGTATATTTTCTGTTCGTCATTGCGGTAAGTTTCCTTGCAGGAATTGCGATCTGGCTGATCATGGGAAAGACAAGGGTGGGTATAATGCTGAGGGCTATTTCCATGGATAGAGACATGGCAAGGGCAATGGGCATTAGGATAGGGCGATTGAATACTCTTGCCTTCGGGATGGGAGCAGCCCTTGCCGGTCTTGCAGGGGCACTGATTGTTCCAACCACCCCTGCCCTATTAGGTATCGGAATGGAGCCTCTGATAATAGCATTCATTGTAGTAGTTCTGGGAGGACTCGGAAGCCTGAAGGGCGCTCTGATAGGGTCTCTGATAGTAGGCGAAATAAGATCATTCGGAATTGTGTTGTTCCCTGAGGTGGAACTTCCACTCCTTTTCACTATTGCCGTCCTGATTCTGGTAGTCAAACCGGAAGGACTCTTCGGAAGCAAATAAATGGAAGCGACTAATATTATCAAGAGACCCAAGAGTTATATTTATCCGGCAGTATTCATCTTACTGATTGTTCTGCCCAAAGTGCTGCCCACCTATCAACTCCTCCTTATTCAATCAGGCATCACCTTCGCGATTATGTGTCTTGGATTCAATCTTCTTTTACGCTATACCGGGCTTCTATCTTTCGGTCACGGCGCCCTTTTCGCCGCAGGTGCCTACTCCGTCGCAATGATGGGCAAATATCTGCCGTCCCTCTATAGGGTTGAAATCCTGATACCGGCAGCGATCTGTGTTTCAATCCTTGTTTCAGCACTTTTTGGTTTTATCTGTGTGCGCCATACACGCATCTTTTTCTCCATCCTGGCCCTGGCGCTGTCTATGGTCCTTTACGCCCTGCTGGTAAAGCTCTACAATTTTACAGGGGGCTCGGATGGAATCAGGGTGCCTATTCCGTGGATGTTCGGAATCGCCCCTACGGGTGTGCGCCGCATGGCATTCCTTACAGGCAATTATCACTACTTCCTGGTCTGCATATTCGCGCTTGCGACCCTGGTGATGAGCGCGATAGTAAATTCGCCGTTCGGAAGAGCCCTTCAGTCAATCAGAGATAATGAAGTAAGGGCGGAGATGATAGGAATTCGAGTCAGGAGGTATAGATGGTATGCCTTTATTGTCTCGGGGATTTTTACAGGCATTGGAGGAGCGATGTGGAGCTTTGTAAACGGACACGTTACGCCTGAAAGCGCTGAATGGGTGTTCTCCGGCGAAATCGTTTACATGACGCTCCTTGGAGGATTCACGGTCTTCGAGGGTCCAATAGTGGGAGCGGTGCTCTTCACCTATCTGAAGCTCTATGCCGTAAGCCTTACTCAATACTGGATGCTGATAATCGGGGCAACCCTTATAGTCATAGTAAGACTTCTCCCTGACGGTATAACGGGCGCTATTCTAAAGCTTTTTGCCGCCATGAAAAGAGAAAGGAACAAAGGAGCTTCCTGATGCTTAAGGTGTCTAATCTGGTTAAGGAGTTCGGCAGAGTAAGGATCATCAACTCCGCTACGTTCCAGATCGGCCAATCCGAGATCGTAAGTCTGGTCGGACCGAACGGCGCAGGCAAGACCACCCTTGTAAACCTCATAAGCGGTCACATACTTCCAACATCAGGCAAGATAGAATACCTGGGTAAAGACGTCACCTTTGCAAGCCCCTACAAGAGAATTAAGATGGGCATGGCCAGGAATTTCCAGATAACAAATCTTTTTGAAGGGAGCACGGTTTTGGATAATATAAGAACGTGTCTTCTTTCAGCTCAGGAAAAGATCCACAAAGCATTCTTACCTGTCAGTCACTATAAAGACATTACCACGGAAGCCATTGAAATACTAAATATTTTCGGACTATCAGAGAAAGACAAGCTCCTCCCTGCCTCTCTTTCGGAAGGCGACAAGAAAGTGCTCGATACAGCGATGGCATTCGCCTTGAAGTCGCGATTTCTTCTCCTGGACGAACCCACGAGCGGAGTAGCTACAGGAGATAAGTTCAAAGTCATGGATATCATCGTTGCCGCCATCAGAAAGGGAAAAATGAGCTGCCTGATCGTGGAGCACGATATGGACATAGTCTCCGATTATTCGGACAGGGTTCTCGTATTGAGCGAAGGTGCCATTCTCGCAGACGGAAAGCCGTCGGATATAATGGCGCAGTCTTCGGTAAAAGAGATATTATTCGGGGTCAGATAACATGTTTCTCAAGATCGAAAATCTGCAGTGCCGAATGGCCTCAACCAACATTCTGCGGTCTTGCTCTCTGAGCGTTAAAAACAAAGAAATCGTTTGCCTGATAGGGAGAAACGGCGCCGGCAAAAGTTCCATACTTAAGAGTATAATTGGCCTTTATCCGGCCACTCTGGGAAAAATCTTTTTTGATGATAAAGAAATAACCTCTCTTTCCTGCCATGACAGGGTCATGGCAGGCATAGCCTATGCCCCCGAGGACTCAAGGATGTTTCCGGATCTGACAGTCGAAGAAAATATCCGACTGGGAATGTGGATCACGGACAAGACTTCAAGGAAAGGATCATTTGATCTTCAAAAGGCCATAGATATATTCCCTGCCATAGAAAAATTGAGAAACAGGCGCGCAGGCACCCTCAGCGGAGGGGAAAAAAAGATGGTGAGCGTCTCCCGTGCCCTTGCGCTTAGCCCCTCGCTCCTGCTCCTGGATGAATCATTTGAGGGGCTTTCCCCTCTGGTGGTAAGGGCCTTCAGTGAGGCAATGCAAAGAATAAGGACGGATATGGGGGCCTCGATACTTTTGGCTGAATCAAACGTCCACAATGCCGCGCCGGTTGGCGAGAGGGGATATATTATAGACAGGGGAGAAATAGTCTTTGAAGGGGGGCTCAATGATATCCTTTCCAACGAAGAGCTGATGAGGCTAGTAGGCAGATAGAGATATACGTTAGATAGTGTCCATCCGGAAATGGCTATTTTCACCGATTTCGGCGTTGGGCTCAAATTTTAATCCTCGAAATACGTCAATGTATTCCTATGGTTAAAATTATCGCCCGCCTTGAACTCGACGAAACTATCTCATTTCCGGATGGACACTAGATAAAACTATGATCTCAAAAATCCGGGGCGGGAGCGGCTTTCAGGCCTGCATATCCTGATCGGCTAAAAGTCTTCCCCCGATTTATTGAGATGATACAAATAAATCAATCTAAACGAGATTGGCATAGGGAGAATGATATGAACAAGACCATTCTATTCAGGTCCATACCAAGAATTATAATGGGCCCCGGAACAATAGCCCAGTTGCCCTCCGAGATAAAGGCACTCAAGGG
>Ga0210049_1000314_pt1 | contig 38889 bp, 35 predicted proteins | sample CryGeyCG2014_300_2_FD_183964 | JGI IMG/M metagenome (GOLD analysis project Ga0210049, IMG submission 183964) | Groundwater microbial communities from aquifer - Crystal Geyser CG06_land_8/20/14_3.00 (SPAdes) (version 2) | ecosystem: Environmental > Aquatic > Deep subsurface > Groundwater | place... | reverse complement strand
CGGAAAAGCGGCAAATTTCCTGGCCGGTCTTCCTATCCCACAGCCGCAGGGTCTTATCCCATGAGCCGGAGAGCAGGGTTTGACCATCCGGCGAAAACGCACAACTACTAACCCTGTCCGTATGGCCGGAAAAGCGGCGAATCTCCTGTCCGGTCTTCCTATCCCACAGCCGCAGGGTATTATCAGCTGAGCAGGAGAGCAGGGTTTGACCATCCGGCGAAAACACACAACTCCAAACCTCTGCGTCGTGTTTCATGTTAGGTGAACCAAAGAAGCCACGCAATGAATGTCCAACCAGAGCTTGATAATATTCAAAATTCTTATCATCCGGGTGATATTTTTCGGTATTCAGTCTGAGCAGGAATTTAGTTGGGGCACCATATTTTTCCTGATACCATTGCTCTGTCCAGTTTTTTAGCTCATCCTCCATCTCTTTGTCCTTGCTCATCAGCCTTTTGAGCAGGGTCATTCTGGGGTTATCCAGCATGGAGAAGAAGCCCTTGGGTGGTAGATATTCTTTGAACAGGGTAGTTCTTGATAGTCCGGAGACCACCTGTTCGTAATGGGTTAAAGCCTCTTCCAACACCTTTTCATCCTCAGAGAGAGCTAAGCCGGCAAGGTGTTGATATACCCATTCTACCTTTGGACGGTTTTGCTTTATCCGTTCTTCGGTTGATTGCCGCTGAGGTTTTATTTGCAACCCTTGCAGCTCTGCTTTCTCCATGCCTTCCACCTCACACAGGCAGCGGTAAGAGAGAGCTATCATCGGCTCAGTCAACCCCTTATCTGCAACCACTTGCTTAATCTGGCTAATAATCTCACAGCCGGTATCCCTATCCTTACCCGCAGCAATCGGCAGGGTTTCGAGCTTGTATTTAACATCCTGTCCGGCAATCTCTGATAAATCATGAGGCTTATATTCCATACTCTGCAAACCGGGGCGTATAAGGGATTCGGCAATAATTCTTGCCGCCAAAAACTCCATCATTGTAGAATGAACAAAGGTGTATTCTTCACGCCCGGAAGCAACCAGAAGCTGTTCATGGAGAAAGCCATTGAACCATTTCTTTGCCTTCTCCGCAGCATTTTCATTGCCTATGGAGTCCATGATGTACCCTTTGATGGTGGTAATTTGGATGCTTCGCAATGGTCCTTCTGTAGTAGAATGATAGAGGCATTCATAAGAAAGTGAGCTCAGGCAATCATATTGGGCTGCCACCTCAGGCTCTTTCTCCAAAAAATCATCTTTTTTAGCTGCGGCAAAGAATTCTTTTAATCCCTTGGACCTGACTCTATTCGGATACTTTATCTCCTCCCAGACCCTTAAGAGAAAGAACTTGAGGAGTAAGTCATACATCAGGTACCTGCGTTCAATCTTTCCAAATGCCTGATAATAAGCCATAAGGAGCAATGCTGTAAGCGGTGTGCCGGCTACCTTTTTGACCACCTCCTGTCTCCAGATAACCTGTTCAAACTCAAGGTAAAGTTCAGAGTCTTTGCCGCCATAAAATAAGGCTGCCAAGTCCCGTAGCTGCTCCATCTCTAAGGGTGCTACATGGAAGACCGGCTCCTGCCCTTCGTCGTATTCCTGCCGTTCAATAGATCTTGAAGTAAGGAAGATGCAATTGGTCTTTTTATCCTTTGGGTCTTTTGGCGTAATACTGGCCATAATTGTTTTAACGATGTCAATGATGATGGAGCGTTTTTGCACAGGGGCTTCATCAAGCCCATCTACATAAATGGATAGATATGACCTGCTCCAGGCAGAGAGCATCTCCTGCTCTGCGTTCATTAGAGCTACACGGTCATCGGCAGATAGGGCATTGGGGGCTTTTTCCTTGCTCGGGAACAGAAAGCCATAGAGGAGGTATTCAAGCCCTGGTTTGAGTTCATGACTTGCCTCCTCAGGGTTATAACCTTTTCCCTGACACCATACCTCAAAATCAGGAAGATGCATACACGGCGTAAAAACAGGCATCATCCGAGGGTTCTTGGCTGTTTCATGGACAAAATAACGCAATATGGTTGTCTTGCCTGCACCGGGAAGCCCATAGATAAAGCCCTTGTTAAACCCTTCAAATATCTGTTTGGCAACAAATGTGGTTTGGATGCTTTGCTTTTCTTCAAATTCTTCAAGCAGACTTTTCCCTTTTACTATCTCCCATCCCTCATGATATTTACGCATTTTCTTATGACTCCCCTGTACAAGAGGCATCCTTTCCTGGTCTATGGTCAGGTTGATAAAGCTTTTTTCAATATCAATAGGTTCATACAGCCCAGCCATAACCTGTATCTTCTGGGACCGCTCCTTAAGCTCCTGTAAGCGAAGGTTAAGCAGATTACAAGATTTTTCCTCTCCCACCTCCACTTTCTTAGGGGAAATAAGGCGATAGATGGTAAACGGGGTATCATCAAAACCCTTTAATAGCTTTGGCTGTCCCTCCTTGAATGACTCTATGTGGTGCTTGGATAGAGAAGATTTCAAACAAGCAAACAGGGCATCGGTAACGATTAACTCCTCTTCCATTGCCTCTTTTTCCAGTCTGAACATCTTAATGGCTTCAGAGCCGGTAAAGTCTATCTTTTTACCGTCTTTATTCAGCCAGAATATAAAGGGGCCGCAGTGTGCCACCATCCTTAAAGAGACCTTAAACCCAAAGCTGTCCTTTATCTTTTTTGCCTGAAACAGGTCGAGCATAATGGACATAAAATCGTCTACCTTGTTTACATCACCAAAGAATACAACCGCATCGCCAATAGATTTAATCCATTCAAAGCCATGTGCCTCGATGATATTTTGCGACTCTCGGTAATAGTAGTCAAGAAATTGCTGTTCGTATTTAGTGGTTAGCTCTCTGGCTTGAGATGTAAAATTGACCACATCAATGAGCCCGAGTATACCAAACTCCTGACGGGTATTAATGCTGAAATCGAATTTAGAGCCGCTGCGTCTTGAAAAGAAGTCAGGCGCCTCTCGGGCAATGCGGATAAAAGTTTCCTGGCTTACCCAGAAGATAAAGCTGGAATTATACTTAGCCAATTCATCCCGGCCAAGGTTTATGTATCCTAAAGTCTCTGGGAATCCCTTTTCTATATCATAGAACCAGACAATCTCATGCTTGTTCTGGTCAAAGGCTTTGCCACGGAGGATTCCTAAAGGGCTTTTGTTGATGGGGTTAATATAATATTCATGAAAGGGCAAATCAAGCTTGCGTTTGAGTTTATCGGTAATGAATTGAGGTATTTCCGGATCATTATAGAGGGCAAAGGCAAAACAGCCGGTAGTGCCATGCTCTATAAGTATCGTGAGCCGCCTGAGTTCTTCCTCAAATAAATCCATAGTTCTAATCTCCTTTTTGGAGTACCATCCAAAATTTGCCGTAAGTGCTAAGCCCATGCCTTTAAGAGTGGTTTAACAATAGGGTGGACATCTGCCCATGAGTCATCATTACGATACTCTAAGAGGCTAAGATTGTGAAGCAGTTGCTGGACAATCTCATGGTTAATCACCTTCTTATCCTTATCCACATTAATTTTTGCCAGCATCTGATATTGATCTTCCCGAAGCATAACCCGGTAATCATTGCGTATTTCATTGGCAGCCATATGGACGCTTGCCGCATCAATAATAGATGCCTGAGTAAAGAGCGATGCATCACGAATAATGGTTATCAACTCTACCATCAAACCACCACTTAATCGAATTGCCTCTTCAATTGCCTCCTCGGTAATAAGAGACTCATCCATTCGTTTTAAGATAACGCTTTTAAGCATTTTATTGCCGGTTATATCTTTTATACCCTGCCTGTCAAAGACGGTTACATTAGGCAAAACAAAGTGTTTATTAAAGGTCTTGACCACCTGTGGGAAATCGTTTGAGTATCGCAGGGAAACAGGAAAGGTATAAATAATCTTTGAGTTGATACTTAAAAGGGATTCTCCATGTAGAAAGAAGAGATCTTTGGCAATATCAAGATTAGATTTGTCAATATCTTCAATGATAATGAGTATTTCCCTGGATGTCTTCTCCTTGATTTCAGTGATGGCAAGGTTTATCTTATCAACAAGCTCTGAGAACCTTGGTGTTATCTTTTCCCGCATTATTTTTCTGGTAAAGCTTTCTTTACTCATTTTTCCTTCCAGCTTGAGGACAAGGGCATTAACATTGGCTGATAAACCTGCCTCTTCTGACAGTTCTATTATTCTTTCTTCGGTAATGTCATAATAGAGCCATTCAAAGATATTCTTCAGTATCCCTTTATCTATCTTCACCTTATCTTCGATGGCCCTTTCTATAAGTTTTAGGGCAGAAATCAGGACTATATCTATATAATTGAGGTCAAAGCAATCAAGGGTGTCAATAATAGAAAATTTGACAATAAAGAATTGGTCGTGCAGATTCAGAACAAGCTGATTTAACTCTGTTGACTTTCCGCTGCCACGATGTCCGGTAAAAAGTATCTTTACCGGCTCGGTCCCACTCTGCTGAAGATACTTACCCATCATATTCAATGGGCCATGTGGTCTTTCTACAAAACATATCGCCAATTTTTCCTTACCTGCAAGAGATTTTTTTGGATCAAAAAGATTAATCACTTCAGTTAGATTACTTGCCCGCATTTTATTTCTCCTGATTTGATTCTGTGTTAATTGGAATAGTAGGGAAATGGGAAAGAGCTGGTAGCACCCAAATATTTCACAGTTCCAATTATCAATATACCACAAAGATATACATAAGTCAAGTTAAATTTTGGGAGAGCCCAGGGCAAACGCATCAGAAAACCGGGGGGAAAATAGGGGAAAATGGGGACAGCGCCCTATTTTTAGAAGAAAAAATAGGGCGCTGTCCCCATTTTCCCCGGATAACACAAAACAAATCGTTGACAATTCCCTATGCTTATGATATAATATCCGCAGCTACTCACCACGAAGACACAAAAAGTTGATAGGTTGATGGGTTGATAAGTGGATGAATTGATAGTAAATGTTTATGAATTATGAATCTGTGTTCCTTTAACCTATAAACTCATCAACCTATCAACCTATCAATTTATGTGTTCTCCGTGGTGAATTACTTTACCTGAGTAGTTACGATTTTAGTATGAAAAACTTGAACGACGAGTAATAGTTAGCGTAGGGGAAAATAGGGTGCTGTCCCCATTTTCCCCTTGGAGTGCATTACCTCAGGTAATGCAAGGTGGTATATATGAAAATCGTAACGCGTGAACAAATGCAGGAGATTGATCGAATCACAACATTAGAATATGGCTTATCCAGTGCCATTCTCATGGAAAACGCCGGGATACAGGCATTCTTAGCCATAAAAGATTACCTCCAACAAATAGATGAGGTAGCACCTCTGGCAGGTGTAAAGATAGCTGTTTTATGCGGTGGAGGCAATAATGGTGGGGATGGGTTTGTGATTGCCAGACACTTATTTAATCATGGAGTCAGGGTGACCATTTATCTCCTTACCACGGAGGAAAAGATAAGGGGTGATGCCCTGATAAATCTTGAGGCTGCCAGACAATTTGGCGTGCCTATCCAGATTGTTACCAATAGTGATGAATTAAATGCTATCATTCCTCAATTACAGCATAATAAAGTGATTATCGATGCTATCCTTGGAACAGGGCTGATAGGACAGGTGAAAGGATTATATGGCTCGGCAATAAAAATAATCAACGAGATTTTCGTTCCAGTGATAGCCATAGATATTCCCTCTGGTCTGGATGCAAATACTGGTATGCCACTTGGGGAGGCTGTCCATGCAGCCATAACAGTTACCTTTGGTTTGCCAAAGGTGGGGATGATGATACCACACGAGATAGAGTATGTCGGAAAATTGGTTGTAGCAAATATCAGTTTTCCGCCACAACTCATTGATCATGAACGGCTAAAGATAAACCTTATGTCTCATGAGGAAATAGTCCCGCTTATCCCCAAACATCCTGTAACTGCTCATAAGGGATCGTGTGGCAAGGTGTTTGTTCTTGCTGGATCAGTTGGTATGACCGGAGCTGCTGCCCTTTGTAGTGAAGCAGCCCTGCGGGTTGGGGCAGGATTAGTTACCCTCGGTATCCCTGAAAGCCTGAACCATATCATGGAAGTAAAACTCACTGAGGTTATGACCATTCCCCTACCACAAACACCAGATGCCGGTTTCAGCCAGCAGGGGTATGAGAGGATAATAAACTTTTGTGAATCAATGAATGCCGTGGCTATTGGTCCTGGTATTGGCAGAAATACGGATACCGAAGAGCTTATCAAAAAACTCATCCTTGAGCTAAAAATACCCATGGTGATAGATGCAGATGCTATCTTTGCCCTTGCCTTACAGCTTGATATATTGAGGCATAAAAATGCACCAGCAGTTATCACCCCTCACCCGGGCGAGATGGCTCATTTGCTTGGGATAACTATTAATGAGGTGCAAAACAATCGTATAGCCATTGCCCAGAAATTTGCTGAAGAATATGACACTACTGTGGTACTCAAGGGTGTCAGAACCATTATCGCTGACCCTGATGGCAATATCTGGATAAATCCAACAGGTAATCAGGGTATGGCTACAGCCGGGTGTGGAGATGTGCTGACAGGAATGATAAGTGGATTGATTGCCCAGGGGTTATCTGCTCCTGATGCAGCAAGGCTTGGTGTATTTTTACATGGATTAGCTGGTGATATAAAGGCAAAGGAAAAGGGATACCTGCCTCTTATTGCCTCAGATGTCTCCTCTGGTATTCCGGAGGCGATTAATTCTCATGCTGGCAAGGCGTGAGAAGCGAGCATACTACTCAAGGGGAAAATTGATGGGTTGATGGGGTGATGGGGTGATGGAACACAAATCCATAAACCTATCAACTTATCAACTAATAAACCTATCAACTAATCAACTTATTTTTTCTCCGGCGACTTATCAACAGGAGGAACATTATGTCCAAAACCATCACCCAAAAAATATTTGAAAAACACCTGATAGAGGGGAAATTTGAGCCCGGTAAAGAGATAGCCATCAAAATAGACCAGACCCTGACACAGGATGCAACTGGTACCATGGCGTATCTTCAGTTTGAGGCAATGGGTGTAGCACGGGTTAAAACAGAGCTTTCAGTAAGTTTCGTGGATCATAATACCATTCAAATAGGGTTTGAGAATGCTGATGATCATCGCTATCTTCAGAGCATTGCTGATAGATATGGTATTTTGTTTTCCCGGGCAGGGAATGGGATCTGCCATCAGGTACATTTAGAACGATTTGGCAAGCCAGGCAGGACACTTTTGGGTTCTGACAGCCATACCCCGACAGCTGGTGGATTGGGGATGATTGGCATTGGTGCTGGCGGATTAGATGTAGCATTGGCAATGGCTGGTGAGCCATTTTTCCTTACCTGTCCGATGGTTATCAAGATAAACCTGAAAGGGGCATTGAAGCCATGGGTTTCAGCCAAGGATGTGATCCTGAAGGTATTGGAGATATTTGGCACTTCAGGCAATGTTGGCTGCGTTCTTGAGTATGGCGGGGATGGGGTAGAGACACTTTCTGTGCCTGAAAGGGCAACCATTACCAATATGGGCACAGAATGCGGAATTACAACCTCTGTCTTCCCCTCAGATGGCATAACACGAGAATTTCTCAAGGCTCAGGGCAGGGAAGATGATTGGACAGAGATAACAGTTGATGAGGATGCAGAGTATGATGGAATAGTTGACATCTTGCTTGACGAACTTGTTCCAATGGTTGCTTGTCCACATAACCCTGGAAATATCAAAACCATAAAAGAGATTGAGGGGATAATCGTCAATCAGGTATGTATTGGCAGTTGTACCAATTCATCCTATAAAGACCTGATGACCGTTGCCGGGATACTAAAAGGACGCAAAACACATCCAACCGTCAGCCTTGTTATCTCACCGGGTTCAAAACAGGTACTCGAAAATATTGCCATGAATGGGGCATTGGCTGACCTTTTAGCTGCTGGGGCAAGGGTTACAGAGCCTGTTTGCGGTTTCTGCATTGGCAACAGCCAATCACCCCAAACAAATGCTGTCTCTGTTCGCACCTCTAATCGAAACTTCTTTGGCAGATCAGGAACACGGGACGCTCAGGTATACCTGCTTAGTCCTGAAAGTGCAGCAGCAGCAGCTATTACAGGCAAGATGACTGACCCGCGGGATTTAGGCATGGAATATCCTCAAGTCCAAACACCTGAAAGATTTTATACAGATGATAGTATGATAATTACACCATCCCTGTCATTGGTTGAAATATACCGTGGTCCAAATATTGGAGAGCCACCGTATAATACACCAATACCGGAAGATATTCAAGGTATAGTCACCATCAAGGTTGGCGATAAAATTACCACAGACCACATTATCCCGGCTGGTAGCCGAATGAAATATCGCTCAAATATATCTGCATACTCAAAATTTGTATTTGAGATAGAAGATGAGGGTTTTGCCAATCGGGCCACAGATTACAGGGATAAAGGCAAACATAATATTATTGTAGCTGGAATAGGCTATGGACAGGGTTCATCCCGGGAACATGCCGCTATATGCCCCTCGTTTCTGGGGGTAAAGGTGGTGCTTGCCAAATCGTTTGAAAGAATACATGCCGCAAATCTGATAAACTTTGGCATTATTCCATTGACCTTTGTCATGGAGGCTGATTATGAACAGATCAATGCAGGGGAAGAGGTAATGATACCAAATGTCAGGGAATTGTTGGCAGAAAATAAGCCCTTGATAGCACAGATAAACAACAGGGAAATAGCTGTCAATTATTCTCTAACCGACAGGCAGAGACAGATACTTCTTGCTGGTGGGATGCTGGCATATATTGGAAACAAAGGTGCAGGGGGGTAATATGGGATTAGAATGTTAAGGTTCAATAGATGTTGAAAATCGATCAACGGGGGACATTTGATGCAAACGAGAAGTAACAGCTTGTAAAGTTTATTTGTTGACGGCTACTTAGACAGTTGCTTTGTTTCGATGTCTTTCCCTTTTTTGTCCCCTTCGTGTTTTTCGTGCTCTTCGTGGTAAACGGGTTCTTCATCGAACTGATTTTCTATTTTTTACCACGAAGAACACGAAGAACACGAAGAAATTACAGAACAAATCGTTTAATTACATTTTTGAGCATTCCGACATTAAAAATAACTCGATTCGACAACTCATCAAATTTCTTTTTTTGTCCCCTTCGTGTTTTTCGTGCTCTTCGTGGTAAACGGGTTCTTCGCGGTAAAAAACTTCTGTTACCGTCATTTTAAGGTTGACAAGACACTACCTACATCCGTATCTCCCCCATTTTCACCATCTTCCGTTGTTTCATGTAATCTCTTATTCCCTCAATTATTTCCACACCTGCCTTAGGATTGACAAAATTGGCAGTACCAATACACACGGCTGTTGCCCCAACAAGCAGGAACTCAAGACTATCCTCCCATGTCATTATCCCACCCTGACCTATTACCGGAACGGTTACGAATTTGCAAACATCACGAACCATCTTCAAGGCAACAGGTTTAATAGCTGGTCCAGACAACCCGCCAGTGATATTCGATAGACAAGGTTTTCTGGACTCAATATCCAGAGCCATACCCAGCAATGTATTTATCAAGGAAATAGCATTTGCCCCCCCATCAACTGCTGCCTGAGCAATAGGGACAATATCCGTTACATTTGGACTTAATTTTACTATTAAGGGCAGGGTCGTAGCCTTACGAACCTGATTAACCACCTCAAAGGTAAGCATCATATCCTGACCAAACAACATCCCCCCATGGGAGACATTTGGACATGATACATTTATCTCTAAGGCATCAATACCCTCTTTATTGCTTAATTCTCGGGCTATAGTGGCATACTCTTCTGGTGTTTCACCACAGATATTGGCAATAATAGTTGTTGGAATATCTGACAGCAAGGGCAGTTTTTCTTTCAAGAATCGTGATAAGCCCATATTTTGCAAACCAATTGCATTAAGCATTCCTGAAGATGTTTCAACAATCCTTGGTGGGGGATTACCCTTTCGCTCTTTCAGTGTAATCCCTTTAAGAATAATACCACCAAGCATGGATAAATCTATTAATTCAGCATATTCCTGTCCATATCCAAAGCATCCAGAGGCAACCAGCACAGGATTTTTCAGCCTTAATTTGCCAATATTTACAGAAAGGTTTGGTTCCATTATTTTATTTTCCCCCTACCTCCACAATATTTCCTTTGCATCAAATACAGGTCCATCAACACAGACCCTTTTGTATTCAAAATGAGATGGGGAATGATGATCAACCATCTTCACCACACATCCCAGGCATGCCCCTACCCCACAAGCCATGTTAGCCTCCAGTGATATCTGACATGGGGATGAATAAAGTTGAGCTATCTCTGAAAGCACCTTGAGCATTGGCATTGGACCACAACCATAGATAGGTAGTTGAGGGGATGCAGCCGTTACCAGAAAATCTTCAAGCAAATCAGTCGCAATCCCCTTAATCCCCAAACTTCCATCATCAGTGGCTACCTGCACACCTATACCCAATGCCTCAAGTTTTTCCAAACAGATAATACCAGTCTTTGTTTTACTTCCAATCAGCATTTTTACTTCTGTAAACTGTCTTAATCTTTCAGCCAGGGCAAAGAGCGGTGCTACCCCTACCCCACCAGCAACTAAGATAGCAGTAAAGGTATCCTCTTTAGCCATGAACCCATGCCCAAGGGGACCAATTATATCCAATTCATCCCCTACCCTTTTTTCAGCTAATAATCGGGTACCTGTTCCAACAACCCTGAATAATATCTCAATCCCTGAAGAATTAATGCGATGAATACTGAATGGTCTTCTTAAAAGCGGCATATATTGCGAGGTTATCTTTACATGAACAAATTGCCCTGGATGAGCATCCTTAGAGATTAAAGGGGCATCCAATGCCAATCGATAATGGTCGCAAGCAACCTCTTCCTTTTCTAATATTTTTGCAGATAATTGAATCATTATTGTTATTTCCCAACTGTATTTGTTGATAAATCCTGCTCTGTCAAATTTGTAATGCTTAAACTGCCCGTTGTCCCTGTGCCTATCTTTTTTGTCGAATACGGATCAAGTTTGATAGCCATAATAAATGTCTCTACTGATTCCTTATTCTTTCCCATCATCTCATACACACTTCCAAGGGTATAATAAGAGGCAGGGTCTTTGGGATCAAGTCTGATAGCCTCATTAAGCTCAACAACTGCATCCTCATATTTCTTGTCAGTAATATAGGCTTGAGCCGTTACAAGATGTGAATCCTTGAGTTGGACACTGTCTTGTTGTGATATTACAGGCTTAGTGATGCTAATTTTTCCTTCCTTTGTATTTTCAGCCTTGCCACATCCCATAATGAACGAACAAATACATAACGATAATATTAATCGTCGAAGATTAATCATAATTACCCTCCATACCAGTAAGCTATCTGAACGCTTATTAATATACCATATATCTTCTTGTATGTCAATAAAAAACATGCCTGCATTATGATCTGTCGCAAAATAACTGTTGACATATTGCCAAATAAATGATAAAGTATTGGAGGTAGAGACACTACGCATGGAGTTTCTGTTTACAATAAAAGGAGTCGTGTTAGAATTTGATTGAAAATATTAGAAATTTTTCTATTGTAGCTCATATAGATCATGGGAAATCAACCTTAGCTGACAGATTATTAGAGATTACCCATACCATTGAAAAAAATCAAATGAGAGAACAGGTTTTAGATAGTATGGCTCTGGAACGGGAAAGGGGCATTACTATCAAGTCGCACCCGGTACGAATGAAATATCTGGCTAAAGATGGACAAACATATATCTTGAATCTTATTGATACCCCGGGTCATGTGGATTTTATGTATGAGGTTTCCAGAAGTCTGGCAGCAACCGAAGGGATTATTCTTCTTGTTGATGCCTCTCAAGGGGTTGAGGCTCAGACCGTTGCTCATGCGTATGCGGCTATAAACATGAATAAGATAATTATTCCGGTAATCAATAAGATTGATTTAGCCAGCATTGATCTTGATATGGCAAAAAGGCAGATAAAGGAGATTATTGGGATAGAGACCCACGATGTTATTCTGGCAAGCGGTAAGGAAGGGACAGGGGTTGAGGATATTCTGGAGGCAATTGTCAAGAGAATTCCGCCACCTACTGGCCAGCAGCATAAATCATTTCGAGCATTAATCTTTGACTCATGGTTTGATTCTTATCGAGGGATTGTAGTTTATATTCGGGTGGTTGATGGACAGATAAAACCAGGGGTGGATATCAAGTTGATGTCCAATAATAAGGTTTATACAGTAAAAGAGGTAGGCAGCCTTTGTTTGGGATTACACCCCAGGGATTGTTTGATGACCGGCGAGGTAGGCTACCTGACAGCCAGTATCAAGGAATTGGCAGATACAAAAATAGGCGATACTGTTACCACGGCTTACTGTCCGGCAGAAACACCCCTGCCAGGGTATAAAGAGCCTCAACCAATGGTTTTTTGCAGCTTGTATCCAGGGATAAACTCTTCCTATCAGGAACTGGGAATAGCTATCCAAAAGTTATCATTAAACGATGCGTCATTTGTTTATGAAGCAGAGTCATCCTCAGCATTAGGGTTTGGGTACAGGTGTGGATTTCTTGGTTTACTTCATCTGGATATTATTCAGGAGAGACTGAAAAGAGAATATGGATTGGATTTAATCTCTACTGCACCAAGCGTTCCCTATATTATACATAAGAAAAATGGTCAAGTAATTCATGTAGATAATCCTGTTAATTATCCTGATCAAGGAGAAATAACTCACGCAGAGGAGCCATATATTAAGGCAATAATCTATCTACCCTCTGACTATGTTGGTGGGGTAATGGAACTGGTACAAAGTCGAAGGGCTGTTCAAAAAGACGCCCATTATCTTGAGGGAAATAGGGTTGTGCTTACCTATGAGATACCCTTATCTGAGGTATTGGCTGACTTTTATGATAAACTTAAGTCTGTTAGTCGGGGATACGCATCCTTTGACTATGAACATACAGGGTATAAGCCAACAAAGATAACTAAAGTAGATATTATGGTAGCAGGAGATATAGTTGATGCCCTTTCATTTCTTACCTATCATGAACGGGCTTATTCCCGGGGAAGGGATCTTGTTATCAGACTAAAGGAGGTAATTCCAAAACAACAATTTGCCATAGCCTTGCAGGCAGCCATCGGGGGAAAGATAATTGCTCGGGAAACAATCCCTGCCTTTAAGAAGGATGTTACGGCTAAGTGCTATGGTGGAGATATTACTCGAAAAAGAAAGTTGTGGGACAAACAAAAGGAAGGCAAAAAGAAGATGAGACAAATGGGAAGCGTTGATATCCCAAATGAGGCGTTTAAGGCTATTCTGTCAGTAGAATAAAAAAATACAATAAGGGAGGAAAAACATGTCAATTATCAAAAGATTATCTAAAAAAAATCAAGGATTCACACTGGTAGAGTTGTTAGTAGTCGTAGTTATTCTAGGTATTCTGGCTTTAATACTTCTGTCAAAGGCACCATCCATGATAGATAAAACAAAAGAGGCAAAGACAAAGGATGCCTTGAGGGATCTTAAGGTACAAATAAAAAGGTATTCTGCAGAGAATGGTGGAATTTATCCTATAGCATTGGATGATGTAACAGGAAGACATCATCCAAATGATCCAGGTCTTGTTTTATCTGCCTTTATCCCCCATTATATGGATAAAATGCCAAAGGCAAGCTTGCGTGGCGGGGCACGACATACGAATGAAACATTGGTAGGTACTATATCTACTGGTGATAGATTAATGGAGCCAACAGATATAACCGATGCAGGTGGTTGGATATATTCCCCTGATACAGGTGAGATACGGATAAACTGTACCCATGAGGATGTTGAAAGTACCCATGAGAAGGATGTTAATAAAAAAGTATACTATTATAACTATGGGTATGAAGCAATAGAATGACAGAGTAGGACAGGCATTCCTGCCTGTCAACAGGTCTTGTGGATGTCTGTATACAAATAAAGGAGGAAAACAAAAATGCCTAAAAAGGTATTAGTTGCAGATGATCAGATTCATATCAGGAAGATTATTGCTGCTAAAATTTCCAAGGCAGGGTACACAGTAATTACCGCTGAAGATGGACAGGAAGCAGTGGATATGGCTAAAGCCGAAAAACCTGACTTGATTATTATGGATATTATGATGCCGAGGATGAATGGGATAGATGCTATTAAAATCTTAAAACAAGATCCAGATATGGTAAATATTCATATACTTGTCCTGACTGCAATGGAATCTGGGGATAAGGAAATGGAGTTTGCAAACATTGGAATAAATGATAATGATATTATAACTAAACCATTTTCACCAAAAGAATTGCTTGATATAATAAATGCAAGAATTGGCGAAGAGTAAATATAAGTCATATAAGGTAACTACTCACCACAAAGGCACGAAGACACAAAAAGTTGATAAGTTGAATAGTTGATGGGTTGATAAGTGGATGAATTGATAGGAAATGTTTATGAATTATGAATCTGTGTTCCTTTAACCTATAAACTCATCAACCTATCAACCTATCAACTTATGTGTTCTCCGTGGTAAATTCCTTTACCTGAGTAGTTACCATATAAGTCATATATGCCCTATATTCAAAAGAGGAGAGGGAAAAAAATGGATGAAATAACCAAACTAAATCAGGATATTGAAAACCTGACACAGGAAATTTCTCATGCCTATGAAGAGTTAACATTAATCTATGATATATCAAGTCGCATAGGTTCCATGCTTGATGTAGATAGATTGCCCATAGAGGTTATTAATAAGGCAATAAATACCCTTGCCGTTAAATGTGGTTTTTTGCTTCTTTTTAATGAACAACGGTCAGGGATGAGTATTAAGGCTGCCAGAGGATTCTCACCAGAGATATTGGATAAATTTAAGGGAGAATATTTACCGGATAATGGTCTGGCAGGTGAATGCGTAAGAAAGAAAAAGCCTGTTGTCCGCGAGATTAAATGTGAGGATACGGATATATCAGAAACAATTCTTGACATAAAAAACATCATGTGTGTCCCTTTGATTTATAAGGATGAACCCATTGGTGTTATTGTTCTTGGGGATAAGGTCTCAGGAGAGCCATTTTATACACCCGACACAAAGTTGGTTTTTACCTTAGCCGCCATGACCTCAACAATGATTCAGAATGCAAAGCTTTATTCCCAATTACAAAACATGTTTCTGGCAGCAGTAAGTTCCCTTTCCTCAGCCATTGACGAAAAGGATAACTATACCCTTGGTCATTCCAATAGGGTTACAACTTACGCAGTAGAGATTGGAAAGAAGATGAATTTAAGCGAAGAGCAGTTGGGTATCCTTCAATTGGCTGCTATCTTGCATGATGTGGGTAAGATTGGAGTGCCGGAAGAGGTATTAAAGAAACCTGGTAAGTTGACAGATGAGGAGTGGAAAAGTATAAAACAACACCCGGACAAAGGGGTACATATTGTTGAACCAATGGTTGAGACGGAAAAGACAATGGCAATATTTGATATCCATCTTATTAATCCAATGGAGCACATTGGAGAGATAATTTCCGGGATAAAACATCATCATGAAAGATTTGATGGTTATGGGTATCCTGATGGTATTAATCATATGGAAATTCCCCTTGTCTCTCGAATAATTGCTGTAGCAGATGCCTATGACGCCATGACCTCAAAGAGATCATATCGTGATGCCTTGCCAGAGTCAGTTGCTATTGAGGAATTAAAAAAGAATGCAGGGGCACAGCATGACCCGAAGATTGTGGATATATTTTTACAGCTAAGGCAGGAGCATAGACTTCCAGTTTGTAATCAGTCATAAACGGGGGGCACATGGAGCATAACAGATTTTTTATCCCTCGTCATTCCTGCGAAGGCAGGAACCCAGATGGAGTTAAACACCTGTCATCTCAAATTACTCAAAACCACATCACAATTACTGATACGGATAACCTTCATCATATCAAGGTAATTCGATTAGGAATAAATGAGAAAATAGTCGTTCTGGATGGAAAGGGTAATGAGTATCATGCCAGAATAAGCAGCATATCTAAAGAACAAATAACTGCTTCCATTGTTGATCATCTGGTATATTCATCCCATACCCTGCAAATAACCATTGTGTAATCCATACCAAAATCAGATAAGCTCAATTTTATTGTTGAAAAATGCACTGAATTAGGGGTATCCAGAATAGTTCTGGTTGAAACTAAGCGATCCGTCAAAAAGCAGATAAACCTGTCACGGCTGGAAAGAATAGCCATATCAGCTTGTAGTCAATCAGGAAGGATATTTTTGCCGGTGATTGAAGAAGCACGGTTTTGTGATGCCTTGCGGAATGCGAAATGCGGAATGCAGAATTCAGAAAATGTCCTCGGACTCATGCTCTGGGAAAATGCTGAAAAAGGGATAGGTGAGATTTTACGCCTGTCAAAGGGGCTCACTACGCCAGATGGGCTTCAGCCTGCAATTTCTGCATTCTGCATTCCACATTCCGCATTCCCTGCAAGGGTAGTATTATTTATTGGACCAGAGGGTGGATTTAGCCATGAAGAGGCAGATGAGGCAACAAGGATGGGCCATTATCCCTGTTTCGCTGGGAAATCAGATCCTTCGAACAGAAACAGCTGGTATTGTAGGCTTAACCATCGTTGCCTATGAGATGGGATTATTAGGAGGGCAGGTTTTCTGACCCACCAAATAATGAACAAATGGCGGACAAGAATGTCCGCCCTCCGTTTTTCCATCAAAAACTGAGAAATTATCAAAACAAGTAAAATTTTACTTGCATTTTTCCGTATTTTATGGTATATTAATATTATATATGTCCCCATTGACTAGGGGTTAGGTCACCACCCTTTCAAGGTGGCTGCGGGGGTTCAAATCCCCCTGGGGACGCCAATTTGGAAAATACACAGTGTAATGGTACATTCGCAAGATTGAATGTGCCTGAATGTTTATCACTAAGGAGTCAAGAAAAAATAAGTTGTACACCAAGAGTCACTGAGTCGCTTGGCTGGCAAGGCGTGAGAAGCGAGCATACTACTGTTCGTAAGCGACGAACAACGAAGCCAGTCAAGATGAATCGGTGGCACGACTGGACAAGTTATTTTTTCTTAACGACTAATCTTATTAAGGAGGTGCGGGCAATGATAAAAAGGATGTTGAGTGGTTTGATTTGTGTGGGTGTGATTGTTGCTGGTAGTATCTATTGTGATGCAGCAGTTCACAAAAAAGGTGGGACATCTGCGGGAAACTTCTTGAAACTTGGGGTAGGAGCCAGAGCGATTGGCATGGGTGAGGCTTTTACTGCTGTAGCCACAGACGCTAATGCCATTTATTGGAACCCGGCTGGTCTAGCTAATCTTGATCGTCGGCAAATAAATGCGATGCACAATACATGGTTGGTGGACACATACTATGATCATCTCAGTTTTGCTACACCATTTAAGAGTGGGGCAATGTGTACTGGGCTTACCTATCTGGGAACAGGGGATATTGATAGGTATGGTAATTCACCTAGTCCTAAAGGTAGTTTCAATGCCTATGATTTAGCCCTTATTGGTGGCTATGGCTGGAAGCTTTCTGATGAGCTTTTGGTTGGCGTAAGCGGCAAATTAATACAAAGCAAGATTGATAATTACAATGCTAATGGCATAGCCGTTGACCTTGGGGTTTTAAGCCAGACACCGGTTGAAAACCTTACTGTTGGTGGAACAATTCAAAATATTGGCAGTAAGATAAAGTTTAACAAGGATGGCGACTCATTACCGTTAATGATTAAAGCAGGGGCAGCTTATACCATGTTAGATAATAATCTGACCACTGCTCTGGATATCACCAAGGCAAGGGATAATGATGTTAAGTTTAATATTGGTGGTGAGTATTTGGTAGCCAAATCCTTTGCTGTAAGAGCCGGGTATAGCTCTAAGATTGATGAAGGAGCTGGTATAACAGCTGGAATTGGATATAAACACCCAGTAGTTACAGTTGATTATGCCTATGTACCATGGGGTGATCTGGAAAAGGATACCCATCGGGTATCACTGTTGTTTAATCTGTATTAAATAACCCAAGTTGACACCTATGTTTGTTTGTTCGTTATTCACTCGTAGGGACATCCCCTTGTAGGCGTCCGTGTTTCACTTTGCGACAATTCGCCTGAGTTTTGCGGACAGAGACGATAATAACAAACCATTGACATGAATGTCAATAGTAAGAAATGAAAACAACCCCATGGATGGAGATAGAATCTCCGCCACATGGGGTTGTTTTTTTTAAGGAGCACAGACAGGAATGTCTGTGCTACACTCCTTTTTCAGTTTCCGCATGATCCCAAATAAATTCTTCTTATCAGGATATTTATTTATCAACTCTGTCAATAATTTGACAGCTTCATCTAATCTTTTGGTGTGACGATAAGCAGAAAGCAGGGAGGCTCTGACGAAGGTATCATCCGGATCATTGAGCAAACAACAACTAAGGGTACGAATCACACCATCATAATCCTTCATTTTGGCATAACAAAAACCTAATTGTTTACGGGTAAAAGGGTTATCAGGTTTCAGCCTTAACGATTCCTGATATTCTCGTAAGGCATCCTCATATCTTCCTATCTCCTTATACGCCCTTGCCAACAAATCATGCAGATAGGCATTAGCACTTCGGGAAGGTATCTTTAATATCCCTCTAAGTTCCTCAATAACCTCTTCCTGAGGTTTATGCTCCAGTTTAATCATTATCAATCGAAGATAGGCAAACTCATCCGATGGATTGCGTTTGATAATCCGCTTGAAACAATCACTTGCCTCATCAAACCTGCCTGATTTAACCAATATCTCACCATGGGTTATTTCTGTATCTCGGTCATATTCAATTACTTGCAAAACCCTGTTAATCTGATTCAGTGCATCCCCAAACCTTTTTTGTTCTACGAGGCATTTAATAAGCCTTTTTATTACATCCAGATTAAAACCTTTAGTCAGCATTGAAAGGAGTACAGTTTCAGCCTCATCCATTCTGCCAAGCCTCATCAAGACATCTGCCTTTAGCTTTAATACAAATTCCCCTTGCTTTTTTATGCCACAGGCCCTCTCAAGCATTATTAAAGAATTTTTATAATCATTCATCTTAAAGTAAAGATGCCCCAGATTACTCAACAAATAATCATCTTGCGGCTGTTCATCCATAAGCTCTAAGAATATAACAAGTGCCTCATTCAGTTTGCGATTGTTTTTAAGTTGTATGGCTTCATTGAGTTTTTTGGTATAATCCATAGTTTTACCTGTTGGTAACTACTCCGCGAATAAGCATATTTCACCTCATCCCTACCCCCAATTTTTCTCCCAATAGCTGGATTATCGTATCATGAGCCATGTTTACCTCATCCTCTGTCAGTGTTTTTTCATGTGAGCGATAGGTAATAGAATAAGCCATGCTTTTATATCCAGTAGGAATATGTTCCCCTCTGTACATATCAAACAATCGCATAGACTCAATCAATTCTCCACCAGCATTCAGGATCACCTCAACTATTTTAGAAGATGCCATATCATCCTTAGCCAGAATAGCAATATCCCTTGTTACAGATGGATACCTTGGTAATGGGGTAAATTTTCGAGCAAGGTTGACAACGGCAATTGCTTTTTGCCATGCAATCTCCAAGGCATAGATATTTTGAGGAAGTTTAAGCCGTTCTGTAATGTCAGGATTAATCTGTCCAAGTAAGCCAAGAATCTCATCCCCTACCCTTATTGCAGCACACACACCCGGGTGAAATTTTTCATCCTTTGTCTCTTCCAAAACATACTCGCAGATACCAAGCTCTGTAAACAATATATGCAGAATACCAGATAGATTATAAAAATTTGCCCCTTTCTGCTTTTCTCCATCCCATCTGACTGTATCCCCTGCATCCCATATCATTATCCCAAGATGTTCCTGCTCTACAGGCAGAGAATCTTTATCATCAGTGTTAGAAGTTCTACCTCCCATAGAAAATACCCGAGCCATCTCAAATATTTTTACCTCAGTAGCCTCTCTATTCACATTCCATGCTGCAACCGAAATCAGATTAGGAATAAGGGAATGGGTCAATAACCTCCCCTCTTCACTCAATGGATTAGACACAACCACATGGTTAATATGCTGGTTGACGGGCTGGTTGACAGGCTGGTTGACAGGCAAGAATGCCTGTCCTACTCCTTCTACCTTCTTCAGCATCTCAGGGTCCAAGAAAGAATATGTTATCACCTCATTTAAGCCACACCCACACAAGATGTCCTTTGTCTTTTCATTAACAATCTGAGCCTTTTTCTTAAAGGCTATGGATGCCAGGGGTGGCAAGGAAACAGGTATCTTTTCACACCCATATATTCTAAATATCTCTTCCACAATATCAATCTCTCTATTCATATCAAAGCGAAAAGAGGGTGCTTTTACCTTGAGGCTATAGGGTTGAAAAACAATAGGTTCTACCTCAAACCCCAATCTTATTAAAATATTCCTCATCTCTTCAGGGGTAATCTTTGTGCCCAGTATTTTGTTTACCCTTTCTATCCTCAGCGAGATATTGATGCAGGGTATAGTGGTTGGATAACAATCAATGATATTAGATATTTTTGCCTCAGGACACATGGAAAGAATTAACCCTGCTGCCCTGTTCTGGGCATTGATCAGCCCTTGCGGGTCAACCCCTCTCTCAAATCGATACGATGATTCTGTTTGAATACCAAGCAATCGGGCAGTTTTGCGAATAGATGATGCTGAAAAATAAGCACATTCCATAAAAATCGTAGTTGTCGTCCCTGTTACGCCTGTATCAGCACCACCAATAATGCCAGCCAGAGCAATAGGTTTCATCTGATCTGCAATAACTAACATTTCAGGGATAAGCTCATACTCGTGCTCATCTAATGCCCCTATCTTCTCACCCGTAATCGACTGACGGATAATAACACTATTTCCATTAATCAAGTCATAATCAAAGGCATGCATGGGCTGTCCAAGTTCAGCCAAGCAAAAATTAGTAACATCAACGATATTATTTATCGGCCTTATCCCAAACCGTTTCAGCCTTTCCTGCAACCATAATGGTGATGGTTCAACCCTGATATTCTGAATGACCCTTGCAGTATACCTCGGGCAAAGCTCTGGACTCTGCAAAGAAATCTCAAGCCCACATGGTATTTCTTCTTTTAATTGCAAAATATCAGGCTGTTTTCCATTAATACCCATGATAGCCGATACCTCTCGTGCCATGCCCAGCATACTTAAGCAATCACCACGATTAACGGTAAGCTCAACATCAAGGATATAATCTTCATCAACCATCTCTATCCCGGCTACCTCAAGCCCGGCCATAGTTATACGGTCCGACAATTCCTGCGGTGAAATATCAATATCTACAAATTCTTTTAACCACTCATATGAAAGCTTCATGTTTTAATTCCTTTGCTGTATCCTTGACCCGGCTAAGTAATATCCACCCTTCACAGAAACACACGGATAAACCATGCTTGCTTTACCGAGAATCGTGCCAGGGTTTGTCACAGAATTGCATCCTGTTTCTACCCCATCACCCATAATAGCACCAAACTTCCGTATCCCTGTATTATGCGTTATATCATTAATCCTAATGGTTACATTGGAATCAACCAACTTAAGATTTGCCAGCTTTGTTCCAGCACCAAGATTAACATTATTACCCAAGATACTGTCACCAATATAGGCAAAGTGTCCTGCCTTAGCGTCATTCAACATAACACTTGATTTCATCTCTGTGGTATGCCCGACCACACATCTATCACCTATAATACATGTCCCACGAATATAGGCACCTTGACGCACCTCTGTATTTTTACCAATAATCGTTGGTCCCTTAATCAATGCTCCTGGCTCAACAACTGTACCCTGACCAATGGATATTTTTTCATCAAACAGGCATGCCCCTGCATATAATACTGTTGCCCCAATCAGCTCTTGTCCATCCTTAAAAACCTTGAACTTGCCCTTGGTTGCATCCCCTGGGAATAATTTAAATCCATTATCCAATACCTCATTATTATATAACACATAGGTCTTATTCAAAACATCCCCTACTATGCGGAGTTTGGTGATATTGGGAACAAGCATTGCCTGAATATATCCAGACATCTTGTTCAACGCATCCCAAACGAACTCACAGCCATCAAACAACCCTTGATGTTGAACGGTGGTTAAATCAAAGAGATCATCTGGTGTCAGCATCTTTTTCCTCCAATTATAGTTCAGTGGTAACAACAAAGCCATCCGATGCAACGATTGATTAACGAAATTCTTATTGTTGTCTACTACTCGCATTCAATATTGTCAAACCAACGATGTTTTTTCCGTCTTTTCGTACCAATATATCATTGTCTGTTTCAATCGTCGCCGTAGCTCGTTGGGGTTTGCGAAAACTCATATAGAGCACATCAGCCTCTCTATCATAATCCAACCACATGTGCTGCGTTGGTAATTTCAGCATGTCGGTTGCTACTACAACACAGTTACTGATGAAATCCGCTGTTCTTTGAGCTGTTACTGTTGCCATACTATTTCTCCTTTTGGTTTGGCATCAAGCATATAAGCAGTAATCACAAATCCATCATGTTTCAACAGTTCGCTGTAGACCACTACCAGCCACTTTCTCCTTCCCATATTTTTCGCAGCTTTTAAGGATCTTTTGTTCCCACGAACAATAATCTCTGGTTTTCCCACAGTACCAAGTATTCCATGGAAATAACTTGCCAACTCATCATGGTTCTCGACAATATGGTACCATCTCTCATAAGTCAATCGTATTGGCACACCATTGACCGAATAGACAATTTCCATTTATATCTCCAATTATTTTACCTGTGGCTTTGCTGCTACTACGCTCAGGTCTTTTTTCAAGGTTATTACTGCTTTAGAGAAATCCATTACCACATTTTGAGCAACCTTGATCTTACAGATATCATCCCGAACCTCAACAATGGTTCCATGAATGCCAGCCGTAGTAACTACCTCATCCCCTTTTGCAAGATTTTTCAGCATTTCTTGAAGTACCTTCTTTTCTTTTTGTTGAGGACGAATCAAAAGAAAGTAAAAAACAAGAAATATTAACAATAATGGTATCATGGAACCAATACCACTGACTGGTGAACCTGTACCGGCAGCAGGCACATCTGCATAAGCTAAACTTGTCGCAAAAATCATCATACAACTATCTCCTTTGTTTTAATTTTCGTAAATAGCACACGGATGACACGGATTTAACGAATTCTCGCTGATTCTCTTATCCGCAAGAATCCATAACATCCCCTGGATTCCTATCCGTGTAAATCCGTAACATCCGTATCATCCGTGTGCTATTCTTGCATTATTTCGACCTGTGCAATCAGAAATTTCTTCTCACAGAGACACAAAGCACACAAAGGACAGAAAAGAAGAAAAATCTCATAGTCTTTGTGATCTCTGTGGCTTTGTGTGAGGAATAAGTGAGCTTTGCGTCTTTGCGAGAAGAAATAAAGGTTCTTCAAACTCTGCGAACTTTACATAATCTTTGCGTTCTCTGTGTTAAAAAACTCGATTGCACAGGTCGCATTATTTTACTATCTCCGATGCAATTACCCCAGAAACAACAGCAAAACCAATAAAGAAACTCACCCCCTTAGCCAGATTATTCTGTTTTTGAAGTTGGGCTATCTCTTGCTTTTGAGCATCAACAGTTGCTTCAAGCTCAGCCAACTTTATATGAAGCTCCTGGATAGCACTGACAAGCATCTTGCATTCTTCTTCCCTTTCTCCAAGCTCTGTCTGAAGGCGATATAACTCCTCTTCCTTTTGAGCAATAAGGGCAGCGACATCTTTCTCTCGAATAGCAGATTTTTCCTGAAGCTTCATCATCTCTTCTTTAAGGTTAATTATCTTTTTTATTATATCCTTTTTTTCGCTAACCATATCATTCAGCCTTGTTTGCAGAGCATTATCCAGCTTTTTGGCATCACGATAGCCAATGGCTAATTTTTCTTTTGGATATATCAAATCCGGGTTGGTAAAAACATTGTACTTCTTAAAGTCTGGCCATAAAGCAGGCGAACGGTAATATTTGCCTGACAAATCCCACAGTGTATCCCCTTTTTTAATGATAATCGTTTCAGCGTTTTTATCCTTAACCCGTATCTTTGCCTCCAAATTAGCTGGTCGCGGTATAATTATAGCTGCTACGAATAATACTAACCAGAACCATTTTCTCATGAAATTCTCCCTCCTTTTTTCGATTTTGCAATAATGATATTATGCTTAGTCGATGTCATAAATTGCGTTTTCGCTGGTCTACATTATTACTCACTAAATAAATCTAGATTCCTGCCGGAGTTTATCCTCGTGAAAACGGGGGCAGGAATGACGCGTTGTTCAGATTCGCAATAATACATTATTGCTCACCTTGCGAGCCATTGCTCTTGTTGATTAATTCTCACCCCGAGAAAAATCGCAATTCCCTACCGTCCACTGTAACAATTTGTTAGATTATTGGTTGCATTCGAAAGTAAGTGACACACTTCAATACCATCATCTAACTCCTTCCAGTATATAGCAAAACCTCCTGGCTCAAGCGACCATTTAGTTCGTTGCTTCGGAGTGGCTTTTGCTAACCAATCTAACCACTTAAATTGATCTATTGCCACACTTATCGCTCTGCCATCACTAAGGGAAACACAAAGTGTGTTTCCAACAAAATAGACATCAATTGCTCCAACTTCTTCTATCACTCTATTTGCTAAAGTAACCATTCCACACCTCCAATAATCTATCCTGATTCTGGCGTGTTAACTTCAAAATACGATTCAGTTCAACTGAATTATAGCCATGATTGTATTCTATTGCCACAGATTGAAGCCAAATTTTAGCCTCATTTCCACTATGCAAAACATGGACATGTGGTGGTTCGTTTATATCCGAAGAATAGAACCGAAATTTATAACTGTCAATTACAGTTGTCGGCATTACGAACACCTTTCAGTTTTGGATAAACCTTTATTGTTTATATTACGACAGGCGGTTGTTACGGAATAAGAATTGACATGAGAGGCATACAATGTTGTCCATATTCCGTAGGGACATCCCCTTGTGGGTGTCCGTCCTTTGCTGTTGCGATCATTGGATGCATTTTATACGGATAGGAACAAGCCCTGTCCCTACGACAATTTTAGTTCCGTAACAGCCTGACGAGAGACTAACAAATAACTAACTACAAATATTATCCTCATCAACACCTATCTTCTTCGCCTTTATCCACAGCACTACCCCAAATATTCCAATGAGTACACTTATCAGTTGAGCACCATTAAATCCAAGAAAAATAGAAGCAGAATCTCCCCGCAGATACTCAATTCCAAAACGAAATAAGGCATGAAGTATGAGATATAAGGAACAGATTTTCCCATTAAATTCTGGTTTTACCATAGTAAGGATTATAAAGATAATTATACCTGCGATTGAAAGATAGACCTGTGTAGGGTGGACAGCAATATGACCAAAGAATTGAGTAGCAGGGGCACCCTCTGGAAAATATACCCCAAATGGAAGGTTTGTTGGATGCCCATAACAGCATCCATGCAAAAAGCACCCAATCCGTCCAATTGCCTCACCAATGGCTACAGATGGACCAAAAATATCAGCTATCTTAAGCACAGACAATTTATACTTCCGCAGATAGCATAGCATGGTAATTACAGCAAAGATAAATCCCCCATAAAACACAAAGCCTGTCCTGGAAAACACAATCTCTACAGGATGCCTTATATACCATTCAAGGTTGTCCATTACATAAAAAAGTCTTGCCCCAACAAGGGAGGAGATTAACAGATAAACACCTATATCCATAATGACCTTTGTATCTATTCCAGAACAAGCAGCCTTTCTTTGTGCCAGATATATTCCTATTGCAAAGGCTGTGGCAAACATTATACCATAGGAATAAATAGTTATATGTCCAATGCTAAAAAGGATAGGATGCATTTTCTTCTCCTGTATTTGCAAAGTTTATGGGTTTATAGGTTTATGGGTTTATAGGTTTATGGGTTTATAGGTTTATGGGTTTATGGGTTTATGGGTTTATAGGTTGGAGAAACATCAACCCATCAACCCATCAACTCATCAACCAACCCATCAACTCATCAACCAACCCTCTACTCCAGATTACTTTTCTTTGCTGTCATAAAATCTATCAACATCATACCAACACCCACACAAATTATGGAATCTGCCAGATTAAAGGCTGGCCAGCGATAATTATTATAACCTATGTCAATAAAATCAATCACACTGCCAAAGGCTATTCGATCCCAAAGGTTTCCCAATGCCCCACCAAGAATAAGCCCTATAGCTATTTGAATCCATATATTACCCTTGGGAATACTCTTCCAATAATATAACAGAATGCAAATGATAATGATGGTTGTAATAATAAAAAAGTTTTTATTGTTAGGAAATAACCCAAAGGCTATCCCCTGATTTTTGATGCAGGAAAGATAAAAAAAATCATGCCATATAGAGATACTTTCTCCTTCCTGCATAGTAGACAAAACAAAAAATTTGGTTATTCTATCCAGAATAACTCCCAAAGCCATAACCCCAAAGGTTATCATTCTTATTATCCCCCTCCCTGATTTTAATATTATAAACATTCCTACCAACTGAACGACTATTTATTATTTCCCTTTCCCTTAACCTTTTTACACTCAATACAGAAATGTGCATATGGTATTACATCTAAACGAGCCTCTGGTATTTCTTTTCCACATTCTTCACATATCCCGTAATTTCCATGCTCAATTCGATACAAGGCTTCATCTATTTCAAACAAGGTATCACTAAGGGTTGAAATAATACGGATATTCTTTTCCTTTTCATTTGTATCAGCAGCCAAATCAGCCAGATGCAAGGAATATGCAGAAAGATCCCCTGATTCCTCCTTTTGAGAACCATGTAGATAGTCTGTTTCTAATTCCTTTTTCTCCAAAACATGAGATTCCTGAAGTTCTATAAGATTTTCTCGATATAGATCCAATTTTTCTTTTTTCATGATACTATGCCTCCATAATTTATTGTAGGGAGCAGATATTACTGGGCAGGTTTACCTGCCCGCCCTTGTATTCACACTAACCACTGCATAAGCTGCCATAGCCTGATTAGTACCAATAATGCCAAGCCCTTTAGCCGTAGTTGCTTTAATGCTAACCATCTCTGCTTCTACCATCAAGCTATCAGCAATATTTTGTCTCATCTGTTGAATGTAATTACTCAACTTTGGTAATTCTACTACAACAGAAACATCTGCATTATTAATTGCAAATCCTTTGGAATGTAAGAATTCTACGCATCTATTCAGCAAAACCATGCTGGATATACCCATCAATTCTGGTTCCCCAACCCCAAATTGAACACCAATATCCCCTGCAGCAATTGCTCCAAGCAGGGCATCAATTAAGGCATGGACAATAATATCTGCATCAGAGTCTCCAAGTAATCCCAGATGATATGGTATTTTTACCCCACCCAACACAAGGTCACGGCCCTCAACTAATTCATGAATATCATATCCAATCCCTACACGCATGATTCACCCCTTGAAAAGTGAAAAGTGAAAAGTGAAAAACGAAGAAATTCATGGAGTTGTTTTTTCTAAAAAAATAATTTATGTTTTTACCTTCACTTTTCGTTTTTCACTTTTCGTTTTTCGTTTTTCACTTTTCACTTATTCTAATCATCGCCTCAGCCATCCTCAAGTCAAACGGCGTAGTAATCTTTATGTTTTTATCCTCTCCATCAACAACCCTGACCTCAAACCCTGCCCATTCTACAATTGAGGCATCATCTGTACCATAGAATTCCTCATTTATCGCCTTATCGTAACAATCTCTTAGTAATTTAGCCTTAAATGCTTGAGGGGTTTGAACAGCCCACAACATACTGCGATTTAATGTCTGCATGACCTTATAGGATTCATCCACCATTTTTATGGTATCCTTTACCCTGACACCGGTAATAGCTGCTCCGTATTCCATGGCAGCAGCAACCGTTTTCTCTATAACAATAGAAGAGATAAACGGTCTTGCACCATCATGGATTAGCACTATGTCTGTATCCTCTGGCAATGTCTTTAAGCCACAATACACTGAATCCTGTCGCTCAATCCCGCCTTCAACAATATCAACCACACCATCAAGTCCATAGGCTTTGACAATCTCTTGCCATGAATAATCAACCATTCCATTTCCAACTACCAATCCCACTCCATTGATTAGAGGAGAGGCAGTAATATTTTTTAAGGTGTAAAAAAGCAAGGGGCGACCCAATATCTCAAGGTAAGGCTTTTGCACCTTACTTCCCATTCTCTTGCCTTGTCCAGCAGCAACAACAATAGCATAAACCTTCACCTGAAAACACCCCTATTTCAACGAGCCAAGACGACTCGTCTTCACTTCTATGCCCCTTCCATTCTGGTAAATATCATCCGTCCTGCTGTGGTTTGCAGCACAGAGGTAACGATAGTCTTAACCCTGCGACCGATATAGTCATGTCCATTGTCCACAACTACCATTGTTCCATCATCCAGATAACCTATCCCCTGACTATATTCCTTACCTTCCTTGATGATATGCACCTGCATTTCTTCTCCGGGAAGAACCACAGGCTTTAATGCCTCAGCCAATTCATTTATGTTCAGGATGCCCACACCCTCTAATTGAGCTAACTTATTCAGGTTAAAATCATTGGTCATGACCTTTGCCTTTAATTCCTTGGCTAAGCAGAGGAGTTTACTATCAACCTCTCTTACATCTGGATAATCTATCTCTGAAATCTCAATATTAATCTCAGGCCTTTTTTGCATCTTATGCAAGATATCCAGCCCTCGCCGACCACGAGTCCTCTTTAAGGAATCTGAAGAATCAGCAATCCGTTGTAATTCCAATAAAACAAATCTGGGAGCAATCAATGTTCCTGAAACAAACCCTGTTTCACATATATCCTCTATTCGACCATCAATAATTACACTGGTATCAAGTATCTTTTTATCCCAATTATTTAAGGCAGTCGTTTTTCCAGAAGATATGGACGGATGTGTAAACATCTCCAGCATCTCATATTTTCTGATAATACCGATCATTAGCCCTATATATCCCATACCCAGATTCAACCCTAACTGCCAGCCACTTATCTCTTTTAGCTGAGGAATACCCAGCAAGCACAGACTCAACAGATTAGCCAGAGCAAGACCAATAATAAGACCAATTCCCCCGGATATAATACCCCTGCTTGAAAGCCTCTGTATAAATATCTCTATTGTTACAAATACACCGCTTATCACCATGGCAATGATAATAGCAGGGAACAATATCCCATAAGCTTGCCCAACAAGATATCCAACAATTATCGAAATAATCACAAAAAGTATTCTAATACTCAAAAGAACCATTTTTTCTCACCTCCTTATTGAATTCGTAAGCATTCAAACAATTATCCTAATTCTGTGCCAATATAGTACTAACCATTATATTTGCTTGTTCCAATCCAATGTCCTGAACAAAGGCAATCTCACTGGTAATTGCACTGCAAGCTGTTTCAAATAAGCGTTTTTCTGCTGAAGAAAGCCCTTTTTCCTTATTTCGGCAAAAAAGATTTTTTGTAACCTCAGCGACCTTATAGATACATCCTGTCTTCATCTTTTCTAAGTTAGTCTGATACCTTGCCTTCCAATCTTGAATGATAGGGATTTGTGAATTTTCCAATACATCCATTACCCTATTCATATCATCCTTTTCTATAATCTTGCGAAGTTTCATCTGTTCTTTGATTGGCATAACAGGCACCATTACCTTCATTCCACCTATTAATAACCTTACAATATAATACCTTTGTAACTCTCCAAGAACGGTATGTTCTTCTATAGCATCAATTACTCCTGCCCCATAAAGGGGATAAACAACCTTATCTCCAGTATTAAACATCAAATTATTCCTCCTTTTTCCCAGTATTTCAACCTTCATTCATTATAACATAAAAGGTATGATAAGTCAAAGGAAAAATAATTGTTTGGGCTATATATTTCGTAAGCGTTCAGATGTCAGCTTATTAAGCTGTCAGTCAAGACAAAAAACAATAAGGGCAGGTATTGTACCTGCCCTTATTGTTTTTGGGCAACCAGTCTGACTGGTCTGACATGTCAGACTGGTCAGACTAATGAGCATTCTGTAAACAGATTATTTACTATCTTAATGGCACAATACTCGCCACACATAGTACAAGTGCCGGGGTCAGCTGGTTTTCTCTTATTGTAGATTTCCTGTGCCTTCTCTGTCGTAATTGCCAATTCAAACTGTTTTCCCCAATCCAATTGTTTCCGGGCATGAGCCATAGCAAGATCCTTATCTCTATGTTTATATTTAACCATATCACCGATATGGGCAGCGATCCTTGCTGCAATTATTCCCTCTTTTACATCCTCTGGATAGGGAAGGGCAAGATGCTCCGGTGGGGTTACATAACAGATAAAATCTGCCCCATAGGATGAAGAAAGGGCTGCACCTATAGCCGCAGTAATATGATCATATCCAGGGGCAACATCTGTGGTAATGGGACCCAGCATATAAAATGGGGCTTCATTTGAAAGCCGTTTCTGCAAGATAACATTTGCTTCGATTTCATCAATAGGAATATGCCCCGGCCCCTCTACAATTACCTGAACACCTGCATCCTGTGCTTGTCTTGCCAATTCACAATTAATAATCAATTCCTGAATCTGAGCCCTGTCTGTGGAGTCGTGAATGGCACCGGCACGCATCCCATTGCCAAGGCTTAAGACTGCATCATATTTTTTGAATAGCTCTACTACGCGGTCAAACTGACTGTAGAGGGGATTTTCTTTTTCATTATGCATCATCCATGCGGTCATAAATGCACCGCCACGACTAACAAGCCCCCCATGCCGATACCCTTGTTTTCTTAATCTTTCGAGGGTAATGGTGTTAATCCCACAATGAACAGCCATAAAGCTGATACCATCTTGCAATTGTTTCTCCATGACCTCAAAGATGAAATCCTCCTTCATCTTAACCACTGTCCCATATTCACGGATAGAATAGATGGCTGCCTGATATAATGGAACACTACCAACCGGTAGATTTATCTCCTTCAAGACGCGTTGCCTGATCATATCAAGATCCCCGCCAGTAGATAATTCCATCAATGTATTGGCGCCATATTGTTGAGCAACCCTTGCCTTTTCCAGCTCCATCTCTAAGTCGACAATATCTGATGATGTGCCAATAGAGGCATTTACCTTGGTACAAAGCCCCTTACCAATACCTACTGCCTTTGCTTGTCGATTAATATTGTTTGGGATAACTATTTTGCCGGCAGCAATACCCTCCATAACAAACTCAAGGGGAACCCTTTCATCCTGTGCAACCTCTCGCATAAGTGGGGTAATATCACCCTTGCGTGCTAATTCTAATTGTGTCAATGTATTTCTCCTTTTTATTCAGCCTTCAGCCTTTCTTCACCATCTCTGTTTCCTTCTCTCCATCCGTACCTCTTTATATTGGCAGCAGCTTTTAACAAAGCCTTGTGCCAGAGATATTTGCGATCCAAAATGGAAGTGGATGTATGAGGCTAACAGGTTTGGCTGGATAAATCCAACTTTTTCGTTGTCATTCAGCTGATAAGCATTTGGCTCAGGGGCATTCTCAAGGTTTGACCAATGAAACCTGTGACCACGGATACTTGTTCCCTTTTGCCCTAAGATATTATCTTCAAGCATGGTAGCTGTGCAATATCCCAATCTGTTTAATCTTGGTTGCAGCCTTGCCTCTCCATGAATAAGCCCAACCATATGAGAGGTTTTCTCTTCAGGGGTAATTATTGCATCCATAAGGTATAACATCCCTCCACACTCAGCATAAATGGGCATACCAAGGTTTGAGGCATGGGTTACCCATGTTCTCATGCTGATATTTGATTCAATGTTACTACCAAATAATTCTGGAAAACCACCACCAAAATAAAGACCATCAACCACAGGGAGTTGAATATCGTTTAGCGGACTAAAGGACACCAACTCTGCCCCAAGTGACCTGAGAATATCAAGATTATCCTCATAATAAAAGCAAAAGGCATCATCCTTAGCCACACCAATACTTACTTTCCCTGATTGAATGCTCGTTGGAAATATATTCCGAGTATAGGCAGGAAGAGGAGATATATCTTTAGCTATCTTTACTAATAACTCAAGGTCAATATGCTCAATTATCTCTTCCGTAAGGGCTGGGACAATAGATTCCACTATCTTTCGTTTGTTTAACATGGTAAGCCCAAGATGTCTTTCAGGGATGGTTATATCCTTATTTTTTGGCAGATAACCTAATACCTTGATATTGCAACATTTATCTTCAACTGCCTGCTTAAGGCATTGAAAATGCCGCTGACTGCCAACCCTGTTAAAGATAACACCAACAATATTTAATTCTGGATCAAATTCATTGAATCCCCTGATGATAGCCGCAGCACTTGCTGCCATACCTTGAGCATCAACAATCAGGATAATTGGGGCATTAAGAAGTTTAGCCAAGTGAGCCGTGCTTCCTTCCCCAGCCTCACCATTAAAACCATCATACAATCCCATTACCCCTTCGATAACAGAAATCTTAACCTTTTGGGTTGCATGTTCAAATAATTCAAGGACAACATCTTTATCCAGCAGCCATGTGTCTAAGTTGCGGGATTTTAAGCCTGTTATTTCCGAATGATAACTGGTATCAATATAATCTGAACCTGTTTTGAATGGTTGAATATGGTAGCCCTTTTTTGTTAATGCTGCCATTATTCCCATGGCAATAGTTGTTTTTCCACACCCACTATGTGTTCCAGCAATAATTATTCGCGGATGATTATTCATTTGATATCCCCTCCCGATTAGGCACAAAGAATATGTACGAGACAATCAGCATAAAAGTATATAAGATATTGGTGGAAATGTCAAGAGAAAAATCAGTAACAATCAGCACTTTTCATTTTGGATAACCGAACATAAAGAGATAACTACGAATCGACAGGATCCTTCTTCTCCTTGTCATTCTGGCTTGTCCAGAATCCTTCTTCTTATCCGATCACATCTGATGTACTCAACAAAGAAGGATTCCCGACAAGCGGGAATGACAGATCACAGAGGACAAGGATTCCCGACAAGCGGGAATGACAGATCACAGAGGACAAGGATTCCCGACAAGCGGGAATGACAGATCACAGAGGACAAGGATTCCCGACAAGCGGGAATGACAGATCACAGAGGACAAGGATTCCCGACAAGCGGGAATGACAGATCACAAAGGGCATGGACTTCTTGTCTATTCTGGCTTAGCCTGTCCCTGCCTGTCAAGAATCGACAGGATCCTTCTTCTCCTTGTCATTCTGGCTTGTCCAGAATCCTTCTTTCCTTAAATCGCAAAAAAACGCGAAAAATTCTGATTCACAAATTCCTTCTGATTATTAATTTTCGCGGTTTTTCGCGTATTTCGTAGTTTTTTCCGTCCAATATAGCTACAAGTAGTTACTGTATACCTTTGTGTCTTGAGTGGTAAATTCCTTTACCTGAGTAGTTACATTTTTTCAACCTGTATCTGGGCATATCGTCTTGAATCTTTTGCAATGAACTCATAAATATCGTGTAAGTCTTTGAGTGATCTTCTCGCCCATTTTATCGTTCGAACCATTTAGAAGTCTCCCTGACAACTTCTTCATGTGAAACAAGTTGTCCCTCACTGATATCTTTTTCGCCAGCCTCAAGCTTTTGCCTCAAGTAGAGACGATAAATAATCTCATCAACATCTACTTCCTCCGCCCGCTGCTGTTTCCCTACCTTCCCTCATTATAAGCACAATCCTTTTTCACGCAAAGCATTACCTCTTCGCCCTTTTTCACCTTTCTGACCAGCATCTGCCCACAATTTGGACATTTGTTATTTGTAGGTTCATCCCATGTGGCAAATTTACAGGCAGGATAATTATCACAACCATAGAAGAATCCCTTTCTGGATGACTTGCGAACAATATTGCCGCCGCATTCCTTTCCATTTTCATCAATAACCATGCAGGTAACACCAATCCCAGTCGTCTCTGTCTTAGCTGCATTAACCCCTTTCGTACCCTTGTTTAACGGCTTTGCATTCTTACACTTTGGATATGCAGAACAAGCCAGAAACTTTCCATTCCGTCCAATCTTAATTACCATGGGTGAGTTGCATTTATCGCAGACTTCTTCAGTCGTCTCTATCTTAACTGCCTTGATATTGCCCTGTTCATCCACCTCAAAAGGGGTAGTGGATTTACATTCAGGATAATTAGAACATCCCAAAAACTTCCCATTGCGACCAAGCTTGACCACCATCTGACTGCCGCATTTTGCACATTTAACATCAGTCGTCGTTTCCTGAACCTCTCCGGTATCCTGATTTATCGGTTTTGCATTCTTACACTTTGGATATGCAGAACAAGCCAGAAACTTTCCATTCCGTCCAAGCTTAATCACCATAGGTGAACTGCATTTATCGCAGATTTCTTCAGTCGTTTCTGCCTTAACTGCACTAATATTGCCCTGCTCATCCACATCAAAAGGTGTAGTAGATTTACATTCAGGATATTTAGAACACCCCAGAAACTTTCCATTCCGTCCGAGTTTGATCACCATCTGACTGCCACATTTTTCACATTTAACAGCAGTCAAAGTTTCTTGTTGCTTTTTTACATCCTGTATCTTATCCCCTGCATTTTTTAATGCCTCTGAAAATGGCTGATAAAAATCCTTGAGCACAGTTACCCAATTAACTGCTCCCTCTTCAATCTTATCCAGATTCTCTTCCATTGATGCTGTAAAATCAATATTAATTATATCTGGAAATGCACCAATCAACACATCGGTTACAAGCATTCCAATCTCTGTTGGTCTAAAGCTACCCTCCTGTTTTTCCACATACTCTCTGTCCTGAATAGTGCTGATGGTTGGGGCATAGGTACTTGGCCTGCCAATCCCTTTTTCTTCAAGGGCTTTAATCAGCGTAGCCTCTGTATACCTTGGCGGTGGCTGGGTAAAGTGTTGTTTTCCGTCCAATCCAAGGAGATCAAGCTTCTCACCCTCATCAAGCGACGGCAAAATCCCCTCTTTTTCCTCATCATCTTCCTCATCCTTGCTTTCAACATAGACAGCCATAAAGCCGTTGAATTTAACTACAGAACCAGCTATTCTGAATAGATACTTATTCTTAGCCTGAATCACAATATCAGCCGTGGTTATCTCTAAGATAGCCGGATCCATCTGTGAGGCAACAAACCTATTCCAGATGAGTTTATACAACCGATACTGATCCAAACTGAGGTACTGTTTTATGGTATCTGGCTCGTACCCTACAGTTGTTGGCCTGATAGCTTCATGTGCTTCCTGAGCAGATGCCTTTGATTTATATATTGGCGGTTTTTCAGGTGTATACTCCTTCCCATATTTTTTTTGAATATAAGATGCTACCTCTACTTGAACCACTTGAGCCACACGAACAGAATCAGTTCGCATATAGGTAATTAATCCAACCGGGGAATCCTCTCCAATATCTAATCCCTCATAGAGTTGCTGAGCCACGGACATGGTCTTTTTAGCCGTCCACCTGAGCTTACGGGATGCCTCCTGTTGAAGTTTACTTGTGATAAATGGCGGGGCAGGGTTTTGCTTTTTTTGTCTTTTAGCAATAGCAGAGATAATAAACGGCTTACCTGAAAGGTCAGCTAATATCTCGTCCGTTCTTTCCTTATTTGGAATACTGGCTTTTTTGTCATCAATCTTTTCTAATTTAGCGGTTATCTGTGCCTGAGCATTGTGTTTTTTGAGATTGGCAATAATTGACCAATACTCTTCAATTATAAAGGCTAAAATCTCCTTTTCTCTGTTCACTACTAAGAGAACAGCCACAGATTGAACCCTGCCAGCACTCAAGCCCTGTCGTATTTTTCTGCCAAGAATTGGGCTAATCTGATAACCAACCAGACGATCAAGTATCCTTCTTGCCTGTTGAGCATCCACCTTTTCCTGATTGATAATAGTTGGGTTTTTAATGGCTTCTTGAATAGCCTGTTTGGTTATTTCATGGAATGTGAGCCGATATATCTTTTTCTTTGCCCCAACCCCAAGCTCTTGAGCCAGATGCCAGGCAATTGCCTCTCCCTCGCGGTCAGGGTCAGGGGCAAGAAATATCTTGTCAACTGTTGCTGCTGCGGACTTAAGCTGAGCCATTGTTTTTTTTCTGCTTAAGATAACCTCATAAGTAGGCTTAAAATCTTTTTCAATATCCACCCCCAATTTCTTCGCAGGTAAATCACGGACATGTCCCATGGAAGCCAGCACCTGATAATCGTTCCCAAGATACTTATTGATCGTCTTTGCCTTAGCCGGCGATTCTACAATAACTAATGATTTCATAAAATAATAGCTCCTTCTATAATATTTGTACCAGTTCAGCATTCAGCCTGAATAATATAACATTCTTATCCCTGATTGTCAAGGCAAATTTTTTTCTTGGTTCAATTATGTCAACCTTTCAATGTCATCCTAAAGAAGTACTTAACAAGCTGTATGTGGATAAGGGTCTGTCACAAAATAAATGTATTACATCGAGGTTGTTGATTCGCTCATCCAGTAAGGTGTTACAAGACTTAAGGCATAAACAAAGAGGGACAATTGGAGTTAGCCTTGAGTATAGAAGGTAGATTCGTCTGCATTCCACATTCAAGATTTGTCTTCAAATTCTGCCTCTATACTCAGCCATCAACCACCTTTATTCATCCCTAATGAATCTGCCAATTCATTCATAATCTTTCCTGTCCACTTGGAATCCACTCCATCCCAGATACCAAATATATAAGCATCAAAAATATTGACTGTGGCATCATTTTTTTTATGCTCACTGAGATATTTTAAGTATTTTTTACAAGCTATCTTCGCCAGATCTTTGGAGGAATATTTAATGATAAATGCCTTTGCCCTTTCTTTATCATTCTGGTAGTATCCCACGACCCCATTGGTTTTATTGTTTAATTCCAGAAAATTTTCAGGGATATAATAGATATTGTCTAAGGATATTTTTTCGTGAAAAAATTTTGCACTTTTTGGGATATAATCCTTAACAGGTAATAAATGAACCAATTGTGGCTCTTTTGAATTTCTATTGATATTACTGGCTAACTTTTTTGCTATTTGAATCAAATCGTCTTTAGGACCCGGGGCAGAATGAATAAGTTTGACATAAAAATTCGCCTTCCAAAACTCTACCATATATGATGTAATTATCCCTTCATTGCCCAGATCCACAAACCTTGCCTCTGGATTTCTATTCAATGAATATATACCAAACGCATCTTGAAGGTTGGACATATTGTATATCTCAATGGTCAATGTAATTCCTGAATCATTCTGGTATTCCTGAACACTCAGGCTTTTAATCTTGTATGCCAGATATTTTTCAGCCTCCCCGTCCAGATACTTAAGTAACTCATCCCCCTCATAACAATAAAGTTTCCCTTTAACCGTATATTGCCCCATATTTTGAGCTACAGAATAATATATAGAAGGCAAGGATTTTTCTGTGGTAAAACATCCTGTAAGCCATCCGGAAATAAACAATATAAATAAAATACTAATTAAGACAAGACACTTTTTAATCATTGTTACCTCTTAAGAAATATAAAGCTTATAGACTGATGGCTGTCAGTTTATCCATTACCTCATCAATTATCCATGGCGGGGTAGAGGCACCGGCTGTAATCCCTATCTTTTCTATCCCTTTTAACCATTCTGATTGTATTTCAGCAGCAGTTTCAATGTGATGGGTTGTGCATCCACTCATCGCACAAACTTGAGCTAAACGACTTGTATTGGCACTATTTTTTCCGCCAATGACTAACATCATATTTACTTGTTTGGCTATATCAAGAGAATTCTGCTGCCTTTTCTCTGCAGCCTCACATATAGTATGATAGGTTCTTAACTCAAAGGTTCTATGCAATAAAACACTGATTATTTTTCTGAAGTGTTCACAGGTTTGGGTTGTTTGAGCTACTACCCCTAATCTTTTTACCCAGGGCAACCCTGCTGCCTGTTCAATATTTTCTATTACAAGTGTCTCTCCCTCTACTATGCCGGGAACACTCATTACCTCTGGATGGTTTTTTTCTCCAACAACAACCACTGTATATCCATTTTGTTTTAATTGAGCGACAAGTTTTTGAACCAGTTTCACATTTGGGCAAACTGCATCTACTATCTTTAACCCTGTATCTAATATTTGCTGATAAAGTTTGGGGGGAACCCCATGAGAACGAAGGACCACCACCCCTGACTTGATTTCATCCAAGCTCTCAGCAACCAATACCCCTTTGTTCTTAAGATCTTCAACTGCCTGTGGGTTATGGATAAGTGGACCCATGGTATAAACATGCCCTTTTTCGTTGGCAAGGGTCTTCAGGGTTAATTTCAATGCCCGCTTAACCCCAAAACAGAATCCAGCTTCCTTAGATAATATGATTTCCATCTTAAATCCACCATGGTTTGGTCATAGGGTCAGAGTTATACTCAAGTGTCTGTGATTTCCTGCCTCCCCACCTTTCCTACCTACACCCCACCAATATGCTCCATAAGTCTATCAGCAATAGCCCGATAGTTTCGTTTGTCCTGTTGCTCTAACAAGTCTGATAAGTCT